>Ga0082335_1001829_pt1 | contig 42773 bp, 22 predicted proteins | sample Subgrocontami58m_FD_72375 | JGI IMG/M metagenome (GOLD analysis project Ga0082335, IMG submission 72375) | Subsurface groundwater microbial communities from S. Glens Falls, New York, USA - GMW37 contaminated, 5.8 m (SPADES assembly) (version 2) ...
GCCTGAACCAAAGATCAGTCGATTTTTCAGGGTGATGTTTGCCGCTGGACGAACTCTGCCAAAAACCACATCACTGGACAACAGTGGGGTGGGGATTGAAGCGATGCAAATCAACCCTCACCCCAGCCCTCTCCCTTAAAAAGGGAGAGGGGGTACAATAAAGATACTCCACAGCTTCCGCCAAAGGCGGATCTGCCTCTGGCATGATGCTGTAGAGAGGTTCATAGTGTAAAGTGAAGATCGAAGAGTACCTCGAAGATAAAAAACAGCTCATTGATGAGGCGCTGGATCAATATCTCCCGCGGGAAGATCAGTACCCTCAGTCAATTCACCGGGCGATGCGTTACTCTGTGTTAGGGGAAGGAAAGAGGATTCGTCCGATTCTGGCATTGGCTTCCTGCGATGCCTGCGGCGGGAACTTGGAAGAAATCCTCCCTGTTGCTTGCGGTATCGAGATGATTCACGCTTATTCGCTGATTCACGACGATCTTCCGGCCCTGGACAACGATGATTTTCGCAGGGACCGCCCTTCCTGCCATAAGCAATTCGGAGAGGCGACGGCGATTCTGGCAGGGGATGCTTTATTGACTCTTGGGATGCGGCTCTTTGGCAGGCCCAGCGACTGTAAAGTCTGCTGTGCTGTTCTGGAAACGATGGCCCACGGAGCAGGGACCGATGGAATGATCGGGGGGCAGGTGGTTGACCTGGAAGTGAAGCCGCAGGATCGGGATCAGCCGACATTGGAATACATTCATACGCGAAAGACAGGGGCGCTGATTGCCGCTTCCGTGAAAGTGGGGGCGATTGTGGCCGGCGCCAACGACGGCGCGGTTGAAAAACTGACACGGTTCGGTGAATGTATCGGTTTGGTTTTTCAGATTGTTGATGATATTCTGGATAACGAGGATTACGCGGTTCTTTTCGGCCCCGCGAAAGCGCGCCAAGAAGCCAGGCATCTAACCGATAAGGCAAAAGAGCAGATCGCGTTTTTGGGAAAGCGGGGAGAAGTCTTAAACCAAATCGCCGATCTGTTGGTTTCTCGAGTGAAATAAGGAGAATCTATGAGTGTCAAAGTCCGGTTCGCGCCAAGTCCCACAGGGTTTCTTCATATCGGCAGTGCCCGTACGGCTCTTTTTAACTGGCTCTTTGCCCGTCATCACAAAGGGGAATTCATTTTGAGGATTGAAGATACCGACCGCGTCCGTTCCGACGAAAAATTCCTGAAAGAAATTATGGGGAGCCTCGAGTGGCTGGGACTCAATTGGGATGGCCAGATCGAGTATCAAATGCGGCGATTGGAGATTTATCGCGAACATGCCGAGCGCTTGCTAGAATCGGGCAAAGCCAAGAAAGTTGACGGGACCAAAGTTGTCAAAACCGATGAAGGCGAAATCGGATCGGCGATTGTTTTCCCCCTGCCTGCCAGAAAAGTCTCTTTCGACGATATTCTCCACGGCAGGATCGAAGTGGACACGACACAGCTCGGTTATGACACGGTGGTCCTGATGAAATCGGACGGCACCCCTACCTATAACTTTGCCTGCGTCGTTGATGACGCGACGATGGGCATTACCCACGTTATCCGAGGAGACGATCATATTTCCAATACCCCCAAGCAAATCGTGTTGTATGAAGCGCTCGGTTATACACCTCCGCAGTTTGCCCATATTCCTTTAATTTTAGGGCCGGACGGAGGGCGGCTCTCCAAACGCCATGGGGCGACTTCGATTGAGGAATACCGCCAGAGAGGATTCCTGGGAGAGGCCTTGGTCAATTATTTAGCTCTCCTGGCTTGGTCTCCCGGAAATAACCAAGAGATTATTTCACTGAAAGAGATGATTGAGAAGTTTGATATCAGTGACGTAAATAAAACCGCGGCGACTTTTGATCTGCAGAAATTAACCTGGATCAATCACCAGTATATCAAGCAGACACCGGTTGAGAGACTGACGCAGTTGATGACGCAAGGGGGATTCTTACCGGCAGAAGGGGACTGTCCCCGCTTTTTGGGGACTGTCCCCGAAAGCGGCGCAGACCGGGAATGGCTCGGACAAGTAGTAGAACTACTGCATGACCGGCTTGACACATTGGCTGATATCAGGACGGTCGGCGGGTTTTTCTTCGCTAAAGAAATAGAAGACGATCCGGCGGCCGTAGAACAGGTTTTAAAAGAGGCCAAAGCGCGCAGTTATTTTGGAGATTTGGCAGGCCGATTAGAAACGATCAACAACTTTGAGCACGACCCGATTGAACAAGTGATGCGGGATTTTTGTAAGGAAAAGAATATCAAGACCAAAGAATTGTTTCATCCCGTTCGCGTCGCGGTGACCGGCCGGAGCGTAAGTCCGCCTCTGTTCCAAACGATGGCATTGCTCGGGAAAGAAGAAGTTGTTCGATCTCTTAAACGATGGGCGGCATAAATATTTGCCCCGTGGTGTAACGGTAGCACAACAGATTCTGGATCTGTTTGTCTTGGTTCGAATCCAAGCGGGGCAGTGCTTCGACTCGCCCCTTCGGGGCTCGCTCAGTACAAGCCAGCGAGCCCTTTAGGCGAGGAGAAGTATCCTGAGCGACCGAGCGAAGCGAGGGAGTCGAAGGATACACCGATTATGTGGCATATTTATATTCTTGAGTGTCAAGATGGAAGTCTTTATACCGGTATTACTGATAATTTAGAACGGCGATTCGAAGAGCATAAAAGCGGCAAAGGCGGCAAATTTACTCACGCATTCAAGGTCAATAAATTGCTTTATTCAGAACCATGCGGCAGTAAAAATGAGGCCTTAAAGCGCGAAGCCCAAATCAAGGGATGTACAAGAAAGAAAAAATTAGCGTTGATTAATGGAGATTTAGAATTATTGAAAAAGTTATAGCCAGCCTGGATGCTCAGGCGAACAAGGGTTATTGAAGCAGACCAAGCGGGGCAGTGGTTCGATTATGAAAATCCTCCAAATCACATCCCACTTAAACACCGGTGGGATTACCCGTTATGTTTTAACTCTCTCCAAGCGGCTGGTTCAAAAAGGACATCAGGTAATGATCGCGTCGGATGGTGGAGAGAGACTGTCCGAACTAGCTCCCATCGGAGCAGAGCATTGGGAATACCCTTTTCACACCAGCGTTGAATTCAGCCCGCAAGTGTTCTGGGGGGCCTATCAATTAGCCAAGAGACTGAAGCATCAGCCCGTTGACGTGATTCATGCGCACACTAGAGTGGCTCAGGTTGTCGCGGCGCGGCTTTCCATGCAACTGGGGATTTCTTATGTAGCGACATGGCATGGAATTTATGGTTCCAATTTAGGGCGTGCCCTTTGGCCCTGCGCGGGAGATAGGACCATTGCTATCAGTGAAATGGTTTCCCGCCATCTTTTGGAAGACGTAGGTCTTTCCGAAGAGAAAATCAGACGCGTCTATAACGGTGTTGATACCGAATACTACTCGATTCACCCGGATTCTGTTCTCCTGATGGAATACCGCCGGCGCTGGCAATTATCAGAGTGTCGTCCGGTTATCGGCGCTATCGGTCGGCTAGCGGCGGGAGGGGTTAAGGGATTTGACCTTTTCTTGCGAGCGGCGGCGTTGCTGGTCCCGGAGTTTCCAGATCTGGGGATTTTGCTAGTAGGAGAAGGGCCAAGACGTTCTTATCTGGAACATTTATCGCGGGAGCTGGGCATTGATAAAAGAGTCCGTTTTGTGGGGATAGTCAATGACATTCGTATTCCTTTGGCGCTGATGGATCTATTTGTTTTTTCTTCCCGCTGGCCGGAAGCGTTTGGTTTGACTTTAGTCGAAGCGATGGCCGCCGGCAGACCGGTCGTTGCGACTAAAACAGGGGCTGTCCCGGAAATTATTCGTCACGGCAGCGATGGATGGCTGGTAGAACCGGATAACGTTTCTTCACTTGCCGAAGGGATTCGCCAGTTGCTCAAGGACCGAGAGACTGCTGACAGACTCGCGAAATCGGGACAGCAACGGGCGCGGGAGAAATTTCATGTGGATCGTTTTGTTTCCGAAATCGAGGCGGTCTACAGGGAAGTTATTCGATAGCAGGGGGCGTTCGCGATTGTTTTTTGAGCGAGTGCAGCCTCTTTTGTTCCAATACCTTCTGTTTGGCTCGTCGTGAGCGGCGTCGTTTTTGGCGTCGGATTTTCTCTCGTCGCTGCTCTTCTTCGCTTTCCTTACCCAGAACCATCTGCTCAATCTTTTCTGTCAATAAGCGCCTGGCTAAGAAGCGGTTGACCGCTTGCGACCGTTCCCGCTGGATTTTGACTTCGATTCCGGTAGGGAAGTGTTTGAGGTAGACGCAGGTGGCTGTCTTATTCACATTCTGCCCGCCTCGGCCGCCGGAGCGGATGAATTTTTCTACCAGATCAGACTCTTGGATTCCAAATCGAGCCATCTTTTGCCGCAGAGCGGTCTCTTTGGCGGGGTTGACGCTGAACATAAGCTAATTCTAACACAAGTTAGAATAAAAATGGGGGTAGCCCCCATTTTTGTGGACCAGTATGATAAGATAAATATCCTCATGTTTTCCAAACGTACGAATTGGGATGTGAAGTTAAATCACTTGTCACAAACGATCGGAGAATTACGCAAGAAGGGTGAGAAGTTGATTGATCTTACCGAGTCGAATCCGACGCGTTGCGGCTTCCGTTATCTTTCTCCAGAGATTTTAGCTCCTCTGGCAAATCCCCGTAATCTTCTATACGATCCTTCACCCAAAGGAATGCTTCATGCAAGAGAAGCGATTGCCGCCTATTATGCTAACAAAGAGGTTTGTGTTTCTCCGGAACAAATCTTTCTTACCGCCAGCACTAGCGAGGCCTACACCTTTTTATTTCGTCTTCTGTGTGATCCGCAGGATCATTTTCTGATTCCCCGCCCTAGTTATCCGTTGCTGGAGTTCTTGGCGGATCTAAATGACGTCACGTTGGACGCTTATCGGCTGGTTTATGACCAATGTTGGCAGATGGATCTTAAGGGGCTGCAGAGCAAGATGGGGCCAAAGACCCGTGGGATCGTCGTTGTTCATCCGAATAACCCAACCGGTTCCTATGTCAAAGAAAATGAATTGTCATTCCTGAACCGCGTCTGCCTGGAAAATTCGTTGGCGTTGATCTCGGACGAAGTTTTTTTCGATTTTAACCTTGACGATAGGGTAGGGGCGGGTTTTAAACCCGCCCCTACGTTGGCGGAAAATAATAATATATTGTCATTTACGTTAAGCGGTCTTTCGAAGGTTGTCGGTTTGCCGCAGATGAAGCTGGGTTGGATCATCGTTAGCGGCCCGCCGTCGTTAACCAAACAGGCAATCTCCAGAATGGAGGTGATCGCGGATACGTATCTCTCCGTCTCAACACCCGCGCAGAACGCGCTGGCGAATTGGATACAGCGTGCTCCTCTGATTCAAAAAGAAATTCTCGAACGGGTAAAGGTTAATCGGCGGTTCTTGCTGGAACAATGCAACGTAGGGGCGGGTTTAAAACCCGCCCCTACGGTATTGCATTCAGAAGGGGGCTGGTACTCGGTTTTGCGCGTCGAGGGAATTGATGAGGAGAAATTTGTTTTAAATTTGCTCGAAAAAGAAGGCGTGGTTGTCCATCCAGGTTATTTTTTCGATTTTGAGTCGGAACAGTCGTACCTGGTGTTGAGTCTTCTTCCCTCTCCGGATATTTTTAAAGAGGGAATTAATCGCCTTCTCTCAAGTAGGGGCGGGTTTGAAACCCGCTCCTACCCTAACACCTGACAAAAGAGGCTTCGTAAGTAGAGCGTTTCGGGAATCTGCAGGATGTAAGGGTGATCGGCGCTTTGGCGGGATTGATCCAAGAGACAAATTCTTTTACCCAGGTCGCCGGCGGTGATGCGGAGGACTTCTTCAAAGATATCCAAAAGATGATAAGCGCAAAGACTCACCAGCAATTTCCCCTCCGGGTTTAAACAGAGTAAGGCGTTCTTAACTAATTTCTGCAGCCCGTATCTCCCTTGTGGGATATCATCGCGTCGTTTGGCTAACGAATGGGGGTCTAACAGAACCCAGTCGAATTTTTCCCGCTGGGCGGCCTTGGCCTGAAGAAGATAAAACGCGTCCCCGTTGAGGAAGTCCATGTTAGAAGAGACGTCATTGAGGAGAGAGTTTTCTTTGGCTAAAGCGATCGCGGTTTCATCGAGCTCGATTCCGACCACATGAGCTCCAAGTTTAGCGGCGCCGACGCCGAAACTCCCGGTGTACTGGAAAACATCCAGGACGGTTTCGTTGGGTTTGACAAGGTTGAAAAACTTCTCCCGGGTGTCATATTGGTCGAGATAATATCCTGTCTTATGCCCATGATAGGGATTAACCCAGAGAGAAAGATTGTGTTCTTTGATTTTGATCTTTTCAGGGACTTCTCCCGACAAGAGATCTGTTCGCAGGACCAGCCCTTCTTCTTTGCGCTGCGCCATGTCACTTCGTTCTAGAATCCCGGCGGGTTTCAACTGTTTCTTTAAATATTGAGTTGCCAAGTTCCGAAACGGTTCCATTCCGGCGCTTCGGATTTGTAGAACGAGATACCGATCATACTGATCGACGATTAACCCTGGTAATTGATCGGCTTCCGCGTGAACCAGACGAATCGAATTTCGTGTGGGAGAGAAAAAATCCTGCCGGCGTTGGATCGCTTTTCCCATGCGCTCTTCGATGAGTTGTTCACTCGGTCTCGGTGAAGATCCTAGGTCGAACATCCGGACACGGATATGGGCGGTAGGATGATAGAATCCTATCCCTATTTTTTCGCCATCCGGAGCGATGACTTCAATCAAATCACCCGCTTCGGGAGCTCCTTCGATACGGCTAATTTCATCCGAATAGAGGAATGGATAAAAGTTGCGGAGTTTTTTTACGGCTTTAGAATGGAGCTGAACTTTTCCATGGGGCTTCATGGGGATATTCTAATGGAGGAGGTTCTTTTTGACAATCCCTGTTTTTGGTTATAAGATGTCTTTACGAATGACGAAGTACGAACGACGAATGACGGCTTTTAAGCGCGGGTGCTGAAACTGGCAGACAGGCCAGCTTGAGGGGCTGGTGTCCGCAAGGACGTGGAGGTTCAAGTCCTCTCCCGCGCACCAAATACCGTGAAGCGCGAAAAAAGACAAAAGAGGTGCCGCTATCGGGAGAGAACGAGAACGCCGAAAACATATTCGTTTCTCAGGACAGTGGATCATTCATTACTCTCCTATAGGGAAGGATCAGTTCGATGAAACTTATACGACAGATCTTTCCCTGGGAGGAATCGCGTTCAACACCTCAGAACAGCTTTCGGTTTCAACGCCCCTCAAACTAAAAATTCGCGTCTCGGAATATTTGGACCCCATCGAAGCGGTAGCGGTTGTCGCGCGGAGCCAGCGAAAAGAAAAAGGGCACGGGTTCGCCACAGCAGTAAAATTAGTCGCTACTTCCGATGAGAATTGGGAACGTTTGGTGGATTGGGCGTTGTCTCACCGAATTTCAGAAAGGAGAAGCTAATGCCGGTAGTCCGGGTCGAGTGGTGGAAAGGGAGAACCCCGCGGCAAAAATCGGAGTTATCCAAAAAGATCACGGAGGCTTTTGTGCAGGTTGCCCAGGTGCCTCCTCAGGAAGTTCATATTATCTACCAGGATGTTGATAAGCAAAACTGGGCGATTGGCGGGAAAATGTGCAAAGAGTAGGGGCGTGATGAATCACGCCCCTACTCTTTGCGCCGATCAATAATGTAACAGCTGCCAGAAATTTTCTTGGCATATTCCTTTAATTCGGCCGCGATCCCGGCAACCTGAGCGACATGGTCTAACTTTCGTTCTTTATTGGTGACGCCGCAAAGAGAGATGGAAAGCAAAGGGATTTTCCCCTCGACTCCCGCTCGATCTTTACCAATAAAGTATCCTCGTTCGACGTCTTCCGGCGGGAAGAATTTCTTAATCCTTTTATCAAATTCTTTGACGATGTTTTCGCAGACAGGTTCGATCCTATCCACGGCCGTGACAAAGATAAAATCATCTCCTCCGATATGACCGATAAAATCCCCGTAGGAACCTAATTTTTGAACCGACTCCACCAAAATACGCGCTGTTTCGCGAATGACTTCATCTCCCTTATCAAATCCATATCGGTCATTGAGAGATTTAAACTTATCCAGGTCCGCGTAACAGACGGCAAACGGCGCGCCCCGGACGATTTTTTCTTGGATGGCGCGCTGAATAGAAACATTTCCTGGAAGACGAGAGAGAGGATTAGCGTCCATATCCATTTCGGTGCGCCGCATGATCATTTTGACCCTCGCTAAAAGCTCTTCCGGCTCAAAGGGTTTAACAATATAATCATCAGCCCCCGCTTCGATTCCTTTCACTCTATCTTCCAGTTCCCCTTTCCCCGTCACCAGAAGAATGGGGGTGTGGCTGAGGAGAACATCTCCCCGTAAAATCGCGCAGACTTGGCGTCCGGTCATCTTGGGCATTTGATGGTCGAGTAAGATGAGGTCGGGATTAGACTGTTTCGCTTTGTCAAGCGCCTCTTGGCCGTCGTGGGCTTCGATTAAATCATAATCATCCCCCAGCGTAATTTTAATCACATCCAAAATATCAGGGTCGTCATCGGCGATTAAAACTTTTTTCTTAGGCATTTATTTCTCCTGCTTCATGGTTGGGTTGAAGAGGCGTGCGGCAGCGTAAAATAAAAAGCAGTTCCTTTCCCGACACGGCTTTCAACCCAGATGGCCCCTTTATGTGCTTCGACAATCTTCTTGACCAATGAAAGGCCTAATCCCGTTCCTTTGATTTCTTGGTTCATGGGAGTGTCAACACGATAGAATTCCGTGAATAGTTTTGGAAGGGCCTCTTGTGGAATTCCGACTCCATTGTCATTGACAGAGATTTGATATTCCTTCTCGGCCGGATTCACTTTGACCGTAATGACGCCGCTCCCATTATCAGGGGTATATTTCAGCGCGTTGCTCAGCAAATTGATCAATACCCGCTGAAGGTGGGCGACGTCTCCTGAAATGGGCTCCATGTTCTCGGGGATGTCAACTTTAGATTGAATTTTCCGCGCGATATATTGAGGCTGGAGGAGGTCAACGACTTTGAGAATCAAATCTTTTAATGAAAATCTCTCCAGCTTCATCTCTGTTTTGCCCCGTTCAATCCGGGAGATATCCAGAAGGGTATTGATCATTTCCACCAGTTCATTGGAATGCCGGTGAATTTTTTCAAGCCGCTCCTGTTGTTCCTGGCTTACGGGCCCCAGTTTCCCGGAAATAAGAATGCTCGAGTATCCTTTAATGGAAGTTAGCGGGGTCCTTAGTTCGTGGGATGCGGAAGAAACGAAATCCGATTTCATGTCGCTAAGATGTTTCAATTGATCGTTCATTTTTTCAAGTTCGCGCGTTCTTTCTTGCACCTTAGCTTCCAGGAGGTGATGCGATTGCCGGATCTGCTCGTAGAGTTTGGTATTATCAATGACGACAGCGACTTGATCTGCCAACAAGCTCAACAGATCTCTTTCATCTTCACCGATTTTCTCATGGGATAGAGAATTGCCAGCGAGAATAACTCCTACTTTTTCGCTTTTGAGCGCAATCGGCATCAGAAGAAAAGAATCTAGTTTGAGATCGGAGGCGATCTTGTGAATGTCTGGCCGGTCGTCATCGGCTGATCCCAGGATACCGCCGGCGTTATTCTGTAATGACTGTTCAATGAGTGTGATAATTTTTTCGATAGTTTCTTTTTCTTGAATGCCATGAGATCTTAGACAAAAGAGAGTTGATTTTTCTCGAAGCCGCATGAAGAAAGCCGCTTTGTCAAAGCCGAACTCCTCGGTCAGCGTCTTCGTGACAATTTCAGCCATGACGGATTCATCGAACACGGATCCCATTTTGTTCCCCAGTTCATGCAGAGCGAAGAGCCCGCGGGCTCTCTTGTCAAGCGACTCGTGAGTTCGCGTCAATTCCAAATCCTGTTTGACGATGATCTTGGTGTTTTGGTCCAGTTCCTCGCACAGTTTCTTGAAATAGGCCAAACTCTTGGAAGATTCATAAAGTTTTTTCTGCCCGTGAATCCAGAGAATCAAGAGGATGGCGAAAGAGAAGCCCAGTGTCACCGTCAAGACGAGTATCAACTCAGGTCCCATTAGGAGTTCTCCGCGACCGTCACAACCACGACGCTCTCGTTGTGAAAATGAGATTGTCCCCGGTGCATGGCGGCTCCCAGCGGGGCCTGCTCTCCATAGCTATAGAATCCGGCTAACGGAACGCTTTCTCCCAGCGCCTGCTGAATAGTTTGGACTTCCTCTTTAGCTTGAAAGCGAAGGAGTTTTTTGCGGGCGACTGAATTAAAGACGAGGGCGAAAAGAGGTTTCTTCCCGTTGAGTCCATTGAGAGCTTGCAGAGTTGCCCTGCGCGCCGCTGAAAGAATGTTTTCGCGGCTGCTCATCATCAGGCGGACATGGCTCTGTTCGGGGATATCCGCCGAATAAATCAGCGCCCCGGTCGCTGGATCCACGCGCAAAACATTGCGAAGAAGGTACTCTTCCTCTCCGGGAATTGACATCCCCAGTGGATAGGCCAAAGTGAGCCGGGCCAGAGATTCCTGCTTGAGCTCTTCAGCAACGGATCCAAAGTATTCGGCGTAGAGATTCGCGGCGGGGCTTCCGTCTAATTCATCAACACGGTTTAAATAGGATTTGGTCACTTTTCTTGGTTTGCCGATAGGGCTCCAACCGTGCCGGATGCCGACTCCCATGGAAACCTCGCCTCCGAAGAGGGCGCCTACCACCGAATTGGTAAGGACTTTATTTTGAAAAAACTGAAAAGTCTTCTTAAAACTGTAATCGTCCGCCGCAGAACCTCCTATAATGGGAAAACTGGTCCCCAGAGCTTCCTGGCATCCCCTCAAAATATCGGACCCGTTTCCTGCCAACCCGTCGGGAAAAATCAGAAAGGCGTGGCGTTCCTTTTTGATTCCCTGAGCGGCCATGAAAGAAGCGCGTTGGCCTGCCTGACGGGGATTCTCATGAGCTGATTCGCCGAATCCAGCCGATACTTCAATTTTGTCGGAGGAAAACAAAAGCACGACGACGGAGCGTTTGAGCGAGCCTGACGAAATAATTTCTCCGGCGCTGCTGCAGCCGACCAGGACTTTGGGGTAAAGAGTGGAATAAACCGATTCAACAATCTTAGTTTGAGGATAAAGAGAGGAACAGAAAAGAAGAACTAAATTAACCGATTGGCCATCAGGAAGCTGAGCATTTTTCAAAGCCATCATCGCCGCTTCTTCAGCCGCTTTTGGATTCTCCTCCAAGGACGCGTGACCGATCCCAATCCAGCTTGCCATTAGAAATTATCATATATGACTGGAGGGGCAAGGGTCAAGGGTGTATAATGTCCCTCTTGATTCGGCGCTATCGTCTAGCCTGGTCTAGGACGTTACCCTCTCACGGTAAAGACACGGGTTCGAATCCCGTTAGCGCTACGTAATATTTTTCTTATTGACAGTTTCCCCGTTCCTTCGGTAAATTATAAACACTTTAAAAAGAGGGGGTGTCATGGCAGACAACTACAAGGCTTTGAGGATCGGGAAAGTTACCTTTAAGGTTTTGGCTTGGATTTCGGCAGTATTAGGGCTGGTGGTCAGCGTGGCCCTTTTTGCCGGAGCTGGAGGAGCGGATGTCCCGCGGCTGGCAGGATTTGTCTGGATCCTGATTGGGGCGCTTTACTTCTTGATCTTTTATGTCATGGCGGAAGCAATCCAGCTTCTTCTTGAAATGCGTGATCTGCTGGCAAAAAAATAAACAATCTCTTTTTCAATGGCTAAAAAAGCTTTCACTTCAGAAAAGGATTTCTCAGAGCGCCAAAAGAAAGCTCTTGCGATCTTAGACGCGATCCGGCGCGGGGGGCCTCTCGCTAAAACCGACGTCTCTAAAGCGACCCAGATTAATATCGTCACGGTTTCTAGTTACGTTGACCATTTTATTGAGTTAGGGTTTGTGATTGAGAAAGGATTAGGACATTCTACCGGCGGCAGGATCCCGACGCTGGTGGATCTAAACCGCCAAAGCGGTTTTGTCATCGGCATCGGCTGGACCCTGACCGACATTTGCGGCGTCGTGGCTGATTTGTCGGGCAATACGGTGTTCCAGCAAAGAATCCCAAAACCCTCGGTCATTAGCGAGGACATCGTTGCTCAAATGACTGATTTCGCGGACCAACTGATCAAAAACGGGAAATTCGATCCCCAAAAAGTACGGGGTATCGGCATCGGAATCCCCGGGATTATTGACGACACAGGGCATCGAATCCGCTGGCCGCGCCCGCCGGTAGGGAGCACCGATATTTTCCTGAATGTCTCCGTCCGTGATTCCTTCGAACAGCGATTTGGAATCCCGGCCATGGTCATCAACGACGCCGATGCCGCCGTTTTTGGAGAGAAATGGTTCTCCACCGAATATGACAGGGAGTACATGCTCTACATGTACTCAGGGGTCAGCTGCGGCATCATTATTGACGGGAAGATTTACGGCGGGAAAGACGGCTGCGCCGGGGAATTGGGGATTTACAGTTCCAAGGAGAAGATAGAAACATTAGAGCAGATGAAACCCGCGCTCGGGCGGTGGGATACCGATTTAAGCATTGTGGAGATGACCCGCCGCGCCATTCAGGCCGGGGCAAAATCGGCGGTTTCAGACAGGGTCGGCGGCGATCTTGATAAGATTGATTTTCGTGTCGTACTGGAGGCGGCGGAGAAGGGAGATATTGTCGCTCTGGAACAGATTCGAAAAGGAGGAGAAGCGCTTGGGAAGAAAATCGCTTTCCTGGTGAATCTGCTGAACCCGGAATTGATTGTCATCGGAGGAGGAATTGAAGTCGCCAAGCACCTTCTTCTGGATACGATCCGGCAGACCGTCAAGGAGTGGGCTCTTGAAGAAGCGACGCAATCCCTCAAAATCATCCCTTCCCGGTTAGGGGACAGCGCCATTGCGACCGGCGCCGCCTGTTTAATGATTCGTCATATTTTCATGGAGGCGTAACCATAAGGGGTATATAAAGGAGGGGTTTTTGAATCATCATGGAGAAGCTACTATTTATGGAAGAGAAAACAACAACGAAGCGTCCCGCCGCACCCCATCAGCAAGAATCCAACCTAAAAAAATACGGCTATTTCAGCAAAGACAGCGCTGAGTTCATCATCACCGAACCGGTGACGCCCCGTCCCTGGATCAATTATCTGACGAATGAAGAGTATTGCGCCGTGATCTCGCATAACGCGGCCGGCTACAGTTTCTATCGGGATTGCCGCACGGACCGAATCACCCGATGGGCTCCCGAGAACTACCATTTTGACCGGCCGGGGCGGTTCGTTTACCTCCGCGACGCTGACAATGGAGAATACTGGAGCGCTACTTATCAGCCGGTTCGCAAAAAACCCGATTTTTATGAGACAAGACACGGCCTGGGTTATACCACGATTAAAACGACTTATTCCGGTATTGATACTGAAGGGACTTATTTTGTTCCGATTAAAGATCCCTGTGAAATCTGGCTCTATAAAATCACCAATAATTCAGGGAAGGAACGCCGGCTGGAAATATTCCCTTACGTCGAGTGGCTGTTGGGAGACTATCACGAGGAACTGCGTTACCGAAACATCATGGTTCTCTATAACCGCGTGGTCTGGGATCAGGGGGTCGGGGCTATTCTGGCGAAGAAAACCGCCTTCTGGGAGAACCTGAATATTCAGCCCTATCCTTATTTTGCCTTTTTTTCCAGCACTCTTCCCTACGGGGGGTGCGCGACGCAGAAAGAAGGGTTTCTCGGACGGTATAACAATGAAGAGCGTCCGCAGGCCATTGCCGATGGGAGATGGGAAAATAAAGAATTTTGTTCCGGCGAGGAGAGCGTGGGGGTGTTTCGGCATGAATTAACGCTGGCTCCGGGAGAATCTAAGGAATTTGTTGTGATCTTAGGACAGGTTAAAGAGAGTAAAGCGGCGGTAAAGGGACTGCTGGAGCGTTACCGGGATATTGAAAAAGCGAAAGCCGCCTTATCAGAGGTTAAGGAATCATGGAGAAAGAGGATCATTGACAACATTATCGTAAAAACTCCGGATCCTGAGTTCGATACGATGATCAATGTTTGGCTGAAATATCAAGTGACTATTTGTAATTTCTGGTCCCGTTCTCCTTCCTTCTTCCACGAAGGGTCCGGTGGGAGAGGTTATCGTGATTCCTGCCAGGATGGAGAAGCGATTGTTTCGATTGATCCAAAATTGACCCATCGCCGAATCGAAACCCTCGCGGCGCTCATTCGCGAGGATGGAACCTGCGCCCCCGGTTTTAGCGGCGCCAAAGGGGCTGCTGCGGGGCATCGTCCCAACAAAGATCATCCCGTCTGGCTCACCTGCACGGTTAGCGCTTACGTGAAGGAAACAGGCGACTCCAAAATCTTGGTTAAAAAATTCCCTTACTTGAAAGACAAATGGATCCGAGGGTGGGAGATCAACCCGAAGTGGAAAGGAAAAGCGCAATCGGTCGGGAGCGGCACTCTGTATGAGCATTTGAAGAAGAACCTGCTCTTTACCTTCAACGACGTCGGCAAGAGAGGAATCCCAAAAATCGGACACGCCGATTGGAATGACGCGATTGACGCCGCTGGAAAATTGCACCGGGGAGAAAGCGTCTGGCTGGCGCAGGCGTTAGTTCGTTCCTTAAAGACGCTGGCGGAGTTAGCCGAAATCATGAATAAACCCAAAGACGCCAAAGAGCTTCTCAAGAAAGCCCAGATCATGACCGACCGAATCAACAAAATTTGCTGGGACGGCGATTGGTATCTGCGCGGTTTCACCGACTTCGACGCGGTTTATGGTTCTAAGAAGAATAAGGAAGGGAAAATTTTCCTCAATACGCAGGGGTGGGCGCTTTTAAGCGGCGTGGCTCAGGGGGACCGGCTGCGGAGAGTCTTAAGTTCCATGGACCGCTATCTCGACGGGGAACATGGGTATGCTCTCTTCTATCCGGCTTATTCCACCTACGACGCCAAACTCGGCCGGATCAGTATGTTTACCGAGGGGACAAAAGAGAACGCGGCTGTTTTCTGCCACGCCGCCATGTTCGCGGCGGTTGGGCTTTGCATGGTGGGCGAGGGGAATAGAGCGTACCGGGCCTTGCGGAAAATCCTCCCGAACGCGCAGAAAGATTATGATCTTTACAAAACAGAGCCGTACGTTCTCGCGGAATACCTCGTGGGACCACAGCACCCTTACGCCTACGGAGAAGGAGCTTTCACCTGGATTACAGGAAGTTCCGGATGGGGATTCATGGCGGCAACTGAATGGATGCTGGGGGCGAGAAGAGATTTTAAAGGTCTTAGGATTGATCCTTGTATTCCCTCTCACTGGAAAGAGTATGAAATCACCCGTCCTTTCCGCGGCGCGGCCTATCATATTAAGGTAGAAAACCCCAATGGGGTTCAGCGCGGCGTTCGGGAAGTCTACGTGGATGGGGTCAAACAAGAGACGAATCTGCTGGTTCCAAAAGAAAAAAAGACATACGATGTTCGTGTAATAATGGGGTGAATTTGCTACAAATTTTGTTGTGAAAAATTCCAACTGGCTTTCTATTCAAGGATGTCTCACCGGCGCGTTTATCAGTTCCCCGTGGCAAGGGGTTCAGCGTCATCCTTCCAAAGAAGAAATAGATTCATTCGAAAAAAAGATCCAGAAAAAAATAGCGATCGTCATGACTTTCCTGGCATGGGGCACTCCAGAAAAATTAGTCCCTTTTCCTCAAGCTTGGTGCTCCATGATTAGTGAGAGAGGAAGCCTTCCAATGGTCACCTGGGAACCATGGGATCAGAACGTCGAATGCAAAGAGTATCGTCTCAACACAATCCTCAGCGGCCAATGGGATTCCTATCTTCGCCAATGGGCCGACGCGATTCGCGCATGGGGCAAACCGGTTCTGATCCGCTGGGGGCATGAAATGAACGGGACATGGTATCCCTGGGACGGGGTTCATAATGATTCGGATCCCGTCCGCTATATCAAGACCTTTCGCTATATCGTGAATCTGTTCCGAGAGAGAAAATGCGCTAACGCGCTTTGGGTATGGTGCCCTGAAATGGTCCTGCACCTGCCGCGGAGCGACGGCCCTCATGATTACACTCTGTATTATCCCGGCGATTCTTTCGTGGATTGGATCGCTTTTGACGGTTACAACTTCGGCACGGTTGGCGAAAGAAAAGACCCCTGGCGTTCGTTTGATGAAATTTTTGGAGAGGCCTATCAGCGGATGACAACAATGGCGCCGGCAAAACCGATGATGATCGCCGAATTCGCCTGCGGCGAAGGGGGCGGATCAAAACCTCAGTGGATCCTGGAAACTTTCAAGAGCATCCGGCGGTATCCCAACATCAAAGCATGGCTATGGTTCAACATCCTTAAGGAAGCAGAGTGGGTGGTGGATTCATCCGCTGAGTCATTGAAGGCGTTCCAGAAAGGAATTAGCACGACTTATTATAAGACTTTATGATTCTTCTCCTTGACAAAGATTCGGCCCCTATATTAGACTAACCAAACCAATTACGGCCGTAACAGGGGGAAGATCTGGGAGATTGTAACGACGTAATGACCCATCGAAAAAAGCCTTGGATCTTAGGCGTATGCCTGGCAGTTGCGCTGGCAGGGTGTGCTCAGAAGCAGAATGCCAGCCAGCTGACGATCTGGCACTGGATGAGCGATCGTGAAGACGTTTTTCAAGAGCTCGCCAACCGCTACCACGCCTCTACCGGCGTCTCTGTTCGATTTCAACTCTTTGCCCCCTCCGACGCCTACAGTCAAAAAGTCAAAGCCGCCGCTCAAACAAGTACCCTTCCTGATATCTTTGGAATCCTTGGTGAAAAAAGGGATTTTGCCAGTTTTATCCTCTCCGGCCATGTGGCCAATCTTGCCGCTGAAGTAGACGCGGGCGAGGGGAGTTGGCGAAAAGTTCTGTTCGAAAAACCCCTTCTGATGAACGAGTTCATGGCCGGGAACAGTTACGGCGTGGGGGTCGGCACGTACGGAATTCCCATTGACGTGATGAATATCCAGTTTGTTTATAACAAAGAATTATTCCGGCAGGCAGGGCTGGATCCCGGCAAGCCTCCGGCGACATGGAAGGAATTTCTTTCCGCGTCGGCGAAACTGAAAGAGAAGGGGATTCAAGGGCTGGTCAGCGGGTGGGGGGAAATCTGGATGATCGAGTGCCTGGCGTCTAATTTCGCGTCGAATATCATGGGGGAGGAGAAAGTTTTGGCTACTCTCCGCGGGAAAGTTCCCTATACCGACTCTGACTGGATCCGTGTTCTAAAATTCTTTCAGGAGATGCGCGAGCAGGGAGTGCTGGCCGACGGCGTGGTGACCATGATCAATAAAAGAGCGGAACAGCTTTTTGCCAATGGCCAGGCGGCGTTTGCCATGAACGGTTCCTGGTGCGTGAATGTTTATCACGGAATGAATCCGAATCTCGACTATGGCGTGATGCTTCCTCCTCGCGTTTCAAACGCTTATCCACAGGTCATCTGGGGAGGGGCCGGTTCCAGCCTCATGGTCAATGAAAAATCATCCCGCAAAAAACAGGCCATTGATTTCTTACAATGGCTCACGGCCAAGGACCAGCAGGTTTATCTCGCGGCGCAAACCAGAAACCTTCCATCCAATCGCGAGGCGTTGGTGGATCTTCATCCGATATTGGCGGAGTTTGCCAACGGCATGGATCGCGCCGTCCATCCGAGTTTACTGCCGCTGGCGGAGTTTCCTTTGGTAACGGAAGCGTTCACCAAGGGGATTCAGTCGATTCTGATTGGTGAAAAGACTCCGGAGGAGGTCGCGGAAGAAGTTCAGGCGTTGAAAGAAAGGGAATTACAAAAGCAGAGCGCGCGAAATAAACAATCATGAGATTCAAAGATCAACTTGAAAATTATCTTTTTGTCCTTCCAGCGATCATCCTATTTGCTGTTTTCAGTATTTATCCTTTCCTTAAAGTTTTCCAGCTGAGTGTTTATGAATGGGACGGCATTAGTTCGATGATGCGTTTTGTCGGTCTAGCGAACTTTTGGGATATTTTCCGTCACAACGGCGTTTGGTGGACTTCTGTCTGGAACGCTATTTACATTACTCTGCTGGCGCTGACGTTTCAAAATATCCTCGCTCTCTTACTGGCGCTGGCCTGTGACAAGGGAATCCGCGGGGGGCATGTTTATCGGGTGATTTTCTATCTTCCGCCGGTTCTCTCGGGGATTGTCGTCGGGTTGATTTGGAGCTGGATCTACGACGGAAACTACGGATTGCTGAACCATTGGTTAAAAGCGATCGGCCTGGACAGCTTAACTAGAAGCTGGCTCTCCGATCCTAAAACCGCTCTCACCAGCGTGGCAGTGATTCACATGTGGAAAGGATTTGGCTGGGGGTTTGTGATTCTTCTGGCCGGCTTGCAGAACATTCCGCGCGAACTCTATGAGGCGGCGCGGGTGGACGGCGCCAGCGGCTGGCAGGTTTTCAAAGAGGTTACCGTCCCGATGATGATTCCCGTATTCATTTTAGTGGCGATCCTGACGGTGCTCGGGACGATGCAGATCTTTGACATTATCATTTCGACCACCGGCGGAGGGCCGGGATATCACACCGAAGTGCCGGTGACTCGGATTCTTTCAACGATGACCGGGACTTCCCAGTTTGGCTACGCCTGTGCGGAAGGAATTATGTTTGGGATTTTATTATTGCTGGTGTCGTTGTTTCAGATGAGAATCGGAAAAACATTCAGGCAGGCGCCATGAAAACAGCGTACAGCGTACAGCGTTCAGCGTTCAGGAAGACAAAGGCGAGTTAAGAAACGAGAAGATTTTTATGACAATGTATTCCGTGGCTCAATACAGGGCAAAACGATTCGGATTGAAACTGGCGGTGCAGCTTTTCTGCGCGGCGGTAGCGGCGACTTGCCTTTTCCCACTTTTCTGGATGGTCTCCTCCAGTTTCAAAACACAGGAAACGGTCTTCTCCGATTTCAGTTTGATTCCAGCCAAGTTTCACTGGAACAATTATGCCGAGGCGTGGACCAAGGGGGGCTTCGGGACCTATTTTCTGAACAGTCTTTTTTACACCACGGTCGTGGTGACCGGCATTGTCTTGATCGGTTCCCTGGCGGCGTACGCTTTTGCCCGGCTCCGATTCCCGGGCCGGCAATTTCTTTTCATGCTCTTTTTGGCGACGATGATGATTCCGATTCCGGGAGCGTTCATCGCTCTGTATGTCCTTTTGAACAAACTGGGACTGATCAATACCCATTGGGGGTATATCTTACCGCAAATCAACGGCGGGCTCGCGCTCAGCATCTTTTTATTAAAGACATTCTTTGAAAAACTCCCCAAGGATCTGGAAGATTCGGCCCGCATTGACGGGTGCGGCAAGTGGGGGATCTACTGGAACCTGGCCCTGCCGTTGGCAAAACCAGCCATCGCCGTTGTTATTATCTTTAACGTTTTGGCTGTTTGGAATGAATATCTTCTGGCCATGCTGGTGTTGACCGATAAAGAGCTGATGCCTTTGCAGAGAGGGCTCATGGTTTTTCAAGGCGCCCACATCACCCAGTACCCGCTTTTGATGGCGGGGATGACCCTCTCCGTGATCCCGATCATCGTGGTATACTTGCTCATGCAGCGTTATATTATAGAGGGGATCACCGCGGGAGCGATTAAGGGATGATTAAAGACGGAAAGTGGAAAGTGGAAAGTGGAAAATGGAAAAGATGTGTACATTTGTCATTGCGAGGGGCGAAGCCCCGAAGCAATCTCAAAAAACGAGATTGCTTCGTTTCGCTCGCAATGACAGGTTTCGTTACACTGATTCTTTGTTTTCTTTTCCTTCGACCTTTCACCTTTGACTTTCCACCTCTCTTCGCCGACCAATCCCACCCCATCAACGAACTCGTCACCGCCGCGCGGCAGGCGATGGATCAGCAGAATTTTGATCAAGCCGTCCAATATACCCAGCAATGCGTTGAGAAATATCAAGCGCAGGCTCTTCTGGAGCAATCTTCTCTGAAAAATTTCCCTCCCACCGATGAATGGCAAAAATATCAAGCGCTCAACGATGTCGGGACCTCTTACTTTATTCAAGGGGAAGCTTATATGAAGCAGGGAAAAAGAGAGGCGGCGGCTGTTGCGTTCCAAGCGGTCGTCGAACAGTACAGCTACTCTCAATGGTGGGACCCGCGAGGGTGGTATGTCAAAGCGGCCGAAGAGAGTCAATATAAACTGGAGCGTCTTCAAGGGGACAGCGCCCTTTTTCTTGATGAAATGGCAGAAAAAAGGGCGCTGTCCCCAAAAGAGCCCACGCGGCTGGCTCTTTTTGATTACGGAAAGGAGGCCATTGTTGACTATCAGAAGTACGGCGAATTCAAAAATATCGGGACGGCAGATTATCAGTATCAAATCAGAGATCCAAAGGGCCTGGCCGAGGCAGTTGGGGAAGGGATTTTCCCGAACAGCAAATCCGTATTGGAGGATCCAGAGTACCAGCGTTTGGAGGAGCAAAAAAGATTAGAAGGGAACCATTGGGATTTCATCAACAGCGACGATATTTCAGCCGCTTTCTATAAATGGGCTTCTGTCAAAAATGAGGACCGCGGCGTCAAATTGTTCTACACGGCGCATCTTCTTGAAAAAGCCGGCCTGCTGGAACACGCGATTAAAGCCTACTACGCGATTATCGCGCATTTTCCCGGCGCGATCGGTTGGACTTATTGGAATACCCCGTGGTATGTCGGGGCGGCGGCCATTGATAAAATAACCTATCTCTGCCGGTCTCATCCCGAGTTAGGATTGGCGCTGGAAGAGGCCTCTATTCGGGTCATCAATGGTTTTGACGCCGATGTCACCAACGATCAATTTGTCACGGACCCAGGCCGTTTGGTAAAAGTAGACCCGGAAGAAGCGGCCCGGCGCGCCAAACTCGCGTATTCCCCTCAAGCTATTTCTGAAGAATCAAAGGTTCTACAAGTCAGAGGAAACGGAAAAGTCCGTCTGGTTCAGTTATCCAATCATCATTGGCAGATGATGGTGGAAGGTAAACCGTTTCTGATCAAATCCGTTGCCTATACTCCCAGTAAAGTAGGACAAAGTCCCGATAATGGGACTCTCGAGGACTGGTCTTTAGCCGATGAAAATAAAAATGGGTTGAACGACGCCGCTTACGAGAGCTGGGTGGATAAAAACCGGAACGGCATTCAGGATTCCGATGAACCGGCCGTCGGTGATTTTCAGCTCTTGAAGGAGCTGGGGGCTAATTCTATCCGAATTTATCATCACGGGTTGGTCAGCAATAAAGAGTTATTCCGTCAAATGTACGAAAAATACGGGCTTTATGTCGTCATGGGAGATTTCCTGGGGGCTTACACGGTCGGTTCAGGGGCGAGCTGGTATGAGGGGACTGACTACAGTAACGAGGTTCAGCGCCAGAAAATGATGCAAAGTGTTGAAAAAATGGTCCAGGAATACAAGGACGAACCGTATATTCTTCTGTGGATGCTGGGGAATGAGAACAATTACGGCGTCGCCAATAACGCCAAGAAAAATCCCGAGGCCTACTACCAATTCGTGAACGAAGCGGCCAAGCGAATCAAGGAATTAGATCCCGACCATCCCGTTGCGATCTGCAACGGCGATGTGCTATACTTAGACCACTTTGCCAAGCTTTGCCCGGAGATTGACATCTACGGGGCCAACGCTTACCGGGGCAAGCACGGTTTTGGCCCGAATCTTTGGTCCAGTGTCCAGTATGAATCGGACAAGCCGGCCATGATTACCGAATACGGCGCTCCCGCCTTCGCCAAGGGGAAGAGCGCCGAGTGGGCTGAAAAAATGCAGGCAGAGTATCACCGGGGATGCTGGCAGGATATTCTCGCCAACAGCACGGGCAATGGCGTGGGGAATGCTCTGGGAGGGGTGGTGTTTGAGTGGCTGGACGAGTGGTGGAAATCGTACGAGCCGAACGAGCATGACACCAAGCAAAATTACACCGGGCCTTTCCCTGACGGCTGGATGTACGAGGAGTGGCTTGGGATCGTCGGGCAGGGAAATGGATTCAAGAGTCCATTCGCGAGAGAATTAAGGGAAGCGTACTTTGAATATCAGAGAATGTGGACTGAGAAAGAATGAAACGCGGGGAGAGAAAGAGAGTAATATGCGAGTGAAAACAACAGTGATAGGTAGCAGGTGTAAAGTGAAAAGTGGAAAGTGGATTTTGTTTTTGGGGATTTTTCTCCATCTTGTTTTCGGTTTCCCACTATCCACTACCCACTATCCACTATCCGTTTTTGCTCAAGAACCGGCGTACAAGCGATACAGCTATGGTGATTATACTTCCCAAACATTGACCACGAAAGCCTGGGAGGCGTTGAAAGCGGGAGATCTGGATGGAGTTCTTGTTTACACGGAGAAATGCGCGGAACTTTACGGCAAGAAGGCGGGTGAAATGCAGGCCTCGTTAGGCGATTATGTCACCGGAACCGATCAAGAGGTTTTCAACCAATGGGCGCTGAACGACGTCGGGACCTGTTACTTTATTCAGGGAGAAGCTTATGTCAAGGCCGGATTGATTGACGAAGCGAAAGAGGCCTATCAAACCGTCATTGACCAATACGGTTTCGCCCAATGTTGGGATACGCGGGGATGGTTTTGGAAGCCTGCGGAATCCGCAAAAGCAAAAATTACCTGGATTGACAGCGGGATGAAATATGACTTCGGCGATTTCAGTTCAGCCCATCTGACGGCGCGAGCTTGGAAAGCCCTCGAGGCCAATGACTTCGACGCTCTTTTTGCCTACACCAATCAGGCAATTACTCTCTACGAAAAGAAAGCGCTCGAACAGCAAGCCAGCCTCACTGATTTCTCTGGCAAGGGGAACGAATTTGACTACTGGGCCCTCAACGATATCGCCACCTGTTATTTCATTCAAGGCGAAGCGTATACCCGGCAGAAAAAATCCGACGAGGCGCTGGCCGCCTATCGTCTGGTGATTGACGAATTCGGATTCGCCCAGTGCTGGGATAATCGTGGATGGTTCTGGAAAGTCGCCGACGCCGCCAAGAATAAAATTCAGGGAATTCAAAGCGGCGAAATTTACAAGTATGACTTTGGCGATTACAGCTCCTTGACGCTCACTGTCAATTCGTGGAAAGCGCTGGAAGCGGGAGATCTCGAAGCGGTTGTCGTCTATACGAATAAATGCTTTGAACTTTACGAAAAAACGGCGGATGAACAGCAGGCCTCACTCGCCAATTTCGCGGCAGGGACTAACGATGAAATCGCCAAGTATTGGGCGCTCAACGACGTCGGGACCTGTTACTTTATCCGGGGAAGCGCGTTCCAAAAGGCGGCGCAAACGGAAGAAGCGCGCAAGTCGTTCCAGACGGTGCTTGACAAATACCGTTTTGCCCAATGCTGGGATCCTAAAGGCTGGTACTGGAAGGTCACAGACGCGGCTGTGGAGCGGTTAGCGGAACTGTAAGATTGAAAAGATCTTACTTGACAAAACAAAGGGCAGGAGTATAGACTAATTTTAACTGAATGAAGCGATCAGCGATACACGGAAAAAAGCTGACGTTCTGTCCGGGGGGACAGGGGGTCGGTTTTTTTATTTTTCAGGTACCTGAGATTAAATATAACTAATTGAATTTAAATGGGTTATATTTTTATTATAAGTTATTTTATTAACTTTTAAAAAGATTGACAAATCTGACCTGTCATGCTATACTTACTTCGCTTCTGGGGGATGGGGAAAAAGGGGTACTCTACTTATTGGGATTATGATGGATAGAACCCGGAGCAAAAGAAAGATGAATCTCGAAGCTAAAAAGTCGAAGGGGGCGTTGCGCCTTTCTGTCTTTTCGAGATCGCAAAATTCCTCTTTCAAACCGTGGATGCGGTCCATCGCTTGGACGGTTATCTTCACTTTTTCCTGGCAGCAGGTCACTTGGGGAGCGCTGAGCACAGAAAAACGGCAGGTTATCCGTCTAGTTCCCAGCTCGAATAATGTTTTTGGGCCTGTTAAACAGCAACAAATACAGATCCAAAACCGTTTGATCCAAGATTTTAATCGTCTGCAGTTCAATAAGAATTTAAATCGTTTTTTGAATCCAAAACCGGCTGATCGCCTTGATGTCAATGCCAAACAATCGAAACAAAGGCGGAATGCTCTTCTTCCAGATGTCCCCACTCAAGAAAACATCAGTTTTGCTCAATTCTCACAACAGCCCGATGAGGTGCTAGCTGCTCCGGCTACGCCGGCGCCTGAAAATTCAACGGGAACGGCAGCTCCAGCGAGGCGGCCGTATGAGAAAAACTGGAACATCAGCGGTATCAATGGGAACACGATTCGGTATGACAGTTTTGGGCGTGCGTTAGACTATCAAGTTTCTTACGTCAATGACAAAGGGGAATCAATTGTTGACATTTATATCAATGGCCAGTGGATGCTGCAGAAGAATCTGACTACAGGTGAAACGATTGAAGGCCCTGATGGGGGGCCGCTCCGTCCCGACAGCACGGGTAATATCAGTGAATTTGATCGAATTGATAAAAATGGAAACCGGATTCGAATCCGAGGGGGAGAATTAGCGGCGGGTGTCATTTCACTCCCCGATGGGGGCGAACGGTTCGCTTTAGACATTAACGGCACGCGAGTGGAGGGAATACGAGATCAGTCCAATGGGAACGATTTACTCTACGTCAAAGTCGGGACGGTCAACGGAATGGATGTTTATGAGGTCTATGATTTAAAGAAATTAGGCCTCTCAGGGTTACAAGTCGTCGCTGGCACAGCCACGCAACAGGAAAAGCAAGATTTCTATGCTAATTTGGTGGGAACCGTCAAAGGGAAGGAATCCGAACAAATTGCTTTCAACAAAGACGGGAGAGCGATTGCCCGCGTTGAAAGGAGCGCCGAGGGGAAATGGATTCTCACCCTCCTAACCTACCCTGCCGAGAATCGGTTGGCTCAACAGCAGTTTGAATTGGCCAATAATCAGCCGCTTGATTTAAAGAACCTGATGCCATTGTTCGATGGCAATGGTGAGATTCCCCAAGATCAATTGGCAAACTTGCCTGTGAAGTGGACGGGGACGTACACCTTTGAAACATTCAAGGCGCCGGAAGGCCAGAAGGCGAAAGATCCTCGTTTAGCGCAGTCGAATGACGCGGAGAATGGAATTCGTAATTATCATTATCGAACGACTGACAATGATGGGAAACCGTTCGCCGAAGGGAAAGATATCGTCGAGATTACTGATGGACAAGGAAAACTTCTTGAAACAGAAATGAAGGGATGGACCCTTCAAGAGTTGATCAACGATGGTTATCTCGATGCGGGGTTGGTTCCCACGTCGCTTTTGGATGAAATACAGTTGGATCCTAATACGACCAAGGTCACCGTGACGCTAAACGAACAAAATAAACCTCTGGACATCCGATGGAAAAACGAAGCCGAGGATGGACGTCCCGAATCTCACGCGGTTCTCTCTATTGCCAAAGATGGGAGAAGCGTCTCATACGCTCTCTACATGAAAGAATCCGACTTAATTCAGGGGGGAGACGCGAACCGCCTCAGAGTGACACAGACACGGGATAAAGACGGGAACTGGAGAAATTATCATTATCAGAAAGATAACAATGGGCATGTTGTGGTTGAAGTGAGACGGGGAAGCGAGAATACCGGGGAGTTAATCCAAACGATCGAAGAAGGATGGACGTTAAAAGATTTGGAAAAAGCTTGGACGGCGGCCGCTCTTCGCGACGCAGGCAATACCCGCGCCGCGGAACTCTACGAAGCCGGTTGGACGCTGGATGAACTTGTAAGAGGCGGCTATATTGACGGCGCTCTTCGTCAAAAAGCCGCCGCAGGGTGGATCAATGCTCAAGCGTTGTTAAGGCAGGTCACGTTGGGATTATCTCCAGACACACCGATCAACGTTATTAGAGATTCAGGCAACTCAGAGGACTGGCAACTGCGGTTTGATTGGGAGACCCAAGGCCCACGTAACAGTCGAAGGGTGATCCAAATCGGCGGCGACGGCAAGGCGATCTACGCGAAGTATGAAGATTTCGGAATGAGCCAGACCGCCTTCGGTTTCTGGATGCGAGGCAGGATGAGGGTGGACAATGAAGAAGATGGTTGGCGTCTGACCTCGACGCTCGATTCCAACGGCAGGGCGTTTGAGTACCGGTATAGCGTTGACGCGAACAGAAATGAAGTCCGCGAAACATGGGGATGGCATATTTTAGGAACCGAGCGACAAGGACAAAATACGATCCTCAAAAGAGAATGGGTTCTCTTGGAGAAGAGCACTTATTATCGGGATGTCCGCATTGGCGATGTCATCGCCGGTTATTATGGCAATCAATTTCTGGATCAGTTAAACCTGGGACAATACGGATTTAATCCCGATGATACGATCAAAGAGGTCGTTGTCACGGACACCTACGACTCCACCCTCAATAAACCTTATCAGCGGCAGACACAGGTGCGGATCGAAATAGAGGGAACTACACCCATCATAGCGCTCATCAGCAAAATAGAAGTGCTTGATCAGTATGGCCGCGTTTCCGGGGATTCGGCTTATCGCGCTTATTTGTATCGTCAAACGCCTGACGGCGTGGATCCTTCTTCCGATATTCGGTACGCCGAACCCTTCCGGATCGTCAGTACACGGTTTACCACATCCGTCGAAATAGGAAATACCGAGGACCCGCTCCCTTCTCATTTCCGGCTCACGGTCCATTGGGAGACGCATATTGACGATTTTAGTTATGAATATCAACGCACCGGAGCTGACGGCGAAAGCGGCGATTACCGAACGATTATTACCAATAACAATCCCGAAGATGAAAATTTAAAGAGCGAGACAACCATTCTGACCTTTTTTGAAAGAAATGTGCGGCTGATCAATGGGCGGCTCTGGCCTACCCGAAATCCAGATAAAATAATCCGCCAGACTGTGGATAAAGACGGCAAAACCCACACTGAAAATATTCCAACCGATCGGTTCCAAAATAGTGGAGGGGGGAGTGGGAATAATTTAGATAGAGAACAGGAACCTGAGATTCCTAGCGATGTTGAGATCACTCCGTTGTCAGGGGCTGGACTTCCTTCTGATGCTCAGTTTGAAAAGATGGATTCTGGAGAGGCGTTTGTGAAAGACGGCGATTTGTATTATGCCGCGACTGATGGAAGCGGAGATATCCAGCGCTACGATCCCCAGACAGGAGAGATGACCCGTTATCGCCAGAATTCCATCAGCGGCAAATGGGAACCGGTCGCGAACACTTCCAATCCCTCCAATGATTCTGGCTCAGGAAGCCAATCGCAGACAACAACGCCCCCTGAGGAAGATTCCGGAGTGAGAGCGCTTGAATTACAGGACGAAGCTCCAGGGGTTGACGACGACGTTCCCGACAAACCCACCGACGAGGAAAAGACTCCTGGAATTAAAGATACTCCTGATGGTAATGAGAGTTCGAATCCAACGGAAAATACGAATCCCCCAACCCGTTTGGATGTCCCGCCGCCGAGGTCGCCTCAGACCACGGTCACAAATACGCCGCCAACGACGCAGCCGTCGAATCCATCTTCTTCTACACCCAATGATCCCCGGCGAAATCGGCTGAGGAATCGAGATCGTGACATCGCTGTTCTTGGTTTGGATGAGGTTCTCAAACGTGAAGAGCGCCGTCAACAAGCATCAGATACTGTCGAGCGTGGACGTAATCACTATTCCCGTAGCGAGCAAGTGAGACAAAATGCACAGGTAGCCAACAATTGGAGAAAGAAGTATGGGGAGCCGACGGGCGTCCTGAACGAACCTTTTGACTCCGTAATAGCGCTGGAACCGCTTCAACCAGGAGAGAATGGCCCGCTAGCTCCGGGACAGATTCAACTAGGAATCGTAAAAGGAGAAATTGTTCCTGTAGCATTGATGGGTTTTGGCGGCAAAGTCATTCCTTTAGAGACAGGTGGGCTTAATCCGAAAGGCAATTTTAATCAGATCGCTCCGCAATTTGCCGGCAAAATTTCTAATATTGAGATAGGGACTGATCGTTCCGGGAATCCGGTGGTGGTTTATTTTGTCAAAGATGGTGCCCAGCGTTACCAATTTACCCATAACCTAATGACGGATCAATGGGTCAAGAATTGGAATTCTCCCATCGGACCGGGATCGGTCAATTCTTACACTGCTTATCTTAATGATGACAAAAACCAGTGGGACAATGTCACTCGCTCCTATAACACAGTAGCGGGTGGGAATCCATTAATCGTGAACAATTTCCCGCTGACAGTGACTGAGCAGAAAACAGCCGATGGCACGTTCAAGCCCGTCATTCGTAGTTGGCAATTAGCTGTAGGACTGGAAAGGCAAGAATTCGTGGGGGATTTTGTCACGCCGGATAGGACGATCATTAAGGCGGGATCCGCCTTAATGATCGCTAATGGACTCGGAGCCAGATGGGCTGAAGGGAGTGTTTATATTGACGCGAGGGGATTACAAACAGAACACTTAGCAAATGCAATTGTTAAACAGACGAGTGTCACAGGCAAGCGGCTTGTTGTCTATGAGACTGACCCGATGACAAACAAACCGACAGCTCAAGTCGCTTTTGTCTTACCGGAAGGCGGGGCCAGAATCCTTGCCTTTAATCCTAAGACGAGACAGTTTGAACTGGCCAGAGGAAGCGATTTTTATAATGAGGTTGGGTTGCACGTGCGTGTGTTAACCAATGGAGCGCAGGAGATCGAGCATGATGATAAAGGGTTGAAGCCAGGAGAGAGGATCGCGTTAACGGGAGACAAAGGGGCAGTGATAGCGAGCCTGGGGTATGGGCAGAAGGTTGTGTTGATCCCTGATGTAAAGAATCCAGAGAATGTGGTGGTGGGCGAGGGGAGTGATTTCTACAATGAGATGGGATTACTGGTCGAGATAAAGAAGGATGGCGGCGGCATCCCGGTAGAAATTTTAAACACGTATATTCAGAACTTGAACGAGGAAATTACCGCTACTAAACAAGCATTGAAACAAGAACAACGAGAAGTCGCTGAACTGCAAAAGAAGCAAAAAGAATTGGATGGAGAAATTGCTTCCCTTGGAAAAAATATAGGCCCGGATGATGGCTTGATGGCGGCTGGAGTAGGGATTGTTGATCTATCGCCAGATAGAATAGAGTACGGAAATCTTCTAGCTGCTCGACAAGGAATCGAGGAATCATTACGCGAACGCCGGCATTTCATGAAAAATTCAAGCGAGTTACTTCGTTACACCAATTTTGCTGAAGCCCAAATGAAACAAGCTAGGGAGGCTGTGGACAATCATCAACCTGACAAAGCGGCAAACCACTTGTTCAGGGCCGAAATGTATCTGGCCAAGGTGGCTTTGATCGAGCAAGAGATTCAGCGCGGGGTTGATCAAGATGTGTTAGACGATCCTGACAGCCGATTGAGCGAAACTCAGCGTCAGTTACTGCGATATCGAGTTTTAGAAATAGGCAAGAGCTTGTTTGATAGAAGAAATCTTTTGAACCGCGCGATTGAACAGGGGGTCTTCGGCCATTTTGATACGGCGGCTCAACTGTTCGGACAATATCGCGCGCAGACGATTAGAGTACTCGCTAGAGTTGATTTTTACGCGGCAACTAAACTTTATGATTCTACGGTTAATGGATTTGGTTTTGTTGCTGACGTGAACTTAACTGGAACTAAACTCGAAAGAATCTATGCCAGTCACACAGCCGATCTGTTAAGAGTCATATCTTTAGCGGAGATGGCCGATAAAGCGTATCAATGGGAGGACGTTAAGAACGGAGACCGGCAGTTAAATGAAGCAATGGGGCGGTTTAAGTTGGATCATGAGCGTTTGAATGGTTTGCAGTGGGCGTCGGCCACTCTATTGACAGCGGATGCGATTAAGAAGCGCGGGCTAGAAGCGATTGGATCCTCATACGCAACTTTATTGGATCTTCAGGAAAACTTAATCGACCCCGTTAAGAATACGTTAAGAAATATCAGTAGGGGAGAACAGACCGGTTGGGATATCTTGGCGATCATGAGTCAGCCGGATTACGATAAAACTCATGCAAGGGCTCTCTTAGTGAAAATTTCTGATCAGGTCAGAGTGAATCATCTCCTCTCCAACTTAGCGATGACTCCTATAGAAATTTCTCTCTGGATGACGGGTGGCGCGATGGTTTCTGGATTATTAAAAGGATCAAGAATTCTTTCTGGAGCAGAGGCCGCTTCTAGAATTGGCCGAGTCACTGGTGAAACGGTAGAAGGAATGAGAGTGGGCGGACGGCTGGTTCTCGGCGGCAATACCCTCCGTGAAACGCTGACTTTAGCGAATGGTCTCACCCGATATGGAAACTTGGCCAACAAAGGAAGAGTGATTGTCGGTTCTGCAGGGGTAATTCGCAATTCTTGGAATCCATTGGTCAAAGCGGGTCAATTGGCTGGTGAATTTGCTGTTCCTGGGGTGAGTCGAGGGGCCACAGCAACTCAGGCGTGGTTAGAGTTTGGGAAAACAACTTACTCCATGGCGAACTTTAGTGTTCTATTGGGAGCTGTTTCCCGGCCGGCTGCATTAGGGCTCAACGCGGTGGGGTGGAAACCAGAAAATCTAGATGGGTTAGGCGGCATGATTGTGGGGCTTATTTATAATCAGGCAGAAACGCCGCTGTTGACTCAAGTCGCCGGCAATATGCTTTATGCTCTTCCATTCTATTTATTAATGCCAGGAGCTAACTTGTTCATGGGGAAGGTCACACCGGGAGTTTTGGGGCGGTTCGTAGATCCTTTGACTCGCGCTTCTGAGAGGAATGCGGTTGGGCGGGCATTCAACTGGGCCTTTAATCTCTCAGAGCGGGATGCGAGCGCTTTCGGGATGTTGCGAGGGGGCACTGGAAGGACCGCAGCAGGTATCTGGGATGAGTGGTTTTTTGAGGTAGGGCTCACTTTTTACGGAAGTAATTTCCTTCAAGGATTAGGAATGAATCAAGCCATGGCACGTCAGGTAATGGACAAACTCTCCGAGTTCGCCTCTGGCCGAGGAGAAGGGATGAATGCTTCCAGAACAGAGTTGGATCTACAGCAACAAATTTACGTTGAACGGTTCCAAGATAGAACAATTCAGAGAGCTCTTGAAGCGGGTGAAATGAGTAAAGTTCGTGAGCTGGTTCTGGGCAAGGGCCCCGTTACACAGCCGCAGCAGGCTGCTTTCACGCTCGCGGCTCTCAGGATGACTCCGGAAAATCTAAAACCGGGCTTAGCGATGGTCGGTGGACTTAATTTAAGTCAGTCGAGGATTAATCCAACGGGCGCTTTATTGGTGCCGGTTTCTCAGATGATCATGGATTCACTCTTTACACCCCAGGGAACACTGCATCCTGAAGCGGGCCGCTGGGTGGAATTATTAACGGGAGGAAATTCTCTTCAGATCGTCAATGCCAACACTATCATTGCCTCAGCTGACTGGGATCATCTGGCAGATGTTTTTACCAATTCGGAAGCATTTATTTTTGTCGGGAAGTCTGAATTGGCGAGCCTTAATCAATTGAATGGGTTAGGGCAATTAGTGATTCCACATTTGTCAGGAGCGCCTACTCGTGGAAGTCCGGCGGGAGTTCTCGAAGTTCGTATCCCTGCAACGGCAACAACTACGACCATTCCCGCTCATATTGATTTACAAAATCTAACTCCTGAAAACCTGCCGGATCACTTAGAACAGTTAGGGCGAGCTCTTGCTTCTGGAACTCAAACCACCGTTCTTCTCTCCTCTTCTTTAGCGCAAGTTTTAATTCAAGTGAACGCTTTCTATGAAGCAGCGGTCAAAACGCAGGAACAAAACTTGAAAGTCGGTGAGGTTCAGCGAATTCTGCAGGATCACAGGACCTTATTTGAAGGGATTGCCCATCGCACAATCCAAATCAGTACAGAGGATTTTGAGTATGTGCCGCGTCCTCAAGAAAACGGTCCAGTCTCTTTTGAAGTGAGGGCCAAAGGGAATCGGTTAGAGGTCCATGAATTTGCCAAAGCAGTTAATGCGTTAGCGCGGCTCTTTGAGAAAACTAAGGGGGATGCCGAAAACAAGCCATTCTCCTTATGGCAGGAGCAAGCAAAGCGTTTTGTCCAGTTCTTGTTAACACCGACACTGGCAGCCGAAATCCTGACCGGCGCCGGGAAAACAGAAGTGCTGATCTGGCTTGCCGCCGTCAGCGGTTTGATGCACGGCAAGGATCGTTCAGTGATCGTCTTCTCTGACGAATTGAAATTAAATAGCGGCCTCAACGATTCTACAAGAGAAACGATGGAACAGATGGGGTTGGTGGTAGAGCGGCTTCAGTACGATGAATTAACCGAGCACGGCTTAACCGAGGCGGATGTCGCGCGGTATGAAAACGCAGATGTTGTTGTCACCGATGTCCATTTGGCTTTCTTAAAGATTATGGCGTTACGGGAAAGAGGATTGTACGCGCGGCTTTACAACGTGTTGACGCATAATGTCCAGTGGATTCAGGATGAAATCCAGATGGTCGAAGGAGAGAGCTTTATCGTGACTCATGGCGAAAACGCGCCGCTGAGCGATAAGGTCATTAACGCTTTTGACGCTCAATTAATTCCGTTCCTCTTTGGGGAACAGATGCCTAATATCCTGGCGCTGATCTACGCGGCCAAAAACAAGATCACAGTGAACAATCCCGCGGAGGCGGCGCAACAGGTAGAAAAGACAGAAGAAGAATTAATCGCGTGGGCAAAAGCGGAAGGGATCGTCAGAACCCTCCAGGGGAGTGACGAAATCACCTTCATTAATCTGAAAGACCTAACGACCCGTCTTTCAGAAAACGGTCTGGAAAAAGGATGGCATTTCGTGGATTCCTTCATCCAGTTATTGAAGGCGCATTTCCAGGGATTTGAAGTAACACTGGAAGGAGCCGAAGAAGATCAAAATGGCGAGAAAGCCCGCAAGTACCAGGAATACACTTCTCTTCGCGCAGCGCTGAAAGCAACGGCAAACTTCATGAATCTGCCAAAAGACAGTTATTTTGTTCATGAAGTTGAGATTACCGATAAAGATGGTCAGAAGAGAATGGTAATGGCGGTGGTTCCCGGTCGGGGAAGTATCGCTGAGCCGAATCGTCAGTGGTCAGAATCGTACGATGCCGCCGCCAAGGCGGTGTTTGGACTGCGAGAAGACGGCCGGCCAGCGGACCTTAAAGACGTTCGGCTCAACCCTACTGCTCTGCAGACTCTGTACGCCATGGTTCTGCTGGATGTGCTCACGAATGGCGGCAACATTCTCGCCATGTCGGGAACACTGGGGCCTGTCATCCCGCTGCTTCAAGCGTTAGGCATTCAGATGGATCGGACCGAAAGCGTTCAAGCTGTCATCAAATACTTTGGCAAGGGGCTCTCTCAGGAGACCAAAGAGATGCTGGCGGGTCTTTTAGGCAGACGCATCGAGGAGATCGACGCAATCGAAGACCAATTTAAGAAAAAAGCGCTTTTACTGCAAGACCAGATTAAAACCGACAAGGCGACTCCCGAGCAGGTTCTCGCGGCTGAATTGGAGATGATGCAAAAAGACAATCAGCACCGAATCATCCTGCCGCAATTTAGCGGGATGCGCCCGGCGGACCTAGTGGCCGTTGTTGAAAATCTGATGCAAACCATGAGCCAGGGGATCAACGGCGGAAGGGTGGATTTATTAGTTCACGAAGGATTAAAGTGGTACAAACTGAGTTATCAGGATGGTAAACTCATCCAAGAGCAAGAGACCTCATTGGAAGGGAAAGAGAACGATGACGGAACGGTAAATCAGGAGCAGGTAAGGCGTTATCTCCAGGAGGCGACAACTCCCACCGTGGTCCTGGCGCACACCGGTGACATTTTTGGAATGGATATCAAAACGAACGCTCAGAAGGTCCGGTTTGTGGATATCATTGACTTCTCCACGATCGAGTATACGGCGTTACTCCAACTACTGGGACGGGATCGTGGGTTTAAGATGCCGGTCAACGGTGAGGAAGAGACTCAGTTTAATGACCGTATTGTTTACGCGTTAAACGCCAAAGAGGGATTAACGCCTGAAGGATTGTTGGTCCAGGCGATCCGGAATGAAGAAAAAACTATCCGCTCCAATCGGGCAAAGGTCATCACTGATTCTCTCCGCCAGACTGGCGTCAACATTTTCAACGCATTGCTGAATTTGACCAGCGATCCAGCGGCGCGCCAGGCGATTCTTAATGAACTGGCGCGGTTTACCAGTGAAGTCGGCACGGATACCGACCTCAGTCACAAAGATCCCTCGCGCTTTATTGACTCTGTTCAAAGCATGTTGCTTCAGTATAGGGCGTATTTCCGGACATTAATAGATGAAGATTCGAGATTTTATCAACAGGTGTTGAGTCCCTCTAAAGATCCTTCTCGTCAGCTTTATCAGCGATTGCGGGAAATCGTCAACGCTGTGCCGGAGAGCATTAAGCTAAAAAGTGATCAGACGGAGAATATTGAAGGAAAATTGAGCGTCTATGCCTCTGGAGATTTTGCCGAGTGGGCCTCAAGGGTGAACGATTACTACAACGCCGATGAGTTGCCTGAATATGACAAGTCAACAGCAAGAGAACATTACCGCTCTTCTCATCAGGCGACTCAACAAATACCCGAAGGCGCGGTGGCGGTAATGACACAGTTGACAACCGGCGTTGACGAAACCATCGCTCAAGAGGTGCAAAACGGAGTTAAACGACACGACGGGATTGACGTCACAATCGGTAAAACAAATCAGCGGGGCGCCAACTATCTCCGTCTCTTCCAGTGGCTGCGCCAGCAAAAACAAAATAATCCGGCCCGTGCGGCAGTCACGATCTTGGCGCATCTCTTCGCGGGATCACTGGATGACGACGATGCCTTGGGGATCATGGAAGCGCTTGTGAATAATGGAATCATTGATCTGGATCAGTTTGTTTCAACTCTCAGAACGGCTATTGCCATCGGAAGCGCTATTGCGGTCTTTAAGTTGCCGGTGACCGCGGAGCAGATCACAGAAATAGCGAGAGCAGATCATCCCTATTTAGCCCTCTGGCAATGGATCCATGGCCATAGCGAGGGGGAGACGGCAGGACAAGCAGAGGCCATGGTGAGTTACTATGCCGAGCTCGCTGAGAAAGAAGCGGTGGCGGAAGCAGCGTATAACAAGGTCGCGTTCTTTACGCCGGTACAAGGCCAATCAACTGCCCAGTCGAATCGGCAGTATGAGATTTATAGAACTCAGTTTGAGAAAGCGCAAGACGCGTTACAGTCATTCCAAGATCAGCCGCCAGCGACCCTCTCAGTAATAAACCAGATCGCCACAGATGCTGGTGTGGATCGAGGGGTGGTTTTTGATCTCTTCTATCCTACGACAGGAATTAATCTTGATTCAGTCTATAAGAATTTACTGGAACCGGCCGGATTGGCGGATCAGATTTCAATAACAGAGGCGAGACGGCTTGCTGAAGGTGATCTTAAGGAGAGAACTGCCGGTTTGTCCGAACTAGTATTGAAGCATCGAAGTGTGATTCCGACAGCCGTCAGAAACGCGGTTTATACTCTGGAAGCTCTATTGACTGGCGAGACAGACAGCGCTTTGCTCAATCAATTTATGGAAGACCTCCAAGACCAAGGAGTGTTGAGTCAATTAGGAATCCCCTGGGATAGCGAGAAACCAAGATCTCTCACTGAGCAAGAGCTCAACAGGATTTTGGCAAATCCGGATGCGATCCATCTGCTTGCGCGAGGGGACTCAGCGATCAAACAGGCGCTCTATGGAATCATCAATCCTGACACGGATGCCGGCGCCATCGCAAATCTTGAAAAAAGTCACGCTGAACAAAAGAATTTGACAAATATCGAATGGAAAGAAGGAAAGGTTGGAAGTAAAGGGAGTAAAGCCTATAGACAAGGATGGAAGGTGCGTCTGCAAAGCGGCGTAGAATTGACAGCAATGGCAGATTATACCGTTCTCATTAATGGAGGACAAGAAGGAAGTATCCCGCAAGGAACTCGATTTGTTGACCAGGTAACAGGAGATCTCTGGGAAGTTCGTGAGAATCATTTCGTCAAAGTTGAATGGATCGTAAAAGCGGGAGAAGAAATTGAATTAAACAATGGAACTAAACTGACCGCCGCGGCTGATTATCGAGTGAAGCTCCTGAAGAACGGCAATACAAGTATCCCCGCGGGAACGCTCTTCCGAGACGCCGATAGGAATACATGGAGAGCTTCAGGCCAGGGAGGCAGGCAGTTTAAGGTTGTCGCTCAGCCAGTTACAGAACATCGCGCCTTCGAAGTCACTCTCACCGGCGGTGAAGCGGAAATTTTGCGAGCGACTATTCGGTTCGCGATTGAGAGAGGAGTGACGGTGGAACAATTTGCCGCTTCCGAAGGGAATGGGTTGTTGCAATTGGCTCCGGATGGCCACTATATTCTCAATGGACATACTGAAATGCCGCTCCTTCCCCAGGCTATTGTAGTCGAAGCCGATATGACAGCCCCGCTGCTGTGGACGATGGTTGGCGGTAAGCTGGTGGCCACTAACAATCCTGTTCAAATGGTCATTGATCCTGCAGACGTCTTGAGTGGAGGAAGTGCGATTACTGGCGTTGCTCGCACCTTGAAAAATTCTGGAGAAGAAGCGCAAGCGCTCAGGGAAGTCAGCGGTTCCGCCTTTGCATCCGTCGTCCGTAGGGCGCTTAACATCCAGGGTGATACCGATGATGAAATGGTGGTTCGTAGAGCTGGGGGGGTCCTTTTAAGATCGTTGTAACTACTTAGGGGGGGCCTGGCCCCTACTATTTTAAGGAAAGCTGACACAGTAGGATCGGGGGTGTCAGTTTTTTTGCTTAGAAAGATTAGAGATGAAAACGAAAAGGTTAAACCCATGGTTGAGGCAGGTTGCTGTAGCAGTGATCATCACTTTCTCCTGGGATCAACTGGTCTGGGCCGCGCCAGATACATTAAGCGCCCCTGCCGCGATCAGCGCTAAAGAAAGAGATCCAGCGCCAGGCGCGCAGCTTGTTTTGGGTGATGTTAATGCGAGATACCCTATAGGACCTTTTCTTGACCGGATGGAACGGCAAACTCATTATGTCTCATTCGCGTCTGACTCACCAGAGAAGATCCATATCAATCCGCGGGTCCGAGTCGAAGAAATCATTGATTTATTCTTTCGTCTGCCGCCTGCCGAAGACAATAATAACCAAAAAGTATTGTTAGAGTGGCTGTTGTCAGAATTTGAGACAATCCCCGCCGGCGCTAACCTGGCTAAGCTCCTTGTTGAAAAGAGTGTGAAGATGTGGCGTCAAGAGAAACGGATCCTGCCAAGCAGAGCCGAAGTGGCGCTGACCGAAGAAAATCGGATAAAGTTAGAAAAGTTAATTGTCACTTTGTATCAGTTTTATTCCCGATTAGTTTCCTATCATGTACCAGTAGATGTACCGAGTGGGCTTACGGAAACAGCGAATCAGATCAACCCGCTAGTGGTACCGGTAGCGGTAACGGAAAATCTAGCCCCTCGTACGCAGGGAGTCGAGGGTGCCCCAGAAGAAAATCAAACAGAAGAAGATCAATTCCCAATCATTCCAACCGTTTCCTCATCAAGAGTGAAATCTCACGAAACGCCTGGTGTTATTCGATGGTTTCAGAGAGCGTGGATGTGGTTTCTAAGAGTCGCGTGGGTCTTTGCGGGAATCATAGGGATGAAATCCTTCGATGCATTGGCGCATACCTTTGTCTCTTCTCCGAATCCTTCTTCGGTGACTACTAAAGGAGTTGACCTTTTTGCCATTCCTGAAGTTTGGACCGAGGTGACTCGTCAGAACAACACTCTCTGGGGTATTGCCAAGGAAACGTTGACAGCGTTCCACATGAATCCTGCCGATTCTCAAATTGACGCCGTTGTCAAGATGATCGTCAGCGATAACCATATCACTAACCCAGATATCATCCATGTTGGACAGAGAATCCATATCCCGGTGCAACAGGTTATGGAACAATTCCATTTGGGTTCTGATCTTCTCTCTCAAGCTTTCCAGACGTTGACAGGGACTCCATTACCACAAGTATCCCAGGTCACGGCACAAGTAGCGACGGCAGTTTCAGAAACAGTTCCCACAACTGGGATAGGTCAGCCGGTGGCAACTGATGGAATCTTCACACAAATCATGGATTGGGTATCGTCTCATTCGTTAGAAATTGGCGTAGGGATTTTAGTGGTCGGTTTAGTCGCTTTTCTAGGATGGAGTCTTTATCAGGATTTTTTTAAGGGCAAAAAAGGGAAAGGTCCATTCTTACGAATTCAACCAGCGTTCAATATGCCACCATTAGCAACGGATAGAAAACCGGTAGAGACATTACCAGTACCGGTCGGTACTGAATTTTCTAACCGGCTCATCAATCTCAGTGAGAGTGGTCTAAAGCAAGACGCTCTGGGATACCTTGAGAAAAAATTACCCCAACTGGATGTCCCTGATTGTCTGGTCGTTGTGGAACATTTGTTGATGGCTTTTAATAAATCAAGAAATCCATTTCTTTTGGAACTCGCCGAAAGGGTCGCGCGGGAAGCAGTTGAATATGCCTATAAAGAAGAATTCCCTGTAGCTCTTGCCTATTCAGGATTAGTGCGCCATGCCAAAGGAGACGTGAAGAGTGCCATTCAACTCTACGAAGGTGTTGTAGCGCTATTGCCAGAGTCTGAACAAGCGATGGAGAGGGTATTAAGATATGCGAAGAGAGATCGGGCTATCCCGGTCTTTGATCACATCATTTCTCTTGCGACCACCAGACGTCCGGGAACTCAATTAAGGTTAGGAGATATTGAAGAAGCTATTTCAGGGGCTGGAGAGATGCTTGAGGATGATCCAGAGACAGCTGATCGAGTCATCCGGTTCCTTATGGAAGCACTCACAAAAGATCCACTGCGGACTCAAAAGATCCAGCGAGGGGTAGTCCGTGCCATCGGGCTTTGTCTTTCTCAGGAGGAATCTCCCGAAATTATAGCAGCGGCTGTTATTTCTCTCAGAGAAGTTTTAGAAGAAGCCGATGGAGCTTCACAAGAGTTTACGGCGGCATTAAAGAGACTTTTGGTGACGGGAGAGGTACGGCTCGCCCAACAACCTTTGATGGGTCAGGAGATATCCGGAGAAATGGAGGCATTACCACGGCTGATGAGGGGAATTCGCCCGCATTTAAACTCAGAATCGGCGCTCTTATCGGCTATTTAGTGCAACTTATTATTATTAAATAAGTTAAGTAAGATATAATAACTTTTTAAAAGATTGACAAATATAGGTTTAAGTGCTATACTTACTTCGACTTGGGGGAAAGGGGGAGAGAGGAAAGTGGAAAGTGCCAACTATCGTCTCTCAGAGGAGTCACGCAAGCCCGTGGTTTAGGCGGACCGCTTGGGTGACTCTTTTTACCTTTTTAGGCCAGCAGTGTGCCTGGGCCGAGCCGGATTGGAATAAGAAACGCCGCACTGCCCAAGTGATCCCCTCTGTAGAACATCAAGTCCCCGCCGCTTTCCAAGAAAAACAGCGCGCCCAGCAAAATTTAATTGAGCAACACCAGCAGGTCGAGATTCAGCGGCGTGTTCTTTTCGCCCCATTACAGGAAAACGCCCTTACTCCCCTTACTCTATGGAAGCCTGAGATAGCGCGGAATCTCAATACTGTCTTTGGCACCAATTTTGATCCCAATAAAACACTGGCCGAACTCACCGAGTCAGAGCAAAACTTTCTTTTGAGAGTGGCGCAAGGGGGGAGTGATGTTCTCTTCTTGATTCGCAACCTGGCGCTCAATTCAACCAAGCGCAGTAATATGGAGGCCTTTTACGGTTCTTTAACTCCGGAACTTTTTGCTAGCATTGTCAACTCTCCTGCCAATCGCACCTCTGATGGCCAGTTTAATTACAATCGTTTCACTGAACAATTTGGAGATCCCTACGCTTTTACGCTTCTAATGGCTCTGAAAGACAAAGGAGCCTTGGGGGCGTTCAGCAGTATTTATGGTGTAGGAGCTCCATCGGCCGGGTCCACGAATAAATTGTTTGAAGCTATCATTTCATTTGGGAGTATCCCGGGACTTGCTGGTCTGCCATTTGGACAAGCAGCAGATCGGTATGCCAGCGCTGTAATCGGGGTAGCTTCATTGAAACAAGCTTTGGATGGAAATCCATCCCTTCGGAATGACTTTGTGAGTTTATTCGGAGATACCAATCTCGCGACTCTTTTTGCAGTAGCTGGATCGCCCGATTTCAATCAAAGTACCTTTATTGATAAATTGGATGATGCGGCGGCGTTAAAGGGGGCGTTAACCACGCAGAACAAAGTCGGGGATTTTCAGTCGTTATACGGGACAGAGACGGGGCGATATTTTGATGTGGTGGGATCACCTGGTTATAACAAAGATAGCTTTTTGAATAAGGTTTCTGACGCGGCGGGATTAAAGAGGAGTCTAGTCAATGGAGGGAAGCTAGGAGATTTCCAGGAATTGTATGGGGCAGAGACAGGGCGGTACTTTGATGTAGTGGGATCGCCGGGGTTCAACCAAACTAGCTTCTTAGACAGATTAGATGAAGCGGCAGCGCTCAAGAGGGCATTGGTCAGTAATAACAAACTAGCCGATTTTCAAGAATTATTTGGGGCTGAGACTGGAAGATATTTTGATGTTGTTGGCTCACCAAACTTTAATCAAGCCAATTTCATCGACAAATTAGATGAGGCAGCAGCATTAAAACGAGCCCTAAATACAAATCCAGCGGCCAATGATGCCTTCCTTCATTTTGAGGTAACAGGGAAACAGAGTAAGGCCGATCCAACGAAACCGATGACCGTCATCGAAGCGTTGTTCAATATCGTTGGAGATTCTGCCTATAAGGATGCCATAACGTATGTAACGGTTGCTATAGAAGCAAAGGCATTAGAAGAAGAATTGGACAAAAATCCAGTAGCCAAGCAGGCATTTTTACATCTTCAAGTAGAAGGAAAACAGAGTAAATCTGATCCTACCCAACCCATGACAGTCACAGAGGCATTATTCAATCTGGCAGGAGGGCCGAATTTCCTGACTGATCAAGAAGAGTTAGAGATTTTCGGGGTTCTTTATGAACAAGGGCAACCAATGCCGAAAGTCAAAGAAGGAGTGACTGCAGAGCGATTGAGTCAAATCGCAACGCAAGCAGCGGGTCGAGCGAGTTCTTTCTACGCATTGATCGTTGACTACGTCAACAAAGTCAATGCAAGTCCACAAAGTGGAGCAATCAAGAACTTGATTCGGATTGATTTTGGTTTGGATTTGAATGGGGTTACTGATTTCAAAAAATTAACAGAAGGGCATCTTGATTTATTCTCTAATAAAAATCTAGGGATTTTGTATAAGAAGGACGGGAGCGCGAGAGTGGTGAGTGATGTAATCAGTTACTATGAACAGGTCATCAGTTATGTGGCTGGGATCAATACGGAGTTAGCGAAGATCACGGACGCGGGTGAGAAGAGCGCGGTGATCGGGTTGCTGAAACTGGAGACAGGGTTAGATTTCAACGTATTGACGGACGGGACGAAGATTACGGCGGCGGATTTGAAGTTATTCTCGGATCCGGATAAAGGGATATTGTATTTAAAGAAAGCGGATGGGAGCACCGAGGCGCGGAAGCCGGCGGAGGTGGTGAGTTACTACCGAGTGGTGGCGAGGTATGTCAAAGGGGTCAACGCGGAGTTAGCGAAGATCACGGACGCGGGTGAGAAGAGCGCGGTGATCGGGTTACTGAAACTAGAGACAGGGTTAGATTTCAACGTATTGACTGACGGGACGAAGATTACGGCGGCGGATTTGAAGTTATTTGCGGATGCGGATAAAGGGATTTTGTATCCGAAGGATGACAAGGCGACGACGGGGGTGGATGAGAGCGCGACGGCGCGGAATCCGGTGGATGTGGTGAAGAACATCACAGGGCGAGTAGGGTTAGACGCGGCATTAACGGCGGCGGTGGGAGCAGGAAGATTGACGGCAAATACGTTTGAGACATATTTTAAGACGCAGATAGACGTTGCGATGGCGGAGATCACGACAGCGCAGGCGAGTTGGAAGCCGGAAGCGAAGTGGACATCGGATCGGATTCGATCGGAGGCGGTCAAGCAGGTGAAAGCGGATTTGGTGGGAGGAGTGGACGCGCGATTAGTGAGTCCAATGGGGAATTACGATCAGGAGACGATGATCCAGATATTGCGGGCGTATGAGCAGGCGAAAGATAACGGAGTCATTAGTGTGGAGTTTGGGTTAGGGACGTTGACGAAAGCGGTACAGCAGGGATGGGGAGATTTAGTGGGGAGTTGGGTGGATGGGTATCGCAAGGGAGTGACGGATAAAACGATTGATTCGGCGAAGACCAGTTTAGACAGTTATATTAATGAACAGATCACGAAGTTAGGGGAGAACATCACAGGGCGGCAGAAGTTAGATGCGGCGTTAACGGCGGCGGTGGCAAACAAAACTTTAGCGGCCGGGACGTTTGGGGCGTACTTTGCGGCGCAGATAGCGGCGGCAACGACGAAGATTACGAATGCCCGTGAGAATTGGACGGAGAAGGCGAAAGCGGCGGCGGTGCCGGCAGAAACGGCGGCGCTAGAGCAGGGGAAGGCGGGTATCGTTGGAGGGGGGAATGA
>Ga0082335_1001830_pt1 | contig 42766 bp, 34 predicted proteins | sample Subgrocontami58m_FD_72375 | JGI IMG/M metagenome (GOLD analysis project Ga0082335, IMG submission 72375) | Subsurface groundwater microbial communities from S. Glens Falls, New York, USA - GMW37 contaminated, 5.8 m (SPADES assembly) (version 2) ...
CTCACTGATGTGCTCGAACGTATCGTCTCGGGGCGGACCAAACGACGCGAGCTCGATACCCTGTTGCCGTGGAACTGGACTGCGGAAAAGGCCGCCGAAGCGGCCAGCACCGCGTAGGGCGAGCGAGTTGTCGCGCACCCCGCTACGTCGGGCACATGCCCGTGACAACGCACGCCTCGCTCTTGATCTGATGTCCTGCATCCTGACCCAAGGGGATCACAGGGCGGATCGCACACGCAATGTGGTCGCAGCGCGACGCTTACGCTTCGTCGCCTAGCGCCGCGTGAGCACCACCCGGTGTTAGCGGTGGCGAAAACCCGCGCATAAGCGGCGCGCCTTCGTTCCCCATCTGACGTATATTGCCAGAATCATCGGTGATTTCGGTGCGGCCCGCTCCGCATCGAGGGTGCCGCCATGCTCGCGGCCGTCAAGGACGCTACGCGCCGCGAAGCCGAGCGGTGCTTATCGGGCCGCCTCGACCGCCGCCCCGCACGCCGATCAGAGAATGAGCACCATTTGTGTTCGGGTTCTCACCGCCATCGACACCTGGCTGACGACGGGACTCATGACTCCGGTTCGACCACGGAAAGCGCGCACCAAAGCATGTGTCAAATGCGGTTACGGTCCGCGCACCACGTTCGTGCGCTCACGCGTTGTCCCAGAACCCGTGTCGCCCTCCGATAGAAGTCCGCTCGCAATCCTCGTCTAAACCCCCGCGATCCCCTGCCTCGCCTCCCACAGAGACACCTCGCTCAGCGTCCGGTCCAGCAAATCCGTCAGGGTCTGAACGGCATTGGCGTCCGGCTCGGTTGTCTCGGTCAGCCTTTGCAAGGCACGCGCGGCCTCGCCCAGGCGGACGAGGCCCACGGCCAAGGCCGCCCCGGTCAGGGCGTGGGCCTCCCGGCGCAAGGTCGGAACGGCTCCTGCCACCAGCGCGCGGTGGATCGTCGCCATCCGGGTCGTGGCTTCTTCCCGGAACAGACCCATGGCCTCACGCACAGCGTCCAGGCCGATGGCGCCCACCAACTCGGCCAGAAACGCGTCATCGATCAGGTTTCCGGTCGCCAGCCGCGTGGTCTCCGCTGGGTCGTCGCGTCTTGCGGCATGGTCCGGAACGGATGCCGGTGTCACGTTGCAGCCAGGAGATGTTCGGCGAGCCATTGATGCAATGCGTCCTCCGGCATGGCACGGCCGAACAGCCAGCCCTGGCCGATCTCGCAGCCGGCATCGCGCAGCATGCCCTCCACCGTCTCGGTCTCGATCCCTTCGGCCACCACGGTGAGGCCGAGCTCCCGGGCCATCGAGATGGTGGCGCGCACGATCTTCCAGGCTTCGGGGTCGGTGTCGCAATTGGCGGTAAAGGATCGGTCGATCTTCAGCTCCGAGAACGGCAGTCGCAGCAGGGTCAGCAGGGAAGAATGCCCGGTGCCGAAATCGTCGATCGAGAGATTGACTCCCTTGATTCGAAGCCGCGTCAGCACCTCCGCCGCGACCAGCGGATTGGCCATGACGGTGCTTTCGGTGATCTCGGCGATCAGCGCCCCCGGGCCCAGGCCGATCTCGTTCAGGAGACGTTCGATCTCCTCCGGCAAGGCCCGATCGGCCAGCACCAGGGGCGAGATGTTCACCGCCACGCTGCACGACGGATACCGCGTCCGCCAGCGCCGGCATGCCTCCAACGCCTGTCGCAAAATCCGAAACGTCAGCGGTACAATCAGCCCATTCTTCTCGGCGAGCGGAATGAATACGTCCGGAGGAACCAGATGCGGCGTTGGCTGCGGCCAGCGGGCCAGCGCTTCCATGCCCACCACGCGCCCGTCGGCCAGGGACACCTTGGGTTGAAACTGCGCGACGATGTGATCCCATTGCAGCGCTTCCGCCAGTTCCACGGCACTGGGCGGTTGCAGACCGGGACGCTCTGCGTCGGGCCGGCGCGCGGGGGCGTCGATCAGCAAGGCACGCAGTGCGGCGGGCGACAGCGGCTTTTGCAGCGCCCCGCCAACCCGCAGCCCCAGGGCGGTGGCGAGCCGGGTGCTTGCCGTGCGGACCCGCTCATCCAGGTGGGAGATGAAGATGACGACGGGGTCGGAAATGCTGTCCCGCACCGCCTGCAACAGGCTGATCCCGTCGCTTTCGCCCAGCGACAGATCGAGCAGCACCACGTCGTAACGCAGTTGCGCGAGGTGCTCGGCGGCTTCTTCCAGGGTGGCCGCCGATTCTGCGCGATAACCCAAGGCTTCGGCGCCACGGGTGATGATCAGCCGCTGGATACGCTCATCATCCACCACCAGGATTCGCCGCTGCTCATTGGTCGCATGGTCCACGCCGCATCACCCGAGACAAAACCGTCCGCGCCATACTTGGCGGAAAACATGAACAACCGGTAAAGCGCGGTGTCGATCTTTCCGGGGGCATCCGGTCGCGGGCGGCGATCGGGGTGCGCCCCGCTGCCGCAACGCCGCCGGCTGGCGCGGTTTCATCATGCCGGGAAACGGCAAGTCGCTCTGGCGCTGTGTCCTATCGTTTGATTCAGACGCTGTTACTGTCCACGCAGTATGATCGTACTCTAGGCCTCCACCATGGCGGGTCGGCCATGGGATTTCCCGGCCCGCGCCGGGGCGCGCCCGGTGGGTTGCCCGGCGGGTTTCAACACCTCGGCCCAGGCTCGCCTGCGGTCCGCCGCCTGGCTGGCGAGGGAGCCACCGGCGGTAAACGCATCCAGGGCGCCGGCCCCCAGGCGCCGGCGGGCTTCGTCGTCGCGCACCAGCCAGCTCAGGGTCGTGAACCAGGCCGCGTCCGTGTTCGCCGCCAGCATCCCGCCCGGCCCATCGGCGACCGAGCCGCGATAGACCGGCATATCGGAAGCGACGACCGCCATGCCGCGCGCGGCGTAATCCCAGGTCTTGATGGACGACTTGCTCAGGTTGAAATCGGTATCCGCGAGCGGTGCCAGGCCGATATCCCATCCGGGCTGGCGGGTGAACCAGTTGACGAAGCCAGGATAGGAGTGGCTGGCATTCGGCGGGCCGCTGATCCGGTTGATCCAGGCCGGGAGATCGGGCCGGCTGGTGACGCCGATCATATCGATCGACACGCGATAGCCGAACTCGGCCACCAGACGTTGCAACACCGGTTCGACGATGGCGAAGTCGCTGTCATGGGTCGCGGTGCCCATGCACAGGATCCGCACCGGCTCCAGCCTGTCGCGCAGGACAATCGGCTGATGCCGCCACAATCTTTCATCCAGGCCGTTGGCGACGACCCGCACATCCTTGCGCGCGGCGTGCAGACGGCTGCGCAAGACCTCGGTGGAAACCCAAACATGATCGGCGTTACGGATCATCCGGCCGACCACCTTGGACAGGGGGCGCAGTTCCGCGGCATCCGGATGGGTGGGTGGGATGTTCAGCAGGTCATCGTCCAGGTCGTAGAGCAGCTTCGCCCCGGTCTCGCGAGCATGGGCCGCCAGGGCGTCGGCCGAGGCGAGGTCCGAGACGGCGCCACGGTGGGTCACGAACACATCGGCGCGGTAGCGCAATGCCGTATCCACATCCGCCATGACGATTTCCATATCGCCGCCGATATCGGGATGATCCAGGGGTTGCAACAGGCGGATATAGGCGCAGGGGCTGAGCACGGTCCGGTCAAATCGCTCCGGTATGACGACAATGCGCGGTTTGCGGTGTTTCGCGGCGCCGACGGCGGGCGCGCCGATGGCGGTGGCGACTTGGCGGACCCAACCGGGCCGCTTGGCGAAGTGGTCGAGCGCGGGTCCGAGATAGGCGTCGCCATAGAAATCGGCGACCGGCGGGCGCTTGCTCGGGGCGGGTTTAGGTGTCTTGGCGAGCAACGATGACCGGACCTGCTCCAGGGCGGCGAGCCAAGGGGTGGTGGCGACCGTCGGTTCCACCATCCAGGTCTGCGGACGACCCCGCAGCCGTTCGGTGAAGGCTCCGATCCGGGGGGCGACGATCGGCAACCCGGATTCGATGGCCGTGGTCAGCGTGAAGCTGTAGGTCTCGGGCGCCATGCCGGGGAACCAGATGACGTGCGGGCGAAGCTTCGCCAGCAGATCCGGCAGCTCTTCGTCCGAGTACTTACCGGTGGTGGTGATCCGTTCGGCAGCGGTCTTCGGGACGTCATCCTCGACCGGGCCGATGAGGTGGACGGCGATATCCGCCGGATCGACGATCTGGGTCAGCGCGTCGACGACATGCGCGCCCTTCAGGCGGGCGTAGACGCCCAGCATCGCGACCCGCAGCGTGCGTCCGCGCAACACCGGGACGGTGACCGGCCAGTTGCCTTTGGCCACCGGTTGGTGCGGGGCGACGATGGCCCGCTCGCCAAGACCAAACCGGGTCAGCCGGTCCAGCACATCCACGCTGGGGCAGATGACCCGATCGGCTTCCAGGAACTGCCACATTTTCTCCCGCCGCCAGGACAGGATTTCCTTGGCGCCATGCGAGGGCAACACACTGATGCACGCGTTGCAGGTGGCCGGGCCGGGTTCCCCGCAATAGGCACCGGATGTCCATGGCAGCATGTTCACCTGCGGGCACAGCGCGTAGTAGTCGTGCACCGTCGTGTCGAACGGAACATCCAGCTTCTGGATCAGCGCACGAATGTCCATGTCCATGCCGTTCAGGTGGTGGATATGCACGCGCGTGACGGGCACCGAGCGCAGCAGGGTCACCAGATCATCAAGGCGGTCCTCCGGCAGCGATACGGTCGGGTGGTTTTCCAGGGCCGGCACAGTCAAGGTCGCGCCGCGGTCGGTGGCCTGCAACAGCAGGAAGTTCGCCTGTCCCGACAGGCGCGCGACGAGGCCGTCGATGTGATGGTTAACGCCGCCACCGAGGCCGTGGCAAACCAGCAGGATGGTGGGTTTGCCGGACCTGCGGAACAGTTCGAGCGTAATGGCGAAGCGGTACGGACCCACCTCGTCCACCCCGACATGCATGGATACCAGCTTCTCGTAATGCGGATAGCGTCGCCGCAGCAGGGAAGTGGCGGATTGCTTCAGCTTCTCGGTATCGCCTTTGAAGCTGACCTCGCCTTCATGATAGACGAAGACGTCGCAGGCGAGCCGATGCTGCCATCCGCGCGCCAATCCGCGCAGGCAGAAGTCGTTTTCCTCGCCGTAGCCGCGACCGAAGCCTTCCTCGTCGAAATTGCCGAGATCGTCCAGCGCCTCCCGCCGGATATACATGCAAAAACCCACCGTTGTCGGCACCGACACCGCTCGGCCTGCATTCGCTGCCTGGCAGGCGTCGTCCACCGTGGCCAGCGGCAGATCGAAGGCGATCGGGCCGCCGTCGTTGGAGGGATAGCTGCAGATCGTGGCGTTGTTGGACAGTGACGAAACGGAGGCGATGCGAGGCTGGGCATAGGCATGGGCGGCCAGCCGCTTCAACCAGCCGCGTGGAACCTCGGTATCACTGTTGAGCAGCACGACGTCGTGGTCTCCGGCTTCCGCCATGCCATGGTTGACGGAAGCAACGAAACCCAGATTGCGCTTGTTATGTACGACCACGATGCCGGTCTTGCTGGCGATCCGGTCCAGCCAGGCCGGCAGGGACGGTTCCGGCGATTTGTCATCGACGACGATGATGCGCCCGGGGGGGCGTTCAGTGTCGGCCAGCACTGATTCGATACAGATACGTGTCTGTTCCAGGCCGCGATAAACCGGGATGACCACATCCACCCGCACCCGGCGCGGTGGCTTCAGTGGAGCGGCAGTCGATGCCAGGTAGTCTTTGATGTCGACCACCTTTTCCGTGGCATAGCCGCGAGCGGCCCCGGTGGCCAGGTGGTAGACTAGTGGATTTCGGGCGGCTTCCGGGTGCTGGGCGACGTACCAGGTCGCGTCGAACCTTGGATTTGGGTTGCGCATTTCCGCCGCGCCACTACGCAGGTAATGCAGCAAGGGATGAATGCCGCTGGCTCCCACGTCGGGGTAATGGTTGGCGTACCAGGCGGTGTCGAACCATGGATTCGGATCACGCTGTTCCGCCGCGCCATGCACACTGAAATGGAGCAGCGGGTCGAGTCCGGCAGCCCTCACGTCCGGATACCGTTGCAGGTACCATTCTACGTCAACAATGGACCGCATCGCTTGCAGGACTGCGGGCTGGGGTGCGGTCTCCGGGCTGTCGGGCGGCGTCGCCATCAACGAGTCTCCGGTGCGGTCATCCAGTCTGGATGGCGGTGAATCATGTCTGCTCCAGTCTGCGTCATCGTCGTGCCGATGCGGGCCGCCGCCGGTCGGCATGGACTCCGAATTCGAACCGTCGGCGGCGGATAGCACATATCCGACGGATGCCGCGAGTTGCAATCCAGACAGGTATCACACGCTTGGGGAGCCGTCACTGGCAGGTAGATTACCGCAGGGCATGTGGACTGCCCGGGCCGGAGTGGGCGTCGTCAGCTGCCCACGATCAAGGCGATGCTGGCCCCCATTGCCAACAACGCGATGGGATGGATGTTTGTGTAGGCAAAGGCGATCGTGCTGGCGGCAGTGATGCCGTAGAGCGCCCAACCGTCCTCGGTCCCGCGTGCCAGCGCCAGGCCACTGGCGAAGGTCAGGCCGACCGCAACCGGCGCCAGCGCTCGTTCCACGACCGCGCGCCACGGCGCGTTGGCCGCTCGGTGCCAGCCGCGGGCCACGAAATAGACCACCAGGCACGACGGCAGGAACATCGCCAGGAAGGACACCGCCGCGCCAGCCATCCCGGCGGCCTTCTGCCCGATCAGCACGACGATCAGCGAGCCCGGGCCGGGGGCGGCGCGGGAAATGGCGAACATGTCCAGGAACTCCCGCGCTGTCATCCACTGATGGACATCGACAGCGGCGCGCTGCATGTCGGGGATGACACCTGCCCCGCCGCCGAATGCCAGCATCGACAGGCCGGCGAACAACCAGGCGAGATGCAGCAAGGTCACGATCACGCGCCGCGTCCCAGCCAGACCAGGAACAGGCTGATCGGCATCATCACCCCCAGCACTTGCACCAACGGAAACCCCAGGATGCCGATTGCCACCGTAACGACCGCCACGATCCCGATCGGGACCGCACCGCGGATATTGCGCCGAGCCAGCCGGATGCCGGTGCCGAGATTCATGCCGATCGCGACGGCGCCCATGCCGGTGAGCGCCGAACTGAACCAATGGCCGGCTTGCATGCCCTGGGAATACAGATAGAGGGCGCCGAGGGTGAGAACGATCACCAACGGCACCGTGGTCAGACCCCAGAAGGTGGCGAAGGCGCCGGGCAAACCTCGCAGTTGCGTGCCGATGAAAACGGCCAAATTGACGTTGGTCGCGCCGGGCACCAGTTGCGACAGGGCGTATCCGGATAGGAATTGCCGGTCATCAAGCCATCCCCGACGCTGCACGACCTCTCGCCGGGTCCAGGCGGCCAGACCGCCACCAAAGCTCATCAGGCCGATGCTGACGAAGCCCGCGAACAATGATGCCAGGCTGGGCTGGCGTGCATCCCGATTCCCCATTGCGCCATTCAAGCCGCTCTGGTGCGGGCTGCCCAGAGGGAGGTGGCATGGGAGGTGGCATGGGAGGTGGCTTGGGAGGTGGCTTGGGAGATCGCGTGGCGAGATGGCGTGGGGAGACGGCGCGAGGGGTTCGCGTCGGGAGGTGGCCTGGGGAGTCCGCAGGGGAGATGCCCTGCGGAGGGTCTGTCGGTATGGTGACGGACCGATAGGGGAGGCTGCTTGATGGAATATCGTTCTCTGGGCCGCAGCGGGCTGCAAGTGTCGCCGCTATGCCTGGGCACCATGATGTTCGGGGGCGCGGCGGACGAAGCCACCTCGGCCGCGATCGTGGCGCGCGCGCGCGACCAGGGGGTCAACTTTATCGACACCGCCGACGGCTATAGCGGGGGCCGGTCCGAGGAAGTGGTCGGGCGCGCGATCCGGGCCAACCGGTCCTGGTGGGTGCTGGCGACGAAATGCGCCAATCCAACAGGGCAAGGTCCCAACGCCCGTGGCCTGTCGCGCCGCCACGTGCAACTCGCGGTCGAGGCGAGCCTGCGGCGGCTGGATACCGAGGTGATCGATCTTTTGTATCTGCACAAGGAAGATCATGCGACCCCGCTGGCTGAAACCGTCCATGCCCTGGCCGATCTGATCCGCGCCGGGAAGATCCGATATTTCGGTGTGTCCAACTACAAGAGCTGGCGCGTGGCGGAGATCTGCCGCTTGTGCGACGAGGCCGGTATCGACCGGCCCGTGGCCAGCCAGCCACTCTACAATGCCCTGAACCGGGAGGTGGAGGTCGAGCACCTGCCGGCCTGCGATTATTTAGGTCTGGGGGTCGTGCCGTACAGCCCGCTCGCGCGGGGGATTCTGACCGGGAAATATCAACCCGACGTGCCCCCGCCGGCGGGCACTCGCGCCGGCCGGCAGGACCGGCGGATGCTGGAATCGGAGTGGCGGCCCGAGAGCCTGCACATTGCTCGCGAGATCGCCGACCACGCCCGCGCGCTGGGCATCACGCCTGGCCAGTTCGCCATGGCGTGGGTGTTGAACAACCGCTTCGTCGCCGCCGCGATCGGCGGGCCACGCACGGCGGAGCAGTGGGAGGACTATGTGGGCGCCCTGACCTGCCGGCTGGGAGCGGAGGATGAAGCGCTGATCGATCGCCTGGTGACCCCGGGCCATCCGTCTACGCCCGGCTACAACGACCCTGCCTACCCGATCGAGGGCCGCAAGCCACGCGGTTGAACGTGGGGCTTCGCTTGCCGCGAGAGCTTTGGTATGGTTCGCGAAGTGTCCCCGTAGCTCAGCAGGATAGAGCACAGGATTCCTAATCCTGGGGCCGTTGGTTCGAATCCAATCGGGGACGCCACCTAACTATATGAATTCAATATCATAAAACTGTGGCGCTTCGGCGGCTGGCTTGGGTGGGAAAATCCTGACAGGACATTGACCGGACTTTCGGTCTGACACGCCGGCGCGAGAGTGCAGTCAAACGATTGGCCGACGGCTGCGGCTGCCGCAGCCCCACTCCGACTGCCGTAAAATTCCGTAGCGTCACGCCGACCAGGAGTGGTAACGAGAGGGCGAGCAGAGAATCGCTGCCGATGGCCGCGTTGGTCATATCTTAGGTCAGGCTGCCCAGAGGCGTTCTTAGGGTCGAGAGCGGTACGAGAAGAGTCTCGTATACTGCATCGCACAACGAACGCCCGGAGCCTGGGGCGCTGGACAAAGCAATGCCCAAGAGTGCCCCAACTTCCGATATCGATATGTTGTTATCTATGCCGTCGGAGCCCGACCTAGCGCGGTTGCCGCGCCGGGCTGACCGGCACCAACTCGCGCTAATTCATCGCCGATATTATGGGCCGATGTCCCACCGGACCTTGGAAAAATGGCCCCTGTCGTGGCGCCGTATCAATGGCCGAGCGACGGCGCCGGTTGCCGAATTCATCGCCGAAGCGGAACGACGACTCGAAGACGCCGCCGAAACGCGTGGTGGAAAGCAAGGCGCTACACCGACAACCAACCGGCCGCCCGTAACAGCCTAGATGCACCGCCGGCCCGACTGGCGGAAACCGGCGGCGGTGGTGACGGTGGGAAGTGACGCCCGTCTATACACTGTCGCATGGCGAAACGCGAGTCTGACGGCGGGGGGGAACCTCCATGCCTGACAATCAAAACCCTCGCCTAGAGTTTGCAGCCGTGAACGCCGCCGCGCTGCGTCAGTTGCCCATTATGCTCGGCCGGTGGCTTCCGGAAGGAAGGGCACAAGGCCACGAATACGTTGCCCGCAATCCGCGCCGATCTGACCGGACCCCGGGGAGTTTCAAGATAAACCTGCGAACCGGCCGATGGGCGGATTTCGCGACGGGCGACAGCGGCTGCGATCCTGTGTCGTTGGCGGCGTTCTTGTTCGGGCTGTCCCAAGCCGATGCGTGCCGCAAGCTGGCCGTTATGCTGGGGATGCAGTGATGGACCTCGTGCCCCTGCTGCCGTCTCCTGATCCCAACCATACTAAATCTGGGGGTTCCGGGGGTTCCAGGGGTTCCGCACCCCGGAAACCCGCAGAAAACCGCCAAAATTTGGGAGCGGATGTCGGAACCCCTACGCAAAACCCTACGGGTTCCACTGGTTCGGCCCCTCACGCGGAACCCGCCGGGTCCGGTGATCCTGGGGAACATACCCCCGGAACCGATCAAGCAAACCCGGCGGAACCCGACGATTCCGGGCACAAACCCGACGATATAGGCGACGATCCGTTCCGCCCCTTCGGAGACGCGGACGGCGAGCGCACGGAAGGGGCCGGTCCGGACAAGGATGACGACACGCTTGAACTGATCCCGTTCACCAAGCCAATTCCTAAACCGGCGAGGTTTGGGCTTCGTGAACTGTCGGAGCCGTCTGCCCTCTATATCTACCGAAACGCCGATAGCGCGGCGCTGATGCTGGTGGCCCGATACGAACTCCGGACCGCCGATGGCGAACCGATCATCAAGAACGGCAAGCCAGCCAAAGAATTCCGTCCATGGTCGCACGGGCGGCGGCGCTGGACGGACCCTGGGAGCGGTAGGAAGCGCGACGACACTGCCTGGCACTGCAAGGCCCCATCGTCGGCGCGTCCCCTCTACGGGCTGGACCGCCTCGGCAATCGCCCGGATGCGCCTGTGTTGGTGTGCGAGGGAGAGAAATCAGCCGATGCGGCTGCCGAGATATTCCCGGACCACGTTTGCATCACGTCGATGAACGGATCGAACGCACCCACCAAGTCCGATTGGTCGCCACTGGCCAGCCGGACCGTGACGATCTGGCCGGACCATGATGAGCCGGGCGCGGGCTACGCGGAGACAGTTGCAGCATTGGCCACGGCCGCCGGAGCCATATCCGTGCGCGTGGTGGACGTGCCGAGGGACTGGCCGATCGGTTGGGACCTTGCGGACCCATTGCCTGATGGCGTGACGGTCGAGCGGTTGCGGGAAATGCTGGCGGATGCCCCGGACGCCGTCGAGGTCCGGTTGCCACCGTGTTACGAGATGACGCGGGACGGTCTGTTTTACACACCTCGGGCGAAGAAGGGCCGCCCGCCCCCGGAGCCGACATTTGTTGCCGCGCCATTCCGGGTAATAGGCCAGACCCGGAATGCCATCGGCGAAGCTTGGGGTTTGTTGCTGCGATGGCGCGACCGGGAAGGTCGGGACCATCAATGGGCGATCCCGCGCAAGCTAATCCATCGCCCCGGCAACGAAATCGCCGGGGAATTAGAGGACGCCGGGCTGTCGTGCGGGTCTGATGCGGAGGCACATGAGTTGCTCAAGCGGTTCGTTGGCGGGGTGAAGGTCCCGCGCATGTTGCGTTGCGTGACCGCCACCGGCTGGCACCACACGGACAATGCGGCGGTGTTCGTTCTGCCCGGGGGCGAAGCGTTCGGGCGGGGAGCAGCGGACACGATCTTGCAAGCCGACTATGTGCAGGTGACTACTGCCTATCGGGTGCGCGGTAATCTGGCAGATTGGCAGCGCCTGGTTGCGGCCCTTGCCGTCGGCAACGACTTGCTGGCCTTCACGTTGGCGGCCGGGTTCTGCGGCCCGCTCTTGGATGTGATGGGGGAACCGTCCGGCGGAATTCATCTTGTCGGCGAGTCGCGGTCAGGCAAATCCACGGCCGCCATGCTCGCGGGCAGCGTTTGGGGACCGCCTTTGCCCGATGGCCAGATGCGACAATGGCGCGCGACCGCGAACGGACTGGAAGGGGCCGCCGCTGACACGCGCGACACGCTGCTGATATTGGATGAATTAGGCCAAGCTGACCCGAGGGAGGTTGCCGACGTCATCTATATGCTGTCCAGCGGGAGCGGGAAGCAACGGGCTACTCGCACGGGATCGGCACGACTTCGGCAATCGTGGCGGGTTCTTTTCGTATCTACGGGTGAGATTACGCTTGCGGCAAAGATGGGGGAGGCGGGCAAGCGAGTGATGGCCGGGCTTGAAGTCCGCCTTGCACACCTGCCTGCCGACGCCCGGGCCGGCATGGGGGTGTTCCAGGAGCTGCACGGCCGCCCAAGTCCGGCGGCATTGGTGGAAGAACTTGGCGCGGCCGCCCTGGCGCACCACGGCACGGCCGCGCGGGCATTCCTCGCGAGGGTGGCCAAAGACCGTGCGGACGACGATCCTGGGCTGCAGCGGGCGCTGGGGAGCCTACGTGAGGGGTTCCTTGCCCAATACGTCCCCCGAGGCGCGGCGCCCCAGGTGCGAAGCGTTGCGTCACGCTTCGCTCTGATCGGGGCCGCCGGAGAATTGGCCCGTGATTATGGCGTGCTGCCGTGGCCGCCGGGAGAAGCCCTACGGGCCGCCGGCGCCTGTTTGATGTCTTGGATTGCCAATCGAGGCGGCGCGGGGTCCGGCGAGGACAAACTCGCGTTGGCGCAGGTGCGGGCCTTCATCGAACAACACGGGGAAAGCCGATTCACCCGGCTACGATCGAAGGCATTTAACAGCGATCCCCCGGCGCCGGCCGACGAAACAAAGACCATAACCCGGGCTGGATGGCGCCGTAACGCGGGCGGCACGGATGACGTTTGGGAATTCATGATTTTGCCCGAAACGTGGAAAAGCGAAGTCTGTAAGGGCTTGAACTCAAAGCGGACGGCGGACCTGTTGGCCGCGCGCGGTTGGCTTCTCGGTGGCACCGCGCGACACCGCGCGTCGCTGGTTACGATTCCGGGCGAAGGCAAGGTTCGGGTTTATGTTGTGTCCGGCGCCATCCTTGGCGGCGACGATGCCGAGTAGCGCATTCGAGGCCTTTGCTGCCGCGTATGCGGCTTTGCCCCATCCCGGAACCCCTGGAACCCCTTGTGAATCTGCTAGGGGTTCCATGCCTGGCGTGGCAAAAACCGCAGAAAACAGCGGGTTTTCGGAGCATGGAACCCCTGGAACCCCCGGAACCCGTGAAGTCGATAATGTTGGGGAGAGTGAGGGGGCGGTGTCTGTCCCCGACCCATGGCCCGACGATGGCGACGCAGGGATACCGCGCCGATACCGTGGCGTGGCTGGCCTGTTGCGAGCGTCCAAATGCCGGCCGGTATCCTGGCCTGATCCGGCGGCGCGACCGTCCCCGGGTTCGTGGTGCCGCAATTGCGAATATTCCCGGTGGTGGGGTGATGAGCGCGGCTGGCGGTGTGCGACGTGCCATCCGCCGGACGGACACAAACCCGGCGACCATGTTATGGTGCGAACCTAGGCCGCGTGGCGGGGTCTAATTTAGAGGCAGGTTAGATGGCGCACGGGTTCAAGACGGGCGGGCGGCAAGTGGGAACCCCGAACAGGGCGACGCTAGAGCGGCGCCTTCAAGCTCAAGCTGGGATCGAGATCGCTGAGACGACCGGCGCTTTACCTCTTGAAATTCTCATCACCGTCATGCGGGGTGGTCCCGATGCCGACAGTATCACCGAGCGGCAATTACAGGCTGCTGTCGCCGCCGCGCCATATATCCACCCTCGGTTGGCCGCGATAGCGGTGAAGGAGCAACCAACGGACATAGGCGTCGATGTCTCACTTCTGAACGATGACGAACTCCGATCAATGATGACCATCCTTCGCAAGATAACGCGTCCCGCCCCGTTGATCGTGGGAACTTGCGGCAAATAAGTGCTCGCGCCGAAATCGTCGCCATGGTCGTAGAGGCTTATTCGATGAGCAAGACAGTGAATTGTTGGGTGATGGCAGCCTGGATTGTGGCTTTCATTGGCATGGGTGCACTTGGCGATAGTACCGTAGCTTCGGAACCTGAGCCGCCGCCGGCCCTGCAACGGCGTACTACCGCCAACAGCACAAATTCCGCAACGCAGACACCGAGCACGGATGATGGACCGTGGAACGACTACCAATCCGCGCCTACTGGTGGGGCCGGACGACGTCATCCCTCGCAAGGGCTACGCGCCATGGATAGGTGGTGGGAACGAGACATTCCTGTCGTCGAGGCTCCGGCTGGAAGCGAGCAATGGAAGGCGCGCCCTGATGGATGGAGCGGGGACAGTGCGGCGGTGGCTGGGTCGTCACCTCCCAACGATTGGGTGCCAGGGGAACCCGTTGACTATGACCCGTTTGCCAGCGAGCGTCTCGCTCTCGCTCCCCCCGAAGGCGATCCTGCTATATTGACTTGCATTCGCTTTTTGGACGGGTCGGAAATCGAAAGTGCTCCCGTCCTACAACCCTTATTGAAGCGCCTTCGTGAAGAAGGTTTTGAGATACCGAAGAAACCGCAATGTACGGCAATGTTGCTAGCGGGTGTGATTCAGGTGGGTGACGCCGAGCGGGTCGAAGCGCTGACATTGGCCAATCTACCATTCATGAGCCAACTGTATCTAAATTCTGTGGGCGGTAACTTGACTGAGGGAATGCGGATCGGTCGCGTTGCTCGTCGATACTATGTAATGACTGAAGCGCCGTGGTCGTGGGGTCCACACTTGAGCGCCTCCATAGGCGGGGACCCCGCTCCCCCTGGCTCGGTTTGCGCAAGTGCGTGCTTTTTCGCTTGGTTAGGCGGTGTCAGTCGCGGAGGACATCTATTGGGTATACATCGGCCATTTCCACCGGTCCGAGAAATGCAACGGCTATCACCGAGGCAAGCTGATGGGCTGTACCGTGGACTGTCGGAAACAATCGGGTCCTATTTGCGGGAAATGGGCGTGTCTGCGCATTGGTTAGATGACATGATGAAAATAGCCTCTGACGATGTGCACATGATCCCGGAAGAGCAGGTAAAAGCTGAATTTCTCGGGGCCGCTCACGAGCTTTGGGGGAGCGATATACCAAGCCTTGCGCAATGGAAATACTCGCAGTGCGGCGCACTATCGAGGCAGGAATCAATGGATCTTTATGATTTTGGGATCGATCGAATCATGGGTCGAACCCAAAAGAACATGGAGGGTTACCGCAGTTACCTTGAGCGTCGCCAGGCCGACATTTTAGCCTGTGGCCGCAATGCCGTGGTTCTTGCCCGTTGGAAGATGCGCACCGCGACAAGTCGCTGATACTACGGACCCTTAAATACAAGATCGTCGGACCATTCAGCCAGCACGCGCAACCATGGCAATGACGGTGCCGGCGGGCTCGCGTCCGTCGATTTCAGCAGTCAGCATTTGCCCCCAAATTTCCATTGCCCGGACCTGTTCAGGCCACCGGCTGGCACGCTGATAAACGCCTAGGACACCCCCTCGGGTCGCGGCTTGACGGTGGTTCAAAATTGCGTCGGCCACGGTCTCGGCAATGCTGGCCTCTCCCAGTGCTGTGGCGAACGAGCGGCGAAAGTCATGCCATGTCCACTCGGTGATCTGGGCCTTTTCTGAGAGGGTCGTTTTGAGACGGGTGAAGGTATCCAGGGCCTTGCCTGACTCCGGTGCCGGGAAAACCAAGCCCTTGCCGCCCGTGATCTTGTGGCGCTCGCGAAGAATGCCAATGGCAAGGGGGTGGAGATGGAACCGGTGCGGATCGCGGTTCTTCGTCAACTTCCCCGGCTGGCGCCAAATCGCCGCGTCGAGGTCAATATGCGACCACTCCAACCGTGCCGCCTCATTCCGCCTGCACGGCACCGCGATGAGAAACCGGGTAGCGTCACGCCATACCGTTTCGCGTAATTGACCTGCGGCGTGCCAGATGGCTGCCAGTTCACTCATGGACAGGTAATGGGACCGCGCTTGGGGTGCCTTGGGCCGCCTGGATCGCGGCAACAATCCGCAGGGGTTCACTGGAATATGACCTGCTTCCTGGCACCAATCGAGAAAGCGTGACAGGGCGCCGAAGCGCTTTCGGGCGACGGATGCACCGGCCTGCACATCGCTTACCAGGGTGCGAACTCTTGCCTCGGTCAGTTCATAGGCAGGGACGTTTTCGGCCTTCATAGTGTCCAGGGACAATCGCACCTGTGCCAGTTCTTCGGCAACGTAGGACGCCGACGGCAGGCCGGCACCCCGCATCTTGGGCCGATGGGGCAGGGCAGAGGCATAGACCCCTACGAGGCGCCCTAGGGTCGCGCCTTTCCTGCGTGTCTCGGCTTCGATGCGGGCGCGTTTCTCAGATGCCGGATCGTCTCCGGCGGCAGCCTGCCCTTTGATCTGGTTGGCTGCCGTTCGCGCATCGTCGGGCGAGTGGGTGCTCGGGTTTCCGAGTGTGACCGTCCGGTTCGGCCAGCGGCGTCCTGTCAGCGGATCGGTCCCGCGCAACCTGTAAGCGTAGGTCCAGGTCATCGTCGTTGGGTTCACCACCAGTGCGAGGCCACGGCAATCGTTGTCCCGGATAATCAGGCGATTGCCGGTTGATCGACGGCGCCATGCGTTATCGATGGTCGCCTTGGTGATCTTCTGTGGGCCTTCACTGGTGACTTGCATTTCCGAGCACCTCTCTGACAGGACACTGACAGGACGGAGGGGGCGGAGGCAAGCGGAAAGTGGCGGGGCAGAGAGGGAACGACATGTCCATTTCTCTCAGAAAAACGGCTATTTAGGCGGGGCTGGCGTGGATGAGCGTGAAGCGGTGGAAATAAGACCGTAGGATTCCTAATCCTGGGGCCGTTGGTTCGAATCCAATCGGGGACGCCATCGCTCCTGACCCATACCATTTTCGTCCCATGCCGGGTTGCCGGAAAAGCCCAGGTTCCGCATGGTTGCCTCTTCGATGAATGGAACGGATGGCATCCAGGCGCGGCCATTGGTCGTGTCCCGCCACGTGGTATAGGAGCGACGGCGGCTTCACGGGCTCCAGCGGACCAGGCCGACCGGCACGGCCGCCGCCGCACGATGGCCACGATCACTGACGCAGGGAGGGCGCGACATGACCCGACAGATGCACTTGAATCTGTTCATCCACGGCCGTGGCCATCATGAAGCGGCGTGGCGGCATCCTGGCGCCTCGCCGCTCCCATTGACGGATATCAACTACTACATCGACCTGGCCCGCAAGGCGGAGACCGGTCTCTTCGATTCCATCTTTCTGGCCGACTCGCTCGGTGTGGGAGAGGATGTCGCGCAGGCGCCGCGCAGTTGGCTGGAGCCCATCACGACGCTGGCGGCCCTGGCTGGCGCCACCCATCGGATCGGACTGATCGCCACCTGCTCCACGACCTATACCGAGCCGTTCAATCTTGCTCGTCAGTTCGCCTCGATCGACCACATTTCCAACGGCCGTGTCGGGTGGAACATCGTCACCACCTGGCTGGCGACAGCAGCGAGCAACTATGGCGGGCAAGCGGCGCTGAGCCACGCCGAACGCTACGAACGGGCCGAAGAATACATGCGCGTGGTGACCGGACTGTGGGATACATGGTCCGACGACGCCGTGCTGGATGATCGCGCGGGCGGCGAATATGCCCGTCTTGATGGGCTGCGCATGCTGAACCACGCTGGCCCGCATTATCAGGTCGCCGGACCGTTGAATATTCCGCGCTGTCCGCAAGGGCGCCCCGTGTTCGTGCAGGCGGGATCCTCGGAAACCGGCCGCCGCTTCGCGGCTCGTTACGCGGAGGCAGTGTTCACCGCGCAAATGGAAAAGGCGACGGCGCGCGATTTCTATACCGACCTCAAGCGCCTTGTGGTCGAGGAAGGCCGTTCACCGGACCAGGTGCTGATCCTGCCCGGGGTGAGTCCGGTGATTGCCGCGACCGAGGCCGAGGCACAACGTATTGCCCGAGACCTGAACGACCTGACGGACCCGGAGGTCGGGCGCCAGCGCCTGTCCGGTCGCTTCGGCGGCCACGACTTCTCACACCTGCCTCTGGACAAGCCGTTGTCGCCCGAGGATTTCCCCGACCCGAGCCTGGTCGAGGCGGCGCGCAGCCGCACCGAGGTGATTGTCGGCCTGGTACGGCGCGAAAAGCCGACCTTGCGGCAACTGCTGAGCTACATGGCCGGCGCGCGCGGTCATTTCGTGACGGCCGGCTCACCGGAACAGATCGCCGACCTGCTGGAGGACTGGTTTCACGACGGCGCGGCGGACGGCTTCAACCTGATGCCGCCGGTGCTGCCGCTGATGCTCGATGTCTTCATTGCCGAGGTCGTACCACTGCTGCAACGGCGTGGACTGTTCCGGACGGACTATGACGCCAGATCGTTACGGGAACTGTATGGTCTGAAACGGCCGGACCTCCATTTTCAAGCTGCGCCGCATGAGCGGTTGGCGCGAGGTGCGTCGACGTGACGTTATCCAGGGTCGTCGACCAGGTTGCCAGGCAGGCGGGCGTGCACGTCGTCGGTGCTGAAAGTGTGAAGAACCGGTGGCGTTGTTCCTTTCAGCGCGCGCCGGCGTGACCCGCTCGTCACCGAGGCCCCGTCGACGACGATCCCGCGCATCCCCTTCCGGGTGCCAGGACACGCGCGCTGCGATGCGACCGGAGACGCCCCTCGGCTGTCGATCGCCATTGGAGAAAACGAATGTCCCACGAACACCTCATATTCGACGTGCGCGAGGGGGTGGCCTGGATCACGATCAACCGGCCGGCGACCTACAATGCCCTCGATCTGCAGACCGCGAAGGAACTGCTCGATATCGCAAACCGTTGCGGGAGCGACAAACGCATCCGCGCCGCGGTTCTGACCGGAGCCGGCACCAAGGCCTTCTGTGCCGGCGGAGACGTCGCATCCTTCGCGGCACGGCAAGCCGAACTGGCGGTGCATCTGAAGGAGATGACGACGTATCTGCATATGGCGGTGTCCCGGTTCGCCTGGATGGACGCACCGCTGATCGCGGCGGTCAACGGCGTGGCGGCCGGTGCCGGCCTCAGTGTCGTTGCCTTTTGCGATCTGGCCGTTGCCGCGGATACGGCGACCTTCACCAGTGCCTATACGCGATTGGGCTTCACCCCCGATGGCAGCTCCAGCTATTTCCTGTCGCGCATCCTGGGCACGCGGCGGGCGATGGAACTCTATATGACCAACCGCGTCGTGACGGCGAACGAGGCGTTGGACTGGGGCCTCGTCAATCGAGTCGTGCCGGCAACGGATCTGCTGGCGGAGGCGGGCAAACTGGCGGCCCAACTGGCGGATGGTCCGACGCGCGCCCATGGCGGGATCAAGAAGCTCTTGCTGACGGCGCCGACGGAAACGCTGGAGTCTCAGATGGAACGCGAGACACGCATGATCGTCGAGACGGCCACCAGTGCCGATGGCAGGGAAGGCGTGCGTGCTTTCATGGAAAAGCGCAAACCAGGCTTCCGCGGGGAATGAACAAGGCGCCGCCATCGCGCATGATCCCGTGCGGACTGCCCGACCGGCGCGTTTCCGGAGACACCGTCGGGGGCTGAAACTCAGCCGCCGATGCCCGCGTCACCGCCAAGGATCCCGGCGGCTCGAAGGCTGGCAATGTCGGCGTCCGAATACCCGGCCCCACGCAGGATCGTACCGGCATGTTCCCCGAATCCCGGCGCCCGTTCGACCGGCACTTTCTCCGTCCCGGTCAGGGTGAAGGGGCTGTCCACCGTCATCATGCCGGTATCGGCGAGCGGGCGCAGAATGCCGGCGGCCAATGCCTGCGGATCAGTAACGATTTCCGCGACCGTGCCGACCACGCCGAAGGTCAGGCCGGCCGCGTCGAGACGCGCGCGCCACTCGGCCAGAGGTTGGGTGGGAAAGATCTGATCCAGGATCCCCATCAGGATCACGGCGTTGACCCGCCGGTCCTCCCCGGTCAGGAAGCGCGGGTCGGTCGCCAGTTCCGGCTTGCCGAGGAGACTGGCGAGCAGGGGCCATTGGCGCTCGCTGGAGAGCGCCAGCATGATCCAGCGGTCGTCGGCGGTGCGGTAGATATTGCCTGTCGCGCTGATCGATTCCGTGCGGGGCGGTCGCGGCGGGAACAGCGTGCCGCACAGGCGAGCCTGGATCAGATAGGCGTTGGCCCACATGCCGCTCGCCATCAGTGAGGCGCGCACTTCCCCGCCCAAACCGGTTTTCTCGCGGCGATACAAGGCCGTGACGATGGCGCCGTACAGGGCCATCGCCGTCGGACGGTCACCCATTCCGGCAACCGAACGTGCCGGGACGGTCAGGTGGTCGGTCCGCACCTCATCCATCAGCCCGGAGCGCGCCCAGTAGGCGGTGGCGTCGAAACCGGTCTTGCCGGCCTCGTCCCCCACCTCCCCGTAGGCGGTCAGGGAGGCATAGATCAGTCGTGGATGGTTTGCCGCGAAGTCCTCATACCGGATGCGCAATCTCTCGCGCGCCGGCAGCGGCGTGTTGGTGATGAAAATATCCGTCTGGGCGACCAGGCGTTCCAGGACAGCGCGCCCGGCCTCGGCTTTCAGGTCCAGCACCAGACTGCGCTTGTTGCGGTCGTCCATCAGCCAGGGGTGGTTGTGCTCCGATGGCGGCATGCCGGGACGTTTGTATTGCGTCCGCCATGGGTCGCCTTCGCCTGGCGGCTCGATCTTGATGACCTCGGCACCGAAATCGGCCAGCACGGTCGCCGCCGCGGGGGCGGCGACGTAGCTGGCGCAGTCGATGACTTTCAGGCCGGCGAACAACGCTTCGGTCATGACGGTTCAGCGCCCCACCGATGCCCGCAATTCCACGGGCTTGCCGTGTGGCGTGTGTTCATAGGCGTGCGCCCACGCCTCGGTCCGGGCATCCAGCGCCGCCATATCGGTCAGTCCCTTGGCCAGGCTGATGCGTTCCAGAGCGTGCAGCCAATGCTCGTAGTAGCGGGAGCCGTCGTCGTCGCCGGCGTTCCGCAGGACCGCGCCCAACGTGTCGGCCCATTCCACCGCGGTGAAATAACCGGCCCGCCGTAGCTGCACCGCCAGCGCGAATGCCTGTGCCTGCCAGGGTTCGGCGAACACCGGGCCGTTCTCGTCACGCGGCTGGCCGGGGCAGGGGACGTCGATGTCAGGCGGGTTCAAGATAGTCCTCCCACAGGTCCAGATAGACCCTGTCCGCTGGATTGGCCGCCTCCCCCCACAGCTCCCGCGCCGTGAAGCGCACGGTGTAGAGGGTTTGCGCGTCCTCCGTGGCGACGCTTGCGTTCGAATCGGGAAAAATATGCGCGCCATGGTCGCGTTCGATGATGCCGAACCGGCCGCGGGCATAGCGCGGCAGCCGCGTATGGCCCTCGGGGTTGATGGTCCGTGCGCGCACGGCATCGCCGGCGGCGAAACGCGGTTTGGCCGCGACGTCGCGCTGGTACGACGCGATATGCGTGGTCGCCTGCACGGCGTTTTCCGCCGTGACCGGCGGGATCGCCACGGCGGCCGCGTCAGCCTTGTGGCCGCTGGCCAGTTCCTCCGCCGAGATCATGCCGGTCGCAAGCATTTGCACGATCAGCCGATGCAGCCATTTTTCGTAATAGGTGAAACGAAGATAGTCGGCGGGTGGCATGCGCTCGATCGCGTGGCGGGACGCGTCGATGTTCCATCTCCGCCAGGCGCCGATCGCGGTGCTCAGGGCGCGTACCCGGCCTTCCCATGCCGCGTGGAACACCGGTTCGTTCGCTTCCGGACGCACCGGGCCGAAGCCGTGCATCCCGCCCATGTCATGCACCCCGTTCATGGCGCGGCCACCTTCGCGACGCCGATCATCGAGTCGCGCGTGACGAGGTCCGTCAGGGCGTCCTCATCCATCCCTTCGGTGCCCGCGGGCCGCTCGGGCACGACCAGATAGCGCAGTTCGGCGGTCGAATCCCACACCCGGACCGAAACCTCCGCGTCCAATGTCAGGCCAAAATCCCGCAGCACGCCCCGTGGATCGATAACCGCCCGCGATCGGTAGGCTGATGATTTGTACCAGACGGGTGGCAGGCCCAGCACCAGCCAGGGATAGCAGGAGCAGAGGGTGCAGACGACCAGGTTGTGGACGTCTGGGGTGTTCTCCACCGCGATCATGTGCGGCCGATCGGATCCGAGGAAGCCAATCTCCTCGATCGCGGCGGTGGCGTCCGTCAGCAGCCGCTGCTTGTAGGCGGGATCGGTCCAGGCCCGCGCAACCACACGGGCGCCATTGCGGGGGCCGATCTTCGTTTCATAGGCATCGACGATGGCATCCAGCGCCGCGGGATCGACCAGGCCTTTTTCGACCAGCAGGGATTCCAGCGCCTTGACCCGCAACGCGGTGGCGGAGGGGATGTCCTGGCCTTCATGGTCATGGTCGTGATGGTCGGTCATGCGCTGGCCCCTGACTGTCGCAATCCGATGCGCCGGTTGCCGTCGATCCCTTAAGACCGTGTTCCGATCGCGACAGATCGTGTCCACCGGCCGCGTAAATTGGAACACAAGATCAATGATCCAGTGTTCCGGTCCGACGGCACCATCCGTCGAAGTGACGACACTAGAGCGGTTTCAGACTGGCTGGAAGCGGCAAACCGCTCCGGCAGTCTGGAGGCGTTCTCCCAGCGGCTCACTCGAAGCACAGCCAGACAATGTTTCCATGTGAATTCAGGGTATTGGAGCCACTCCGTCATCGGGCTGTGCCGTCCGGACCACCGGGACGACAGCCTGACGATGCGCCGACATCGGGCTCCGACTCTTGCAAAACGGCCCGCAACGGCCGATAGCTTGTCCCTAAAGATGGACGGACAGGCCATCCATCGAGGCAATGTCGGATCAAAGCATTGAGTGCAACACAGGCGGTCGCGGATCGACCGATTACGGCCGAGGCGGCGACATATGACGCGATCATCATAGGCGCCGGAATTTCCGGCATGTTCATGCTCTACCGCCTGCGCGAATTGGGCATGACCGCGCGGGTCTTCGAGGCCGGCACGGGCGTCGGCGGCACCTGGTACTGGAACCGCTATCCCGGCGCCCGCTTCGATTCCGAAAGCTGGACCTACGGATATTCGTTTTCCAAGGAACTGCTGCAGGAGTGGGACTGGAAGGAGCATTTCTCTCCCCAGCCCGACACGCTGGAATACCTGAACCACGTCGCCGACAAGTTCGATCTTCGGCGGGACATGCAGTTCCGCAGCACGGTCACCGCCGCGCATTGGGATGACTCGGCCGACCAATGGACCGTGACTCTGGACAGCGGACAACGGGCGAAGGCGCGCTTCCTGTTCACGGCCATTGGCATCCTGTCGGCCTATACCCTGCCGGCCATTCCGGGCCGCGACAGTTTCAAGGGCCCCGCCTACCACCCCGCGCGCTGGCCGCACACGCCGGTGGACTTCACCGGCAAGCGCGTCGGCATCATCGGAACCGGGGCGACCGCCATCCAGGCGATCCCGGAAATTGCCAAGCAGGCCAAACATCTCACCGTCTTCCAACGCCGCCCGAACTGGGCCGCGCCGCTCCACAATGCCAAGATCGGCAAGGCGGAGATGGAGGAGATCAAGTCCCGCTACGAGGAGATCTACGCCCACTGTGCCCAGACCCCCAGTTGGTTCATCCATGAGGCCGACAGGCGCAAGACCCTGGACGTGCCGCCGGAGGAGCGTGAGGCGTTCTGGGAGAAACTATACGCCGAACCTGGGTTCGGCATCTGGATGGGGAATTTCCGGGACATTCTGATCGACGAAAAGGCCAACGCCGCAATCAGCGAATTCATCGCCAAGAAGATCCGCCAGCGGGTGAAGGATCCGAAAGTGGCGGAAAAGCTGATACCGAAAGATCACGGTTTCGGCGCGCGCCGTGTACCGCTGGAGAGCGGCTATTTCGAGGCCTATAACCGCGACAACGTGACGCTCGTCGATGTCATCAACGATGAGCCGATCGAGTGCATCACCCCGAAAGGCGTCAAGACTTCGAAGCAGGAACACGAATTCGATATCCTGGTCTATGCGACCGGCTTCGATGGCGTGACCGGTGCTTTCGATCGTATTGACATCCGTGGTGCTAATGGCGTCCGGCTGAAGGATGCCTGGGCCGATGGCCCGCGCACCTTCCTCGGCATGCTTTCCGAAGGTTTCCCCAACATGCTCATGGTGCTCGGCCCCCACACCGCGCGCGGCAATATCCCGCAGGCCATCGAACACAGCGTGGAATTCCAGGCCGGTATCCTGCGGTTCATGCGGGAGCACAACTATACCCATGTGGAGACACGGCCGGAGCAGGTGTCGGAATGGACGGAGACCGTGATCAAGGCGGCCGAACCGCTGCTGTCCTCCAAAGTTGACTCCTGGCAGACCGGCGTGAACCGGAACGTCGAGGGCCGCACCGTGCGCCGCGTCCTCGGCTACAACGGCAACGGCGTGCATTACCGGCGGAAAACCGACGAAGTCGCCAAAGGCGGCTATAAGGAATTCGTATTCCGCTAGCAGCGGACACTGAACAGGGGCCGGCCGCCGCGTTTGGCGTCGCGGACGTCGAGCGACCGCGCGCCAGTCCCGGCCCTGCGGCATTCACTCATCTCAGAACCAGGGGCCGCAGGAGAAAACTCCCCCTCCCCTTGCGGGCTACGGTTGTCGCACAAGTGCAGAACATTCCGGCTTAAAGGACAGGAGTCCTGTGTTTTCAATGGGTTGATGAAAGTCAGGTCAAACCTATCCGACCTCCGCAACTCACTGAAACTACACGATTATATCGATCGTTCCGCACTTGTGCGACTCCCGTAGCCCCTTGCGGGAGGGGGCCGGGGGGAGGGATTTTGCGCAGAATCAGGGCCATTTACCCCTTCCCCAAACCAATCCCGCAAGGGGAGGAGGAGAATATTCTCCGGACCGCCTCTGACTATCAGACGGACGCATCCGATTGACCTCGGGCGCTTCGCTATTTCCCAGGTGTCGCCCTAACTTCGAAGTCCCAGACTGCGGATGCGGGACGCCAACGTTGTCGGTTTGACGCCCAGGATCTGGGCGGCGCCGCCGGGACCGAAGATCTTGCCGCCCGAGGCCCGCAGGGCGGCGCGGATATTGTCGCGGTCGCGATCCCGACGTTCGGCCTCGGTCAGCACGCGCGCCGCCGGGTCAGCGGCCTCATCCGCGACGACCCGTGTTCCGGCGGCAACGACCGGCAGTTCGAAGCGCGGCCGGCCGTCGCGCGCCAGGATGACCGCCCGCTCCATCAGGTTTTCCAGTTCCCGAACATTGCCCGGCCAGTCATAGGCGGACAGACGGCGCGCATCGCCTTCTGTCAGGAGCAATGGGCCGGCGCGCAACCGTTCGCTGGCCTGGCGCAGGAAATGGCCTGCCAGCAGAGGAACGTCCTCCCGCCGTTCGCGCAGGGGGCGGGATTCGATGGGGAAAACGTTCAATCGGTAGAACAGATCCTCCCGGAACCGGCGAGCCCGTACCTCCTGGCGCAGGTCGCGGTTTGTTGCCGCGATGATGCGGACATCGACACGGCGGGTGCGTTCCTCGCCGACCCGTTCGAACTCCCCTTCCTGCAGCACGCGCAGCAACTTGCCCTGCAATTCCAAGGGGATCTCGCCCACCTCGTCCAGGAGCAGGGTGCCGCCATGAGCGAGTTCGAAGCGACCGACCCGATCGCGGATGGCCCCGGTGAAGGCACCGCGAACATGGCCGAAAATCTCGCTCTCGAACAATTCGCGTGGGATGGCGGCGCAGTTGACGCGGATCAGCGGACGGTCGTTGCGCGTGCTGGCATCATGGATGGCGCGGGCTATCAGTTCCTTGCCGGTGCCGGATTCCCCGGTGATCAGCACGGTGGCGCCGGTGGGGGCGACCAGGCCGATCTGGGTCAGCAGGGCCTGGGTGGCGGGGGAACGGCCCAGAATGCCGAAACGGCTGTGTTCCTGGCGGATTTCCTCCTGCAGATAGGCGTTCTCCAATTCCAGCCGGTGGCGCAATGAGTCCACTTCATGCAGTGCCTGGCGTAACTTTTCGTCGGCCTCCCGCCGCTGCGTGATGTCGCGGAACACGATGACGGCGCCGACCAGATGGCCGCGGTCGCGGATTGGGGTGGAGGTGTATTCCACGAAGAACCGCGTGCCGTCGCGGCGCCAGAACACTTCGTCATCGACATGATGCACCGCGCCGTCGCGAAACGCGGCGTAGATCGGGCATTTGTCGTTGGGATAATGGTGCCCGTGCACGTCGGTGTGATGCACGACGGAATGCATATCGCGCCCGACCAGATCCTCGGCCGTCCAGCCCAACATGCGTTCGGCGGCGGGATTGACGAAGGTGGTGACGCCTTCGGCATTGACGCCGTAGATGCCCTCCCCGGCAGCACGCAGGATCAGTTGGTTGTCGCGTTCGATATTGCGGAACACGCGGTCGGAGCGGAGCCATTCCGCAAGGCCACCCTGCATGTGCCGGGTCGCTTCGCGCTGCAATTCCCGCCGGCGCGCCTCGATCAGGTCGGTGATGACGATCAGGATCAGCGTGTTCGGACCGTCCGGACCGGACAGCAGGCTGCCATGATACTCCAATTCCAACGGCAGATTGGCGGCATGGCTTGGCGCGAGATCCCGGGTCCACCATGTCCCCTGCTCGATGACGGCCTGGGAGAACACGACGAGGCCGGGTCTTTGGTCGGGGTGCAGCGCGGTCGCGCTCAGGGCCAGGAGTTGGGGCCGCGTGTAGCCGAGGAGGGTGCACGCGGCGGCATTGGCGTCGACAACGGCGTCGGCGCGGGGATCGAGAATGATCATGGGCGCGCCGGCGCGGTGGAAGGCGTTGCTGGCGTGGGATGTTGGCATGGCCGGATATTACGACATTTCGTAGCAAGCTACGAGATTTATGATATTCACGAAATTTCGTAATGCCGCCGTATCCGGGCCATTCCCGTTTTGGGCCGCCCATGGCGATTTGGGGCCTGTCCCGCCAATCACGACGACTTGGCACGCGGCGTGCTTGGTCTTCTCGCACCAGCAGCCAGGTCAGCGGGAGCCAACGATGCCCATCTTCGACGATCCATTCCGATCCGACCATTCCTTGCATCGCGGCGGTTGCTCCTGCGGAGTCCATGCCTCGCAAGGGGAGCATGACCTGGCCAGCTCCGAGTCCCGGTTCGGGCGGGTGGTGCAGGGCGCCGTGATGCGGGCGTTGTTCCCGCACGACGTCGAGCGGCGATCCTTCCTACGGGCGGTTGGGGCGTCCACCGCGCTGGCGGCAATCGCGCAGGTCTTTCCGCTGGCCACCGCGACCGACGCCTTTGCCCAAGGGGCCGGCGCCATCGAGAAGAAAAGCCTGAAAATCGGCTTCATCCCGATTACCTGCGCCACCCCGATCATCATGGCCGCGCCGATGGGCTTCTATCAGAAGCACGGCCTGGATGTGGAGGTGGTGAAGACCGCGGGCTGGGCGGTCATCCGCGACAAGACGCTGAACAAGGAATACGACGCCGCGCATATGCTGGCGCCAATGCCGCTGGCGATCTCGCTGGGGGTCGGCTCCAATCCCGTCCCCTACAGCGTGCCGGCAATCGAGAACATCAACGGCCAGGCGATCACCTTGTCCCTGAAGCACAAGGACAATCGCGACCCGCGCAACTGGAAGGGCTTCAAGTTCGCGGTGCCGTTCGATTACTCGATGCACAACTATCTGCTGCGCTACTACCTGGCGGAGCATGGCATCGACCCGGATACCGACGTGCAGATTCGTGCCGTGCCGCCGCCGGAGATGGTGGCGAATCTGCGGGCCGACAATATCGACGGCTTCCTGGGTCCCGATCCGATGAACCAGCGCGCGGTGTTCGATAGTGTGGGCTTCATCCATATCCTGTCGAAGAACATCTGGGACGGGCATCCGTGCTGCGCCTTCGCCGCGTCGCGCGAGTTCATTACCACCATGCCCAACACCTACGCCGCCCTGTTGCGCGCCATCGTCGATGCGACCGGATTCGCCCACAAGGCGGAAAACCGCAAGGAGATCGCCGCGGCGATCGCGCCCACCAACTATCTGAACCAGCCGGTCACGGTGATCGAGCAGATCCTGACCGGCACCTTCGCCGACGGATTGGGCAAGATCGAGCGGGTACCGGATCGTGCCGACTTCGACCCGTTCCCCTGGGAGAGTTTCGCCATCTGGATCCTCACCCAGATGAAGCGTTGGGGCCAGCTCAAGTCCGATGTCGATTATGCGGCAGTGGCCAAGCAGGTCTACCTGGCCACCGACGCCCAGAAAGCGATGCAGGCGCAGGGACTGACCCCACCGGCATCGACCAGCAAGACATTTGTCGTGATGGGCAAGACCTTCGATCCGGCGCAGCCGGACGCCTATCTTGCGTCATTCAAGATCCGCAAGGCGGGATGAGAGATGGCCGACGAAGCCCGCCCGCCATTGCCGCCCTTTACCACGGAAACCGCCGCCATCAAGGCGCGTGCGGCCGAGGACGCCTGGAACCACCGCGACCCCGCGCGCGTGGCGCTTGCCTATACGCCGGACAGTCAATGGCGCAATCGAGCGGAATTCTTCTCCGGCCGCGATGCGATCCGCGCCTTCCTGGAACGGAAATGGGCACGTGAGCTGGAATACCGCCTGATCAAGGAGGTCTGGGCGTTTCACGACAACCGGATTGCCGTGCGGTTCGTCTATGAGTGGCACGACGATTCTGGCCAATGGTATCGCTCCTTCGGCAACGAACAATGGGAATTCGCGCCGACCGGGCTGATGCGGCAGCGTCAGGCCAGCATCAACGACGTGTTGATCGCCGAGGCCGACCGCCGCTTCCGGTGGCCGGCGGGTCCGCGGCCGAAGGACCATCCGAGCCTGACGGAGTTGGGGTTGTGATCACGGCTTGCGGCGAGGGCGACCAATGACCCTTTCCCTGCGGATGCGCGGCGCGATCGTGTCGTTGCTGTTGCTGGGGGCGTTCCTGGGCGCCTGGCATCTGGCCGTCGGCGGCGTCAGCGCGACGCAGACGATGGACCCGGAATACGCCAAGCTGATGGGCATCACCGCGACGCAAGGCAAGTCGGCGATGCCGGGACCGCTGGACGTCGGGCGCACCATCCTGACCCATCTGGCCGACCCGTTCTACATCAAGGGTGCGAATGACAAGGGGATCGGCATCCAGTTGATCTACTCGATCGGTCGGGTGATGGTCGGCTATATCCTGGCGGTGCTGGTGGCGATCCCGGTGGGCTTCGTGATCGGCATGTCGCCGGTGATGAACCGGGCGCTCGATCCCTTCGTGCAGATCCTGAAGCCGGTCTCGCCCTTGGCCTGGATGCCACTGGCGCTCTACACGATCAAGGACAGTGGCATTTCCTCGATCTTCGTCATCTTCATCTGTTCGCTGTGGCCGATGCTGATCAATACCGCCTTCGGGGTCGCCGGCGTGCGCAAGGAATGGCTGAACGTCGCTCGCACCCTGGAAGTCGGCACGTTGCGGCGGGCCTTCACCATCATCCTGCCCGCCGCGGCGCCAACCATCCTGACCGGGATGCGCATTTCCATCGGCATCGCCTGGCTGGTGATCGTCGCTGCCGAGATGCTGGTCGGTGGCACCGGCATTGGGTACTTCGTGTGGAACGAATGGAACAATCTGTCCATCACCAACGTGATCACCTCGATCCTGGTGATCGGTGTCGTCGGGATGCTGCTCGATCAGATACTGGCGTGGTGCCAGCATCTCGTGACGTTCCCGGAGTAGCGGCATGGCCGAGAAACTGATTTCGATCGACGGTGTGGCCAAGCGGTTTCCGGGCGCCGGCGGCGAAACGACGGTGTTCGAGGATCTGTGGCTGCGCATCGACCGGGGCGAATTCGTATGCGTGATCGGCCATTCCGGATGCGGCAAGACGACCTTGCTGAACATCCTGGCCGGCCTCGATTCTCCGTCCGACGGGGCGATCCTGGTGGGCGGCAAGGAAATCGAGGGGCCCAGCCTGGATCGCGCCGTCATCTTCCAGGGCCACGCGCTGCTGCCATGGCTGACGGTGCTGGGCAATGTCGCCTATGCGGTGTCGTCGCGCTGGCGATCCGCCCCCCGGGCCGAGGTCGAAGCCCGTGCCCGCACGGCCATCGCCACGGTCGGTCTGGCCGGGGCGGAAGGCAAGCGTCCGTCGGAACTGTCCGGCGGCATGAAGCAACGGGTCGGCATCGCTCGCGCGCTGGCGATCGAGCCCACGATCATGCTGATGGACGAACCCTTCTCGGCGCTGGATGCGCTGACCCGCGGCACCTTGCAGGAAGAGGCGCGTCGCATCTGCCGGGAGACCGGGCAAACCGTCTACATGATCACCCATGATGTGGATGAGGCGATCTATCTGGCCGACCGTATCGTTCTGATGACGAACGGGCCGAGCGCCCGGATTGCCGAAATCGTGGTCAATCCTTTGCCGGTGGATCGTCGGCAGGGCCAGATCCACCATGATCCGCATTATTACGCCGTGCGCAACCATCTGATCGATTTCCTGGTCAGCCGCAGCGTGATCCTGCGTGACACGCCGCCGCCGAACTACGACCAGCGCAATCCACCGGTCATCCGATTGGATGGCAAGACACCGGTCGCTGTCGCGGCCTGAATTCTTTCGGTTTCCCACCATCGGAGTGCAAGCGATGACGCGTGACCAACTCACGGAAAAGATCCTCGACATCAAGCGCGAGAAGGGCTGGACCTGGCGCCATATCTGCGACGAGATCGGCGGCATGTCCGATGTCCTGATCGTCGGCGCGTTGCTGGGCCAGATGAAGCTGGTCAAGCCCTTGGCGGCGAAGGCGGCGGTGCTGTTCGGCCTGGGTGCGTCGGAGGAAGCCATGTTGAACGAAGTGCCGATGCGCGGCACCGGCACGCCGATGCCGCCCACCGATCCGTTGCTGTACCGCTTCTACGAGATGGTGATGGTCAACGGCCCGGCCTGGAAGATGCTGATCGAGGAGGAGTTCGGTGACGGCATCATGTCCGCGATCGACTTCGACTTTGCCTTCGAGCGCATGCCGCACGAGCGTGGCGATCGGGTCAAGATCGTCATGACCGGGAAGTTCCTGCCATACCGTTACTACGGAAACGAGCAGGGCATCCCGGAATACGGCTACAAGGAGGTCTGATGGAACTTGAACCCGTCTGTTTGGCGGACGGGTTCAAGTTCCATTTTTCTGCCGGTGGTTAGCCGCTTCCGGTCGCCATTGTCGAGCTTGACCAGACCATCCCCGCTCGCACCGCGGTGCGTCACAGCGCATCATGCCGACCTGTCCATGGCACCGCGGTTTCGCGGGATTGATCGCGAACAGACAATTTCGGTATCATCAATCGCCACCGGGTACGCACTGCCCATCGTTACGGCAGGGATCGCGCGACCTCTTCCATCTGCTGGATCATGGTGCCCCAGCCGTCGAAGAAGCCCATTTCATCGTGCTTCTTGCGGTCTTCATCGTCCTTGTGGAGGCAGCGCGCCGTGTAGCGTGTGCCAGCGCCTTCATCTTCCAATATGAAAATGCCGGTCATGGGGAGCCACGGTGTCCCAGGGCGCCAGCCAGCGACGAGCATGGACGTCCAGACGATCCGTTCCATCGGCACGACTTCGAGAAAGACCCCTGGATTATCGCTTTCCCCACCGTCCGGACCGGACATGAAGGTATGAAAGGCGCCACCAGCGCGGAAGTCGAAGGCACGCACTTCAGTGACCCAGGGCTTCGGGCACCACCACTGCTTCAAGATCTGGGGATCGTTCCAGGCCTGCCACACCTTTGCGCGCGGCGCCGCGACGAGACGCACAATCTCAAGATCCAACCGGCTGTCAGTCATTTTTGGTACGCTCCAGCAATGCATCCAAGCGATCGAAACGCGCTTCCCAGTGCGCACGTTGTGCGGCGAGCCAGGCCTCCGCGGTGGCAAAGGCCTTGTTCTCAATTGCACATATCCGCGTACGGCCTTCCTTGCGCGTTACTATCCATCCGCTGTCCTCAAGGACATGGATGTGTTTCATGAAGGACGGCAGCGCCATGCTGAACGGCTTCGCCAATTCGCTGATGCTCGCCGGGCCTTCGCCCAGCCGTCCCAACACCCCTCGGCGGGTCGGGTCGGCAAGCGCCTGGAAGATGACGTTCAGCCGCTCCTGATACTGTTCCATAAGGCTAAGTATCATGGGCAAACACTGAGCGCAATGGCTAACCAATGGGCTGGTTGGCACGAACCACGGCTGGACCTGCGCGGGCGGCACGACGAACCGTTCGGCACAGAACTCTCGAAATCTTGTGGGCAGAGCAGGGGTGGAGCGGAAGCGCGGGGCCTCGCCGGGTGGTCGCGCGATGGTGTGCGAGGTCGATCCCGATCAGGTCGACGCTCTCCCGCGGCCTCTGTTGCACTTCCTGCTCCGGGGCCAACACGGCCTTCTCCGTCGCATCGGCGGCGCCGGTGTTCGGCTGGGCAGATCGGATCCGACAGCAGCGCCGCACGGGTGAGCTACACCGCCTGAAACCCGGAATTTTGCAACCGCCACGCAGCCCGCAGCACCAGATCCTCCCGCCAGGGCGCGGCGATGAGTTGCACGCCGATCGGCAGGGTCGGGCCGCGGACCGGGACCGCGGCCACCGGGAGGCCGATGAAGGAAATCGGCTGGGTGTAGATGCCGATATTGGGTCGCAACGGTACCACCTCACCGCCCAGGTCCAGTTCGGTTTCTCCGATCAGTGGCGCAACGCAGGGTGTGGCGGGGGCCAGCAGGATGTCCACGTCGTCGAACAGGGTCAGCACGGCCTCGCGATACCAGCGGCGGAACTTCTGCGCCCTTGTCACCAGGGCCGCCGGCAGAAGCGCGCCGGCGATCAGGCGGTCGCGCACGGCCGGATCGAAATCCCCCGCCCGGGAGCGCAGACGGTCGAGATGCAGGGCCGCCCCCTCGGTCGTCGTGATGACGAACGCCGCGGCACGGGCGCGCGCCGGCTCGGGCAGTTCCATCACGCGGGACGCGCCGAGGGCGGACGCGACCGACGCCACCGCATCCAGCGCCTGTTGGGTTGCGCCTTCTCGAAAATATCCGCCCAAGGTGGCGATCCGCAGCCCCTCGGTGCCCCGCGCCAGCAGATCGGTGACGGGTTCGGCGGGCCGGTCCACGCAGACCGGATCGGCCGGATCGGGTCCCTGCATCGCGTCATAGGCGCGCGCCAGGTCGTCGACGGTCCGCGTCAACGGCCCCAGATGGTCCAGGCTGGCAACGAACGGAAAACTCCCCGCGCGCGACAGCCGCCCGAAGGTGGGTTTCAGGCCGAAAACGCCACAAAACGAGGCCGGCACCCGGATCGAGCCATTGGTGTCCGAGCCGAGGGCCAAGGGCACCAGCGCCGCTCCGACGGCCGCACCGGACCCGCCCGAGGATCCGCCGGTCATCCGCGTCGTGTCATGCGGATTGCGTGACGCGCCGTCATGCACGTTCTCGCCAGTGAAGTCATAGGCATATTCGCCCATGTTCAACGCACCGACCAGGATCGCGCCGGCGGCCTCCAGCCGGGTCACCAGGGTCGCATCCTCTGCGGCCGGGGGACGCGTGCGGTTGATGCGTGATCCGGCGAGCGTCGGCAACCCCGCGATGTCGACCAGGTTTTTGACGGCGAAAGGCATGCCCTCCAGCGGCAACGGCGCCCGACCGGCGGCGCGGGAGGCATCCAGGGCGGACGCCCGGGCACGGGCACGATCGGCGGTCACCGCGGTGAAGGCGTTCAGGCGTGGATTGCGGGCTTCGATGTCGGCGAGGGTTGCCTCGATCGCGGCGAGGGACGATTGCGCGGTCATGCGCGAAACACCGGCGCGGGTTCGGCTTCGTCGGGCAGGGGATGCGCCTCGACCAGGGCGGCGAAGCGCAACGTCACCGCGAGGTTAGCGCGGATCGCCTGCCGCCAGGCTGGCTCGATCGGGATGCCCAGGCTAGCAGTGCCGGCATCGATCAGGGCATCGAGTTCGCTGTCTTGCATGAGATCGCCTCCGTAGGAGCGGGCGGGTGCCGCGAGCGGATCGCGGAATCGAACAGATGCGTGAACGGAGCTAGCGGTTGGCAAGCCAGGCGCGCCAGCCGCCGAATCGGGTGATGTCCAGCGTGCCTGCAACACCGGCCGCCTCAGCCAGGAAGCCCAGGCAAGGGCCGTCTACCAAGGTGACATTGCCGAAACCCAGCGGCGCCGACACTTGTGCCAGCAGGGCGCCGATGGCGGTGGTTGGCAACGACCAGACCTCCCCCTCGATCGCATGTCCGTCCGCGGCGCGTACCATGCCGGGGCGGCTGCCCAGGTCGTGCAGGCGATAGGATGGTGTCGTGCGCGCCGAACGCAGGAAGCGACCACCCAGGCTGGTGATTTGGCCGTTCAAGGGTAGGCCCGCCATATGGCCTCCGACGCAGAACAGGCCGGTGTCCTCCGGCATCAACGGGTCCAGCGCTGCCGGCGGCGGCAGCGGGCGTCCAGTGGCGCCTTCCGTGCTGACCAACGCCCGGTGGACATGATCGGCCAGCGCCGCCAGCCGGCCTTCGGACCAGGCGGGGCCGATCAAGGTCACACCGACCGGCAAGCCATCCGGGCCGAACCCGGCCGGCACCGCGATGGCGGCCAGATCGCAGAGATTGACGAAATTGGTGAAGGTCCCCAGCCGGCTGTTCGGCCCGATCGGATCGGCGGCAAGGTCCGCCAATGTCGGGGTGAACGGCGCCGTCGGAACCAGCAGGGCGTCGCAGGTGGCGAACAGGTCCGCGGCACGGCGGCGCGCCTGGGCCAGCCGGTGGAACGCGTCGAAGGCATCGACGGTACGTCGGTTCAGGCCGCCTTCGATGATGGCGCGGGTCACGGGATGGCAGTGTTCCAGCGGAAAATCGCCCAACGCCGCGGTGCGTTCGGCGACCCAGGGTCCGTCATAGAGCAGGCGGGCGATCTCCAGGAATGGCGCGATATCGACCGGTTTGGCATCCAGCAGTGTGGCGGCGCGACGGGTGGCGGCGGCCACCGCCTGCTCGCACAATGCGTCCGGATCGGCGAACCGCACGCGGAATGCGGGCGGCAGCGACGACCGGCGCAGATGGGGAAACGGCGCCGGACGGGAATAGGGATCGGCCGGATCGTAGCCCGCGATCACACGCTGCACCGCCAGGGCTGCGTCCACCGACCGGGCGAACACCGAGATCGTATCGATCGAGCGGCAGGCCGGCACCATCCCCCGCGACGATACGCTGCCGATTGTCGGCTTCAATCCGACGATATTGCCGAACGCGGCGGGAATCCGTCCCGAGCCCGCCGTGTCGGTGCCCAGTGCGAAGGGCACGATGCCGGCGGCGACCGCGCAGGCGGAGCCGGATGATGAGCCTCCGGGCACCCGCGTCGGGTCGAAGACATTGCGGGGAACGCCATAGGGGCTGCGCACGCCAACCAGACCGGTCGCGAACTGATCCAGGTTGGTCTTGCCGATCAGGATCGCGCCCGCATCCAGCAGGCGTTGCACGGCCTGGGCATCCGCCGCCGGCGTATAGGCAAACGCCGGACAGGCGGCGGTGGTGGGCAGGCCGGCGGTGTCGATATTGTCCTTCACCGCGAAGGGCACGCCCCACAACGCACGTCCCTGTCTGCCCTCGGACAGCAAGGTTCGGGCGCGTGCCCGGATTGTCTCATCGGGCAGCCGGGTGATCCACAGGGCGGGATCGTCATGCGCGTGATCGGCCGCGATCGTCGCCTCCGCTGCTGCCACGGGATTGTCAACCAACACGGTCATGCGGTCTCCTCGCTGGCCGGGACCAACCGCAAACGCGGCGACGGGTCCAGGTCCTGCGCATAGTGTTCGTAGGCGAAATGCACGATGCCGATATGATCGCGCATTGCCGTTCCGGCCCCGGCCCGGTCGCCGCGCTGAATGGCGCTGACGACTCTGTCATGCTCCTCGTAGGACAGGGCCAGTCGCCCGGCGGTGCGGAACTGGGCGCGGCGGAACGGTGCGAGGCGGTGGCGCGTGGTCAAGGTCACCTCGGCCAGATAGGCGTTGTGGCTGCCCAGATAGATCATGAGGTGGAACCGCTCGTTCACTTCGTGGTAGCGTTGCGGGTCGCCGGTCTGGATCAGATCCCGCAGGCTGGCGTGGATGGCGGCCAGGTCGCGCCGTTCCGCCGGTGTCATGGCGACCGCGGCCACACTTGCACACAGGGCCTCCAATTCCGCCATCACGGCGAACATGTCCTCGACCTCATGCGCCGAGGGGCGGGACACCACGGCGCCCCGATGCGGCTGGATGCGGACCAGCCCGGCCGAGGAGAGTTCGCGCAACGCCTCTCGCACCGGGGTGCGGGACACGCCGAAGCGTTGCGCCAGCGAGACCTCGTCCAGCGGCATGCCGGGCCGCAGGTCACCGCGCACGATCTCATCGGCGATCTGCGCGCGCAGGGTCGCGGCCCGTGTGGTCTTCGCGATCATGTCAGGTCGGCGGATGCGGCACGGCCGCGATCAGTTCCCGCGTATAGGCAGCGGTCGGGGCTTCCAGCACCTGTTCGGCGGTCCCCTGTTCCACGATCTTGCCGGCCCGCATCACGATCACCCGGTCGCACAGCAGGCGCACCACATGCAGGTCGTGGCTGACGAACAGATACGACATGCCCAGGGAAATCTTCAGGTCCTGCAACAGGTTCAACACCACGGCCTGGACCGAGACATCCAGCGCCGCCGTCGGCTCATCCAGAACGACCAGATCGGGATTGAGCGCGATGGCGCGGGCGATGCCGACGCGCGCCTTCTGCCCGCCCGACATCTGATGCGGAAACCGATCCAGCAGATGCACCGGCAACCCGACCAGCGTCGCCAGCTCCTCGCAGCGCGCGCGCAAGGCGTCGCGGCGGATGGTGCCGCCCATGCGCTGGATGGGATCGGCGATGGCGCGTTCGGCGGTGAAGCGTGGGTTCAGGCTGTCGGTCGGATCCTGGAACACCATCTGGATCCGCTTGCGCATCGGATGCGTGGCGAATTGGCGCGCCGGCACCGCGCCGATCTCCTGCCCGTCGAACTGGATGCTGCCGTCGGACGGATCGAGCAGGCGCATGATCATCATCGACGTGGTGGACTTGCCGCAGCCGGATTCACCGACCAGACCGACACTCTCGCCGCGATCGACGTGCAGGTCGATGGCGTCCACCGCGTTGTTGGCGCCGTAGGTTTTCACGAGACCGCGCACATCAAGGATGCGGCCGGGCCGGATCGGCGTCGCGGGCGGCGGCGGTTCGGGTTGCGGATCCATCACCAGGTCGCGCAGGACGGAACCCGGCTTCGGCGTCGCCCGCAGCAGACGCTTTGTATAGGGATGCGTGGGGGCGCTGAAGATTCTGGCGGACGGCGCGGATTCGACGACCTTCCCCTTCTCCATCACCATCACGGTGTCGCAATAGGCGGCGGCCAGGCCCAGGTCGTGGGTGATCAGGATGGCCGCCATCCGTCGTTCCCGGGTCAGTTCGACCATCAGCTCCATCACCGCTTTCTGCGTGGTGACGTCCAGGCCGGTGGTCGGTTCGTCGGCGATCAGCAGTTGCGGCCGGCAGGCCAGCGCCAGGGCGATGACCACGCGCTGGCACATGCCGCCCGACAATTCGAACGGATAGGCGTCGTAGCGTTCCTCGGGGCGAGCGATGCGCACGCGATCGAGCATGGCGACGGCTTTGGCCCGCGCGTCGGTTCGCGTCGCCTGTGCATGGCGCAGCAGCACGTCTTCGATCTGGCGGCCGATTTTCCGGATCGGGTTCAGAGCGGCGCGCGGGTTCTGGAACACCATCGACATTTCGCGCCCGCGCAGGTCGCGCATCTGCGATTCCGGCAGGGTTTGCAGGGGCATGCCGGAAAAGCTGATGGACCCCTGGGCGATCCGTCCGGCGCGATCGAGAATGCGCATCACGGCGTAGGATGTGACGGACTTGCCGGAACCGGATTCGCCGACGATGCCCAGGATCTCCCCGCGCATCACCGACAGGTCGATCCGGTCCACCGCGCGCACCGCGCCCTGTCTGGTGGTGAATTCCACCGTCAGGTCGCGCACCTCCAGCAGGGGCATCGGGTCCATGGCCGGCCTCATGTGCGGCACTTTCATGTACGGCGTTGGGGATCGACGATATCGCGCACGCCGTCGCCCAGCAGGTTGAAGCAGAACACCGCGCCCATCAGCGTCAGGCCCGGGAACAGCGCGACCCACCACTCGCCGGAGATGATCCCGGCGGCGCCCTCGGCCACCATGATTCCCCATTCCGGCGTCGGCGGGCGGACACCGAGACCGATGAAGGACAGGCCGGCGGCGTTCAGGATCGCGTAACCCATGGTCAGCGACATCTGCACCACCATGATGGGCAGGATGTTGGGCATAATATGGAACAGCAGGATGCGGAGATCAGTATTGCCCGACAGGCGCGCGGCCATCACGAAACCGGCATCGCGACGAATATTGGCCTCGGCCCGCGCCAGTCTTGCGTAGAGGGGAAAATTCACGACGGCCGTGGCGATCACGATGTTGGTGACCGTGTTGCCCAGCGCGGCGACGATCCCCATGGCGAGGACGAACAGCGGAAAGGCCATGATCGTGTCGGCCAGGCGCCCGACGATGCGATCGGTCCAGCCGCCGAAATAGCCCGCGGCGATGCCGGCCAGCCCGCCCGCGGCGAACACCACGGCGACCGAGGTGACCGCGATGATCATGTCCAGCCGGGTCGCCACGACGACGCGGCTGAAAATATCGCGTCCCAACTGGTCGGTGCCGAACCAATGCCGAGCGGAGGGGGGGCGGAGGGAGGCGGAACTGTCGGTGGCGAGGGGATCGTAGGGGACCAGGGATGGACCGAGGATCGCGGTCATCACCAACAGCAGAAACAGCGCAAAGGCGAGGCCGGTGACCGGGTTTTCCGTGATGACGTGGCGCGCATGCTGCAACGTCGCGGTCAGGCCGGAGGACGGACGGGTTGCGGAGAGACCAGCGGCGCTCATGCGTCGATCCTGACGCGGGGGTCGATCAATCCATACAGGATGTCGATACAGAGATTCAGCAGCAGGTACAGGACGGCCATAACTAGCACAAAACCCTGCACCGGGGCATAGTCGGAGGCGATCAGGGCTTCCACCGCGTAGGAGCCGATGCCGGGCCAGGCAAACACTTTCTCCACCAGCACGCTGGCGCCCAGCAGGAAGGAGAACACCATGCCCAGGGTGGTAATGACCGGCAGCACCGCGTTGCGGAAAGCATAGCCCATGACCACGGTGCCGGGGGAAAGGCCGGCGGCGCGGGCGGTGCGCACGAAGTCCGAGCCCAGAACAGACAGCATGGCCCCGCGCGTCATGCGCGCGATCGGGGCAAGGGCGAAGATCGCCAGGGTCGCGGCTGGCAGTGCCAATTGCGCCAAGGTGGCGCGGAATGTCTCGACATCGCCGGCCAACAACGTGTCGATCAGGAAGAACCCAGACGCGGTGGGGGGCGCGCTGGCGAACACGTCCAACCGGCCCAACGGCGAGGGGGCCCACCCGAGGATGTAGTAGAAGACGTAGACCAGCAGCAGCCCGGTGAAGAAGACCGGCAATGATACGCCGGCCGTCGCGACAACCCGGCAGGCGTGATCGATCATCGATCGTTCCTTGAGCGCGGCGACGATACCCAGTGGCACCGCGATCGCAACGGCCAGAACCAGTGCCACCAGCACCAGTTCGGCCGAGGCGGGCAGCCTCGCCGTGATGTCGGCCAGAACCGGCTGGCCGGTGGTGAGCGAGGCGCCGAAATCGCCCCGCGCCAGATCGCCGACATAGTGCAGGAACTGGACTGGCAAGGGCTGGTCGAGGCCGAGCCGCGCGCGGATTTCCTCGATGGCGGCCGGGGTCGCGGCGGGCCCGGCAAAATACGCGGCGGTATCACCCGGCAGGATGCGTGTCAGCAGGAACGTCACCACGATCACGCCGGCAACGCTGGGCAGAGCCGTCACCAGTCGCTGCCCGATCTGGCGTGCGACACGCATGGGACTATGCCTTCGCCAGGGAACGATAGTCGAGCCGGCGGTGGAACCAGTATTGGTAGCCGGAGATGTTCGGCTGCATCGCGACGTTCACATAGGGCTGATACAGCGGAATGCGTGGCAGGTCGGTGAAGGCCAGATCGACGAAGCCGCGCACATCGCGGTCATAGGTCGCAACGTCGTTATTGGCGGCGGCCATGCGGGCACCGTCGATCAGCCCGTCCATCGCTGGAGACTTGTAGCTCATAGTGTTGAACACGGAGTTCTGGCCATGATAGCACCAGAAGAAGAAATACTCCGGGTAGTCCAGCCAGCCGGAAAACACGTTGGTGTAGAGCGGCATGACCTTCTTGTTCAGCTCCGTGCGCCAGTTGGAGCCGGGGATCTTGTTCAGGGTGGCGCGGATGCCGATCTTGCCCAGGCTTTCCTGCAACAGGATGCAGATCGGCTCGTTCACGTCGGCGAAACCCAGGTCGAAGGACAGGGTCGTGTCGAACCCGTCGGCCATGCCCGCCTCTGCCAGCAGGGCACGGGCGCGGTCGAGGTTGGTGTTGAACGGATGTGCCTGCGGCCAGGCAACTTCGGTCGGGCCGCCGGTCTTGCCGAACATCGGCCGGCCGAGACCGAACAGCACGACCTCCATGATCTTGTCATAAGGGATGGCATAGGCGACCGCCTGGCGGATCTTCGGGTTATCGAACGGCGGTTTCGTGACGTTCATGCCGATATACTGGATGCCGTTGCTGTACGGCGTGGACACCAGGGTGAGCTTTCCGGCGGTCTTCATCTCCGCGAAGTCCTTGGCCGGCAGATCGTAGGAGATATCCGCGTCGCCACGTTGTAACAGCGCCCGCCGGTTGCCCGATGACGGCACCATCCGCCAGATCACGCGGCGGATTTTCGGCAGGGTGCCACCCTTCCAGGTGTCGTTACGTTCCAGGATCACCTCGGTGCCCGGGGTCCATTTGGTCACCTTGTAGGCACCCGAGCCGGCGGTATTCTGCTTGGTGTATTCCAGGCCCCACGGGTCGTTCTGGGTAGCGTTCTTTTGCACGAGTCCTGAATTCACGATGCAGGGCACGATGACCGCGAGATCGGGGATGGTCAGGCGATCCTTCCGCAGGAAATCGACCCTCACCGTATGATCATCCACAACAACGAACTGCTCGGCTTTTTCCAAACTTCCCGCCTTCATCTGGAACGTCGGGAAACCGCCGACCGAGACGGCGCGGTCCAGGGACCATTTCACATCCGCGGCCTTGACCGGCGTGCCGTCCTGGAAGGTGGCGTCGCGACGCAACTTGAAGGTCACGGACATGTCGCCGATCGCCATGTCCTCGGCCAGTTCGGGCACCAGCTTGTCGCGATCGTAATAGGGCGTGCCGTTCGGCCCGGTCTTCATCCCATGGGTGATCAGACGGTCGTAGCAATTCCACGACACTTCGTAGCCGGGGACGTTGGTGCCGATGCCGTGGATGTCGAGGTTGTTGGGGCCGCTTTCGGACACGATCAGCAAGGTATCGTTGCGAGCCTGGGCGTGGGCCTGGGAATGAATCGCGGGCGCGGCGAGTCCGGTGGCGAGGGTCAGGAATGTGCGACGCTGCATGGGGTGCCTCTGGGTTCGCCGTGGCGGTTGCGGAGCCACATTGCGATTTGCGTGCCAGCGTCGGCCGTTCGGTCGAATGCGCGGAATTTCAGGGCAGAGTCACCGGATCATGGCTCATGATCTGGGCTCATTGCATGCAATCACCATAAATAGCCTATTATAATATCATATGATGCCTAAATTATGGTCCATTCATCGAGTTCGTCATCCCCTGCTCTCTTGCCGACCAATGCGCCGGCCCCGCCATCCAGTCCCGGCGCCCATCTTGCCTTCCTGGCCAATTCGGCCCTTCATCCGACAAACCCGAAACGGCCGACAAGGAGCCCACCCGATGCGCTATGGCTTCTACCTTCCCACCCGCGGCCCCACCGCCACGCGTGACGGTGTCCTCGCGCTGGCGCGTGAAGGCGAGCGCCTGGGGCTGCACTCCGCCATGATCGCCGATCACGTCGTCTTCCCGGTCGAAAGCGAGTCCGCCTATCCCTATACGGTTGACCGCAAGCATCCCGGTGGCGGCGATGCGCTGGAGACGTTCTCGATCCTAGGTGTCGTGGCCGGTGCGACGGAACGACTGCGCCTCGTGACGTCCGTGCTGGTGTTGCCCTATCGCAACCCGGTCCTGACCGCAAAAATGGTGGCGTCGTTGGATGTGCTGTCCGGCGGGCGTGTCACCTTGGGTGTCGGCGTCGGCTGGCTGAAGGAGGAATTCGAGGCGCTGGACAGCCCCGACTTCGACAAGCGCGGCGCGGTGACGGACGAATGGGTCGCGATCTTCAAGCAGCTCTGGACCCAGTCGCCCGCCAGCTTCGGCGGCCAGTTCTACAATTATGCCAATATCCGCAGTGAACCTTTCCCGCTGCAAAAGCCGCACCCGCCCATTTGGGTCGGCGGCCACTCCCGCGCCGCCCTGCGTCGCACCGCTCGACATGGCGACGGCTGGCACCCGGTCGGTGCCATCGCGGCCTCGCCGCTGCCGCCGCAGGAAATGCGTGCCCATATGGATACGCTGAAGCGGCTAATGGACGCGGAGGGCCGCGATTTCGCCACGCTCGCCATTTCCTACAAGGCGCCGCTCTATGACACCGGCATTCCGGATCGCGATGGCACCCGCCGCAGCTTCTCCGGTAGCCCGGAGGACATCGCCGGCGACATCCGTAGCTTTGCCGCGATCGGCGTGCACGAGTTGATCTTCGACTTCCGCGGTCAGTCCATTGCCGAAAGCATCGAACGCCTGCAACGGTTCGCTGCCGAGGTGATGCCATTGGTGGGGCAGTAGCGGCGAGAAGGCGGGGCTTCCGCCCCGGACCCCGACCAGAGGCTTTGCCCCTGGACCCCACCAAGGCCGACGGGCCTTGGAACCGGAACGTTGTCGTGTGACCGCAGGGGCCTACACGGACCGTGAAAGGTCCGTGTAGGCCCCTGCGGTCACAC
>Ga0082335_1001833_pt1 | contig 42707 bp, 42 predicted proteins | sample Subgrocontami58m_FD_72375 | JGI IMG/M metagenome (GOLD analysis project Ga0082335, IMG submission 72375) | Subsurface groundwater microbial communities from S. Glens Falls, New York, USA - GMW37 contaminated, 5.8 m (SPADES assembly) (version 2) ...
GTGCAATCCCTTTGATGTCGGCGGTTGCACAGATTACGATTTCCCAGGGCGACGTGAATCGCATTTTTGCGGCGGGGAATGTTGTTCTCAATCGTACCGATACCGTTACAACGTCGGTGAACATTGGCGCACCGGGCGCGAACAATTGGAATTTCAGTGGGCTTGCCACGAGCACATTCCAGGCGTTTAATAGCGTTCTGGCGTCCGGAACTCCCTGGATTGCAAATTTTCCCGGTGCAACGAATGCGTTCCGCGTTGACACAGCGATACAAGGAATCAGCGGGAGCGTCTATCAATATCTCGCGTTGAACCCGGGAGGATTGCGAAACCTTGGAAACATGGCACGCGCAACTCCCTTTCCAGGTATCACTGTTGAGTTGAGAACAACTGTTACGCCCGCTGAGACTGTCTATGCACTACCTGCTACACTCGGCACCTCATGGCATACAGCGTTTTCAAACAATGTCCGTATTACTCTCAACGGACAGGAATTGTCGAATACGACAACGACACACAACGCTACATATAGAGCTGACGGTTATGGTACAATGCGACTGCCCGGAAGCACGCAATCTATTTATGCGTTGCGAATCCGAAAGCTGAATTTCTACAACAGAAGTCCCGTGGTCAGCTTTATCTTTCTCTCTCGGGGCGGTGCACAGGTTCAATTCGAAGCGGCTGACACATCTGCCCGAAGTGGAACAATAAACATTAACAGAAAGACGGTGTGGAACTATTCGGTCGTATCCGATTCAACAACCGATGTTCGTGTGAGTGGGAATGTGCCAAGTGAGTTTGCGTTGATGCAGAATTATCCCAATCCATTCAACCCATCGACAACAATCAACTATCAAGTTGCAACGAGCGGATTCGTTTCATTGAAAGTGTATAACCTGCTTGGACAAGAAGCCGCAACACTTGTCGGCGACGTGAAAGCGCCCGGTACGTATGCGTTCGATTGGCATGCGGAAGGATTTCCAAGCGGCGTGTATTTCTACAAAATGCAGAGTGGTTCATTCACTGAGACACGACGGATGTTATTGCTGAGATAATTATGCTGGTAGCATGATGATATTGCAGGGACGAGGCTTGCCTCGTCCTTTTTGTATCTGACCGACTTTCCAAATTCAAGAGAAGAATGTTCATAGACTCTCATGCCCACTTAACATCCGAACAATTCAACACTGACCGCGATGATGTTATCAAGCGAGCGATAGATGCAGGCGTCCACTTCATTGTCAATCCTGCGACTGATTTGGAAGACAGCAAGCGTGCGATTGAGCTTGCTGAAAAATATCCAAACATTTACGCGTGCGTCGGCTTTCATCCGCACGATGCTAAGAAGGCTGACGACAAATCACTACAAGAGATTGAAGAACTCAGCAAGCATCCGAAAGTTGTGGCGATAGGAGAGATTGGGTTGGATTTTCACTACGACTTTTCTCCGCGTGATGTACAAGCGCACGTCTTCAAATCGCAAATCGAAATTGCTCAACAACGGAATCTACCAATCGTTATTCATACTCGTGAGTCGAATGAAGAGACGATTGCGATTGTCGAAGATGCGGTTGCCGCTGCGCCGGATTGGCGAAGCCAGAAAGCAACACCGCACAGCCGTTATCCTGCACCAAAGGGTGTGTTTCACTGCTTCTCCGGCGATGTGGCAATGGCGTGGAAAGTCATAAACATGGGCTTTTATGTCTCGATGCCTGGTGTTGTGACATTTAAGAATGCCGGACTTGCAGCAGAAGTTGCATCAAAGGTTTCGAGCGAACATTTCCTGCTTGAGACGGATAGTCCTTACCTTGCGCCTGTTCCGCATCGTGGGAAACGGAACGAGCCTGCGAACATTCCGCTGATTGCAGAGAAGATTGCATCGCTGCAACGGTTAAGCGTTGAAGACATCGCACGAGCGACGAACTACAGCGCATACAAACTGTTTGGTATTGGCGAGCTTGATCCCCCAAAGTTCACATACAAGCTTCGAAATTCTCTCTATATCAATCTCACAATTCGCTGTAGTGCGGATTGTATTTTTTGCGATAGGAAGGGAGAAGCAGTTATCAAGGGTCATAACTTGCGTATCGAGCGTGAGCCTTCCGTGCAGGAGGTGATTGCTGAGATTGGAGACCCGGCCAAGTACGATGACGTTGTGTTCTGCGGTTACGGAGAACCGACGATTCGTCTTGATGCAATCAAGGAAATCTCAAAATGGGTGAAAGAGCATGGCGGTAAAACCCGGATCAACACAGATGGTCACGGCAACATCATCAATAAACGGAACATTGTACCGGAACTGGTAGGTTTGATTGACGCTGTTTCGATTAGCTTGAACTCAACCGACCCACAGCAATACGGCAAGCTCATGCAAATTGATGGTGCAAAATTCTTTCCTGCAATGATTGAATTTGCGAAAGAGTGTGTGAAGTTGCTGCCGACAGTGGTTATGACTGTGGTTGATTTGAATGAAGTTGATAAAGAAAATGCCCGGCGACTCGTTGAAGATGAAATTAGGGCAACATTTCAGAAACGAGCTTACTTTTAGCCTCACTAAACCCTGAGCGCAGCGAAGGGTCTCGCACTTCGATTTGATGGCGAGATTCTTCACTCCGCTTCGCTCCGTTCAGAATGTAGAATGAATTCACAACGAATCCTCTTCATCGCCGAAGGACAGCTCGGCGACTTACTTCTCCTCACCCCTGCGCTTCGTGCTGCGAAGGAGTCATTTCCCCAATCCTTCATAAGTGTGCTCGTTGTTGAGCGACGCAACTCCGACGATTCAAAACAGCATCCATTCGACGACCTCACTGCAACGTCTGCTGAACGTGAATCTTCTGTTCTCTCCACAAACAAGAATGTTGACGAGCTTCTTGTCCTCAATCGTCAAGCTCTTCGCTTCCTGAATGGACTCGCAAGAGTTAGAGCCGAGCTTGCCATCATCACGTTTCTTCGTCGGAAAAGATTCGACACCGTCATCTGCACGTTTCCCGAAGATAGATTTGTGCAATGGGCAATTGCTTCAGGCGCAAGAATTCGTGTCGGTCAACGGAAGCAAGGTCTGCACTGGCTGTTGACTCACAAACCGAACATCGAAAAGTCACAACGTGGAGTACTCAAATACTACTGTGAATTGGAGAGAGCTGTTGGTGCAACTGTTCATTCAACTGAGACTGAATACATCGTTCCCGAATCATCAAAGAAGTGGGCTGATGATTTTCTTCGCTCAAAGAACATTTCATCAACACGGCAAGTTGTGGCTATCCACCCTGGTGCAAGCGGCGATTACAAGATCTGGCCCCCTGAACGTTACGCTTTGGTGATTGACCATCTTGCGAAGAAAGGTCTGCAAGTTTTGTTGCTCAATGGAGCGATCGACGAACAGATTATCAATGAAATTAGAAAAAGAGTTCAGCACTCGTTCGTCGAAGTTAGAACTGGAAACAAGGTTGGTGATCTCGCAGCAATTATTCAGAGATGCGAGCTATGCATTACAAACGACTCAGGTCCGCGACATCTTGCGGTCGCTGTGGGCACGTTGTCCCTTGCATTCTTCCGTCAGCATCACGATACAGAGTGGGGTGTGTATGAAGAAAACAACTGGTTGGCGACGTTGAAAGCTTCTGGTCAATGTCCCGTTTGTCCGCCGGATGTTTGTCTCGATAAGATTCCTGAGGGGGAGAGATTTGCTTCACACTGTCTTCGGATGATATGTGTTGAAGAGGCAGTGCAGCAAGTGGAAAAAATGTTGGCGACAGACGAGTGAAAAGAGCTTCTTGAGACAAGCGCAGTCGGATTTAGGAGAAACGGAGAATGGGCGAATCGGTGAATCGGGGAGTTCTCCCATTCGCCGGTTCTCCCGCTCTCCGATTCTTTCAAACAGCGGGCTTGCCTCTCGATAGGCTATAGAGTATATTGACCGAACAAAATTCACCTTCAGCAATGGCGGATATGCTGAGACGTTATTTCACGGTTGTCTCACGCATCATCATCTCCAATGAAGGCATCGTGGAAAAGTTTGTGGGAGATGCGGTGATGAGTTTCTTCAATGCACCGATGCCGCTCGAACGGCATGAGGCTGCTGCCGTTCTCACAGCGATGCAGATCCGCCGTGCAATTCACGAGATGAATCTCCCGGGCTTGGAAGTCGGTATTGGCGTCAACTCGGGCAATGCGAGAGTAGGAAAACTCGGACCTGAACCCGGAATGGAATTCGGTATCGTTGGTGATTGCGTAAATGTTGCTGCTCGACTGCAGTCGCAAGCGAAAGCGGGAGAGATCGTCCTTTCGCACGTTATGTGAAATTGCCCACCAGTGATTGGATTGATGAAGATACAAGGAGAGGAGGTTCCATGAGAACATGTTTGTTCAGTATCTGTTTTTTCTTGAGCGTTGGATCATATGCTCAGACCGATACATCGTCGGAAGCTTTTTTCCCCCACAGTGTCGGGAATGTCTGGCAGTACGTGATCGAAGGGTCAGTCACACCAATAGCAACTCTAACAAGGGACTCAGTAGCAGGAAACTCCACATTTCTGTTCTATAACGGTGACAGCATTCCGGCTTACAGCATAGATTCTGCTCTTAATGTAATATACTATCCCACTGTGCCCCACTGGAGAAGCTTACGTTACAGACTCAACGCGAATGTCTTCGAGTCATGGGTTTCGGACACTCTCTCTGGTGGCCAAGTGATAATTGCACGGGTGGATTCAATATTCTGGGGCACATTGTTTGGCGTTCCAACGCAAGTGAAGGCGATTGGATTCTATTATGTTCAGATGGTGGGAGACACTGTGATTCTGTTTTGGAGAAATGAGGAATACCTCGCGGCCGGTTTTGGTTTCTTTTTGTCCTTCTACGATCCTCCGTGGGTACCATACGAGGAACTCGTGGGATGCATTATCGATGGCAGAAGGTATGGAACTCTGGTGAGTGTCCGCGATGAGGACATTTCTCTTATGGTTCCACTCTCCTCCAGACTCTATCCTTGTTTCCCCAACCCATTCAACCCGTCAACGACCATCTCATACTTTCTGTCGGAGTCCGGGAGAGTAAACGTGACGGTCTACGACATTCTTGGAAGGAAAGTTACAGCTCTTCTGGACGAATCCCAAGACACTGGATTTCATTTTGTCCGCTTCCAACCGGAGAACCTTCCCAGCGGCGTGTACTTTGTGAGACTGACTGTTCGGAGTTTTACCGCTACAACCAAAATAATCTATTCAACATAACAGCAAGAAAGGAGCCATTATGTACTCGGATGCAACAGTTGATGAAGTGTGGAGCACCACACCAACCCCCGGTGGCTTCACGGACTATCTCAACCAGATGTCTTTTGACACACTATAAACAGTAGGAGGTTTTATGAAGGGAGTTTTCATAGCGCTTATCTGCTCGTTGCTGCCCGGGTATTTGTATTCCCAAACGGATACTTCTGCTGCCAGATTCTTCCCGGCTGCAATTGGTAATGCTTGGCATTACCAAGATCAACCAGTGAGAATCCTTACACGCGACTCTGTTGCCGAGGGAAATCGATTCTTGTTTTTTGATACGTCTAGCGTCCCTGAATACTCAATTGATTCGGCCCTTCATATTGTCCAATACCCCACAAACCCATCCCGAAGGATACTGCGGTACAATCTCAATGCACCTCCGATGCAATGGTGGGTTGTCCAAGAGCGTGACACAACGATTGGGCGTCGTGCTCTCGATGCTCGCGTTGACTCGGTGTTCTGGGGCGCCCTTTTTGGAGTTGTGACTCGAATGAAAGCCATCGGCTACTATACCGCACAGCGCATAAACGACTCGGTGTACCACTATTGGCACCACCAGGAATACCTCGCAGCAGGTTTTGGTTTCTTTTTGTCCTTCTATGATCCTCCGTGGGTGCCATACGAGGAACTCGTGGGATGCATTATCGATGGCAGAAGGTATGGAACGTTAGTGAGCGTCAACGACAACACCCCTCCTCTGTTTCCACTTTCTTCCAAACTCTACCCGTGTTTCCCTAATCCGTTTAACCCATCGACGACCATCTCATATTCTCTCAGTGAACATGGGAGAGTCAGCCTGTCAGTCTACGACATCCTTGGAAGGAGAGTGGTCGCTCTTTTGGACGAGCTTCAAGATACAGGATTCCATTCGCTTGTCTTCCAACCAATGAACCTTCCGAGCGGTGTGTACTTTGTCCGATTGACTGCTCAGGGTTTCACCGCCACAACCAAAATCATCTACTCAAAATAACACAAAGAAAGGAGCTACCCATGTACTATCGAATCTGTGTGTTGCTGCTTGGTTTGGCTGGCATGCTTGCAGCGCTGTGGATTGTGAGACTGCTGTTCGGCTAACACGGATTCTTTTAAGCGCCTTTTCCCTTGCTTTTCAGCCACTCACTCTCTATATTTTTTCCGAAATTACGTCGTACTTTCAACCGTTATGCGAAATTGCCCACGCTGATGTCTGCCGAGGAAATCTTGGACAGAACAAGTCGCAATAGTCATTCAATTGTGCAGGAGATCGTCATGAAGTCAAGCTTGATAGTATTCTGTCTCTTGTCTCTTTGCGCGAACCTCTATTCGCAAACGGATACTTCCGCAGCCAGATTTTTCCCCGCTGCAATTGGCAATGCCTGGCATTATCGCGACCAACCAGTGAAGACTCTTACCCGCGATTCCATTACCGCTGGGAATCGGTTCCTGTTTTTTGACACGTCTAGCGTTCCTGAATACGCAATTGATTCCGCCCTTCACATTGTGCAGTACCCGACAGACCCATATCAAAGGAGGCTACGTTACAAACTGAACGCTAACCTGATGCAGTGGTGGATCGTCTCAGACACGTCGTTCGGACCCCCCGCAATAGCTGCGCGAGTGGATTCAGTTTTCTGGGGTTCATTGTTCGGAGTCACAACCCAAATGAAAGCAATCGGATTTTACTACGCTCAACTTGTGGGCGACACCATAATCCCCCTGAACTGGAGAAACGAGGAATACCTCGCGGCGGGCTTCGGGTTTTTTCTATCATTCTATGACCCACCGTGGGTACCAAATGAGGAACTCGTGGGATGTGTCATCGATGGCAGAAGGTACGGAACCCTGGTGAGCGTCCGCGATCAGGGCATTTTTCCTGTGGTTCCGATCTCCTCACGACTGTATCCTTGTTTCCCCAACCCGTTCAACCCGTCAACGGCAATCTCATACTTTCTCTCTGAAGCTGGGAAAGTAGACGTGACTGTCTATGATGTTCTTGGAAGGGCCATCAGCAATCTTGTGGACGAAGCCCAAGACGCTGGATTTCACTCTGTCCGCTTCGACTCCAAGGGTTTGTCGAGCGGCGTGTATTTTGTCAGACTCACTGCACGGCATTTCACTGCTACAACCAAAATAATCCACTCAAAATAACATCACGAAAGGAGCTACTATGCACTCCCGCACTACTGTATTGCTGCTTGGCTTGGCGCTGTTTTATTGCCTTTCGGTTCAAGCCCAGACGCTGGAGACAATGCCTTGCAACACCGACTTCGTCGCTAGCCCTTCCACGCAGCGCGGTGGAAGGTACATCACCGCGCAAGGCGCCTTAAATGTGTTGTTTGTCTATGTCCAATTCCCTGACAACGACTACGCGCCGACAAATCCGAACTGGCCGAAAGGCGGCGCACCATCGTACTCCAATCAGACGGTGGATCAAGTTTGGAGTCCGACGCCGACTCCCGGCGGATTCACGGACTATTTCAACCAGATGTCCTTCAGCGCACTCAGGATAACTGGCAGGTCAGATACGATAACCACTCCACACACACGCGCATGGTACTTGCAGAACAATTGGCGAAGGCCAGCTATTCAAAAGGAAATACTTCAGGAACTCGACGCAAGAATTGACTTTTCTGAATTCGATCATTGGCGGTTCAACTCGGAATATAACCTTACAAACACGCCGGACCATGTTGTTGATATGATCTTCATGATGTGGAGGGATATCGCATCCGATTTGCCCAATTGGCAACAGGTTCAGAGCCAATTGGATCTTGTGCCAGGTGGTGAGGCCTCCCTCGGCTACGGGAATCAATTCACGGTAGACAACGGCGTCGATACTATAAGGATGGGTTATTCTGGCAACGGATCAGGTGTAACCGTGATTTTTGGTCGCAACAGCGGTTTGGACGCATGGACCATTTGGTCAACGGCTCGCCACGAGTTTGGACACTGGCTCCTTGGCGGGAATGAGTATCACACCCAACTTGGGACATGGGGCCTCCTTAGCGGATTCGGTGCTCCAAGCGGATGCATCAATTCCTTTGAACGTGAGAGACTAGCTTGGATAAACTTCAACACGATAGATAGCATTTCTACACCGAGAACAATCACCAATGCTACATTGCCGGATTTTGTTGCAACAGGAATAGCCTATCGGATAAAAATCCCGGGAGGCGGGACAGACGAATGGTATCTCCTCGAAAACCACCAAAGGACTTCGGTATTTGATATTCCCGACAACAACGTTCCCACGGCTAAGGGATTGTTTGTCTTGCGTCAAGGGGCAAGCACAGGTAGTACCGTGGGCGTAATTTCCGCACAAGGAAGATTCACATGGACCGTTCCTTACCAACTCCCCAACATTTATGGGTCGAACCCTCCGAATCTCCCAGTGTTCCAACGTGAAGGCCCAAGCCGAGTCAGCGGGTACACCAAGAGGCAAAACGTCCTCTGGACGTGGCAAGGAGTCCCTCAGCCCGCTGCTGCAATACACTATCATCTGGACTATGTTACTGGACTATTGCATCAAGCACCTCCAACGATTTACACCGGAGATGGACAAGATCAATTCGACATAAACTACAACACGGTGTTTTCACCCGCGAGCAACCCCAGCACGAACATTTATGCCAATGCTAACAAGGTCGGATTTGAAATTACAAGCATGGCAAATGGTGTTTGCACTATGAATATTCACATCAACACGGTCGAAGCCGCATCTCCATCCAAGCCGGCCCTTGGACTAAACCCCGGCGACTTACCATGTTACTACGGCTGGATTTGTCTCGCTTGGGGTGCCGACTTCTGGGATGGCCTTCCCATTGAGTCAGACGTAAGCTGGTCTGAACTCCAGAGAAAGATCGGCACGGGCCCTTGGGTCACAGTGTATGCGGGCCCTTACAGAACTTGGTCCGACGGCAGCATCACGTATGATCCCAATGGAAGTACGCCGGTATATTTTAGAGTGAGAGTCAGGGACACTCAGAACAAATGGTCCGTCTGGTCGGAGCTGTTCAACACCAAAATGATGGACATTGCTTGGCAAGAGAAAGCATTTCACGGGAACATTCCCGACGAAACGCCTTCCACATTTGAGTTGTCCCAGAATTACCCGAATCCGTTTAACCCGACAACGACTATCAAGTACCAACTGCCGGAAGACGGGTTTGTGAACCTCAAGGTGTTCAACGTTCTTGGTCAGGAGGTTGCTGCACTCGTCTCTGGTGGAGTTTCCGCTGGCTATCACTCAGCATCATTTGATGCGAATGGGCTTTCCAGTGGAGTGTACTTTGCTCGTTTGACTGCAAGCAATTCTCTTGGACGAGTAGTCTTCACCAAAACGATGAAGCTGTTGCTCGCTCGGTAGGTGGGCAACTGCACATAACAATGGCAAGCACGTCGCCCCGCCGTCATTTATAGAATGATAGACGGCGGGGCGGCGTGCTTACTCGAACGATGTATTTGAAAAGTCCCGAGACGTCATTCCCACTATTATTCCTTGGCGTGAATGTTCGCTCGAGCTGAAGGGAAAATCGCGGCCGTATCGCTGTGTAGTGTTGGGAACCTGAACGCGGTGCTGAAGGAATAATCCAGAACTTCTCTACCCTTTAACCTGATACCGGCACTCCCCATCATGAGACCCGTACTTGTAATCCTCGTTGGCTTGATTGTATCCGTTGCTTTCGCTCAACAAGTTCCCGAAAAAACTTTTCAAGACATTCTCAAAGCGCAGGACTTACGCGATGCGAAAACACTCACCGCATTTCTTTCCGACAAGAAACCGGAAGTGAAGTCTCTTGCCGCGTTTGCATGCGGTTCTGTGCAAGATACTTCTCATATCAATCTTCTTCTCGGTCTTCTGTCCGACAAAGGTAAAGACGTGCGTATGGCGGCAGCGTTTGCCCTCGGACAGATGAACTACACAATTGATTCGACACAACGTTCGCGCATTTCTCAATCGCTTCTTAAACGGTTGGGGTTCGAGCAGAATCGGCTTGTGCTTGCTCGCATTGTGGAAGCCCTCGGCAAAGTGGGAGATGATTACAGCTTGAACGTGATGGTTGCATCGGGCGAAAACTTTCCAACGACCAGCTTGAAATGTGAAGCGGCACTCTCCGTTGGCCGCTATGCGTATCGAGGTATGAAGAGCAAAACAGCAACGTCGTTTGTTGTGGATGTGCTAAACTCCGTACGAAGCGGCGATGAATGGAAAGCGGCGTATGCGCTCATGCGAATTACCGATACAAGTTTGTTGTCCAAACATACTGATGAGATTCTCAAGTTTGCATCACATCCGAATGCCAATGTTCGCATGTTCATTGCCAGTGCCTTGGGCCGCATCGCGTCATCTCGAAAAGCGTCGAATACTCTGCTTTCGCTTGTCGTATCCGACAAAGACTGGCGTGTGCGAGTGAATGCGCTAAAATCGATAACGAAAGTTGATTCGACATTTCATGCCCGCATGATGCCGTTGTTGCTGCAAACATTTGCCGACTCGAACGAGCATGTATCGCTGACTGCTCTCTCGGCTTTTGGCGACATGCGGTTACGCAAATCGCCCTTCAATGCTGAATGTCGGAAAGCATTCATCGAAGTAATTGTTGACGACAAGAATTATTCTCAGCGACAAAAGAAGGAAGCGGCAATTGCTTTAGCGAAGACGATGGGAGAGGAGGCGTATCTGATTCTTGTCGACAAGTTTAGTACGGGACATCTTACAAAGGGAAGTTATGTCGCCTCTCTTGCGTTCACTCCCGTGCGTGAAGCAATGGCGAACCTTATTGCTTTCAGCAAAGAAGGAGACGTGAGGCTTCAACGCGAAGCATTGGAAGCAATACAAAGCGCTGCGAAACTCGCCCACGAAGACTCGGCAATGGTCGAGATTGCTAAGCCTGCGTTCGTCGAAGCATTGGAGTCGAAAGACATGGCTGTGATTACTACTGCCGCATCCGCTCTGGCTGATTCCGCATTTGCTGATGAGCGATCAGTGCCGCGTCTTTCAGCCGCATTACGTCGGCTGAAAAGTCCTGATGATACTGAAGCAATGGTTGCAGTCATTCAAGCGCTTGCAGACTTGAAAGCGACAGGCGCAGTCGCTCCGCTCGAGTCTCATTTGAACGATCATGACCACGTGGTTGCAAGCGAAGCTGCAAAGGCGTTAGAGAAGATTACAGGCAAGTCCTACAAGCATCTTGTGAAGCAACACTCAACGCCGTCATACACAAACTTTGATTGGAAATTATTGGAGTGGATTCGCAAGAACGCTATCGTGAATGTCCAAACTTCAAAAGGATCATTCAAGATTAGGATGCTGCCTCATGAGGCGCCGTTCACATGCATGAACTTCGCTGCGCTCATCAAGAAAGGGTTTTTCGATAGCTTACTGTTTCATCGTGTCGTTCCCAACTTCGTCATTCAGGGCGGCGACCCGCGAGGCGATGGGTGGGGAGGACCGGGTTATGCGATCCGTTCGGAGTTTGGCTTCGAGCATTACGAGCGTGGGATGGTCGGCGTTGCAAGCTCAGGCAAAGATACCGAAGGCTGCCAATGGTTTGTTACCCACTGTAACACTCCACACCTCGACGGACGGTATACGATTTTTGGGAGAGTAATTTCAGGGATGGATGTGGTGGACAAGATTCAGGTGGGTGATAAGGTCTTGGAGATGAGTTTCTAAGCAAGATGGACTCCACCTCTACGAGGTCGTAGACCTACCCGAGTGCGCTCTGAGAGGTGGAGTCCATCTCATTGAATGATGAGAGGACTATTTTCTTTTCTTTCGATATTCTTCATAGGTCGTTTGGTGTGATGGGTCCATCGCTGCGAGATCCAAATAGATCTTTGGATCAGAGTAGCCGACAAACAACTCGGAAATTTCCTTGAACTTCGTCTCGAAAAACACTTTGATGATTTGGTTGCGTACATCGGCTGTTTTCTTTACTTCACCGATCATTCTAATAGCGTCAACAATGTTGTTGTACGCTCTCTCTTTCGACGTTGCAATCGAATCGAGTCCACCGAAATGGTACTTGAATGATGCCGAGCGCACCGGAGCAAATCTTGCATTGAGAATCTCTTCAATCAACTGTACGCGACTGTAACCACCGCCTTTTGACGGTTGCCATCCTTTGCCGCCGCTTGAGCGTGCAAGACTTGCAATATCTGCCGCCTTTTGAAAATACGGTGTGCCGTTCAGATTATCCCACGTGTCATAATCATAGCCGATAATCAAATACACGTAAAAGTCGAAAAAGCTTGCAAGGTCGTTGAACGAATAGGCATTGTGGGTGATTGGGCGGCCCCGTACGTATGTGAATTCCCACGTGTCATCGAAGAGGCGAAGGACTGCGCTTGTGTTGCTGCCATTGTAGATCGGTCGGGAGCTGCCAATAAACACCTGCGCTGAGTAGCGGTCTTGTCCAACAACATTCTGGATGTTAATGTCAAACGTACACCTGATCTTCTCATCAAGATTGTCCGAACCCCATTTGTAGCTGTTGATATAATCGCGAACATCCGACTCGAAATTGACGAGCAGATCTTTGTTCGTTGTTGGCACCGACTCATATTTAACCTTGACGACACAGTCAAGATCTTGCGCATGAATTTGTGAATGTGAAAGAACGATGGTGAGTGAAAAGATGGTGAGGATGAACAACGGAGATTTCTTTTGCATCGACCAGCCCTGAGTAAGTTGAACTTGTGAACAATATAAACCTTTTGTGTCCACGAATCCACACGAATTTGCACGAAGAGAATTCCCAAGAATGGAGGACGTATGAGACAAGTTGTTGTTGTGACGCTCCTATGTGTCCAAACCACATTCGCTGCATTTGAACAAACAAATCAAGGAAGTCGCTCTGCTGCGATGGGTGGTTCGCTTGTTGCATTGAGCGGGAATGAGTGGTCTGCGTTCGTAAATCCGGCGGCGCTACGGACGGTGGGTGAGCGAACGGTCTCGCTGTTTTACGTTCCGCAACCGTTCGAGTTGAAGGAACTCTCGCACGGCGCGGTGAGCTATGTAGAGCCAACCTCACTTGGTTCCTTCGCACTTTCAGCTTCTCGATTTGGATTTGAGTTGTACAAAGAGACGCGTATTGCTCTTTCGTATAGTGATGAGTTTGCAGGAGTAGTGAAAGGAGGTGTGAATGTCAATTACTACTCCTTGAGTATTCAGAACTATGGCAGCGCTTCAACGATTGGAATTGATGTCGGAGTGCTGGTTGATATTTCAAGTGAAGTACGATGGGGATTCGCCGCTTTCAGCTTGAACGCACCTACGATAGGCGCAGCGAAAGAAAAACTGCCACAAGTTTTCTCAACGGGGGTCACATACAATCCCATTCAAGAAGCAATCATTGCTGCGAGCATCGTGAAAGACATTCGTTATCCAACCGAGCTGCATATTGGCGTTGAGTATTCATTGATGGAGATGGTAGCGTTGCGAGCAGGGACGACCAGCGATCCAAACACCCTGAATGCAGGAGTCGGGATTCATTACTCATTCGTTCAGTTCGATTATGCGTTCTCGTCGCACAGTGAATTGGGGATGACGCATCAGTTTTCGCTGTCGTTGAAGCTTTAGTCCTGAGTCCGCCGAAGGCGGACGAAGGATCTCTTCAATAAGCAATACATGGATTCTTCTCAAGGGAGTCCTTCGGACACCCCGCAACGCGGGGCTGCGTTCAGAATAACATAGCAGAAAATGGTGGTCAACATGAAATGTATTCTAAACACTAACCACTCATCCCTAATCCCTATTTGCGCCTGCGTATTCATTACAACCGCAATTGCACAAACTCAGAAAGATTCATCCAGCGTCGCTCTTCCTGATGAGCAGCAAAGCACAGAGCGTCTCCTCGACCAAGTAGAAACCGAAGCCGACAACTCCGAAATCATCGACCGGCTGAACTGGCTGCAAGAACATCCAATCAATCTCAACACTGTCGGCAAGGAAGAACTTGCAACAATTCCTCGTCTAAGTCCGGCGGAAGTTACAGCAATCGTCAGTTTCAGACAACGAGTAGGAAAGTTCTCTTCGGTCGATCAGCTCGCCGTGATGGAAAATGGGGGAGAAGAAATTCTCCGCAAGATTCGTCCATACATCTTTGTTGAAAATGCTGACGCAAGTGGTCTTTCAAGTACATCAATTAATTTCACTTCCCGAGCAACGAAGGACTTACAGCCGCGAGCTGGATTTCAAGACACCGGTTTTGTTGGCTCCGCGTTGAAAAATTACAGTCGCCTTACGATTGACCAGGCGGGAAGATTACAAGCGGGAGTTTTGTTCGAGAAAGATGCAGGCGAACGAATCGGCGACAGCTTCCTTTCGGGCTATCTTGCAGTCAAGGATTGGTCGTTCATCTCGCAAGCTATCGTTGGTGATTATGTTGTTGAAGCGGGGCAGGGGCTTGTCTTTTGGCGGGCGACGGCGTTTGGGAAAGGAAGCGAGGCAGTTTCGGTAGTGAAGAAGACCGGGCTTGGTGTGCAAGCGTATCGTTCTGCCGACGAGTTCAACTTTATGCGAGGAGTAGCGGTTTCGTCGAACATTAACGTTGGAGAGAACAAGCTTGCCGTTACCGCACTTTTTTCCCGTCGTGCTCTTAGTGCCTCGGGCAATGATGAATCGGTTTCGAGCTTTTACGAAGAAGGATTGTTCCGGACTCAAAGTGAGCTTCAGAAGAAATCGAATGTTGTAGAGCGGATTGTTGGAGGGCGTTTGCAATACAACAGTATAGATGAATGGAGTGTTGGCGGTTCGTTCTATCGTTCATCATTCGACAAGCCGATTATTGCTGACCGAGTATTTGAGTTCAACGGTTCTTCCGCAACTGTTATCGGCGTTGATGCAGAAATGAATCTTGGCTGGCTTGGACCAAAACTTTCGCAGGTCACACTTTTTGGCGAAGCGGCCCGCTCGGGCGATGGGGCGGGAGCCGGCATTGTCGGCTCGATTCTCAATCTCACGCGCAACGCCAGTCTTGCGCTTGTGTATCGTGATTACTCGCCGCGCTTCACGTCGCTTCATGCAACAGGAATCGGTGAGCGAAGCGATACGAAGAACGAACGGGGCTTCTACATTGGAACGGATCTGCAACTCAACAAGTGGCTGCATCTTTCCGGTTATCTCGACCATTTCAAATTTCCGTGGCGGACATTTGATAATCCATTACCGACTTCGGGCAGAGATTTGCTGCTTCAAGCCGATGCTTCAGTCACTCGAACTCTTGATCTCACATTCCGCTACACAAATAAGACAACTGAAACCACTGAAGCTTCAGTCGACGACTTATCTCGAGAAACACGCTTGCTCGTTGATCGCTCGCAGCAAAAGTTTCGATTAACGGCAACATATCAAGCAAACAAACAACTTCGATTGCGAGGGAGAATCGAGAAGACGATTGTAGATTACAGATTGCTGAAAAGAAGTGAAAGCGGTTATCTATTCTATCAAGAGCTACGATACTCGGCATCGCCGGGCTTTACGGCAGAAGCTCGTCTCATTTTCTTCGACACCGACTCGTACGATTCACGCTTGTATGAGTATGAGAACGATTTGCGTGGAGTTTTTTCTAATCCGGCAATGTATGGCAAAGGGAGACGATGGTATGTGCTCATGCGATGGAAAGCAGCAGATATTCTCAATCTCTCCGCCAAATACTCCGAGACGCAGAAGGATGGAGTGACCAGTATTGGCTCAGGGCTGACGGAGATTCAGGGAGATTTGGATAATAGGATAAGTGTGCAACTGGACGTGAAATTTTGAGGATGAGGCTTCCCATTGACCGAAACAACTCTCACAATTTTTTTGTAAATTGATTGTGAAACACTCGCGCAGTCGTCCGCTCTCCATCGAGATTGATAAGCTAACGAATTCGATCGAGCATGCAGTTAGCGGTAAGGTGTTCAGTACGCTGATTCTTCCTTTCACATCAGGCGAGAAGAATTATCGAAAGCGCGAATGGGTGTTTGATTGGAAGAAGGAATTGACGGATTCAGCAAAGCAGGTGTTCAAACTTGTAACCAAAGGGGAGCTAACCACCATTCAAGGTATGTTGAGTATTACAGATAAGCATGACCATATCTTTATGCACCTCATTGAATCTGCAAAGTTCAATAGAGGAAAGGGAAAAACATATAAGGGAGTAGCCGGAAACTTAGTTGCTTTTGCGTGTAAGGGTTCTTTTGAGAAGGGATATGAAGGCGTGGTTTCGTTTATTGCAAAGACCCGACTCATCAACCATTATGAGAGCACTCTGGGAGCGCACGTGTTGAGTGGCAATAGAATGGTGATCGATACTCCCGCTGCTTCCCGGCTAGTTGAACAATATTTTGGAGCATGAGATGATAGACTTCAAGAGGATGGATGATGAAGATTTCGTCTTCATCAATAGGGAGCCAACGGAAGCGGAACGCAAGGCGTTCAGCGAATTTCTTCGCAAGAAGAAAGAAAAACGTAAGCGAACTGGTTCTTACAGCAGACCCGAGGATTCAGAGAAAGGACTGAGCGTTGTTCGCGAACCCAAAGCGAACTATTCGACCCGTCGTTTACCTCGACTCATCTCTACAGTAGGCAAAAGCAAATCAAACGCTAAAGCGAGAGCCACGCACAAGCGCGTGAAATAGTTGTCTTATTCGAACGAATAACCAACAATCAAATTGAGGCAGACAGTGAAACATAAAGCAACACTTTTTCTTTTCCTTCTCTTGGTTGCAACACAACAACCAACGTTTGCTGGCGACCTAACCCCCGCCGAAAACCTCATCGTTGACGGCATCCCGACCATACCATCGGCAATTGTTGATGGCGTGGGGCGGTACACGGAGTTTCGCTCGGCGACGTTTTCCGGTTGGCATCCAAAAAAACTGGAGATGCTCATCTCGACGCGCTTTGGTGATGTGCCGCAGATTCATCTTGTGAAGATGCCCGGCGGCGCCCGTACGCAGCTTACGTTCTTTCCTGAGCGAGTAACTGGCGCATCGTTCCAGCCGAAACATGGCGAGTATTTCGTGTTTCAGAAGGACATTGGGGGTGGTGAGTGGTTTCAGAATTTTCGGTACGACGTGGCGTCAGGAAACGTTACGCTGTTGACGGATGGGAAGTCGCGCAACTCGCTTGGCGCGTGGTCGCATGGCGGAGATCGTATGGCGTACGGCTCAACTCGTCGTAACGGCAAGGATATTGATTTCTACATCATCAACCCGCTTGATCCAAACAGCAACAAGATGCTCGCGCAACTTGATAAAGGGGAAGCGTGGAGTGCGATTGACTGGTCGCCTGATGACAAATGGATCCTAGCGGAAGAGGGAATCTCTGCGAACGAAAGTTATCTCTGGCTCTTCGATGCAACAACTGGCGAGAAAACTCTTGTCACTCCGAAGGAAGGCAATGAGCCGGTTGCATACGGTCAGTCAATGTTCAGCAAAGATGGTAAGGGATTGTATGTTACAACCGATCGAGAGAATGAATTCTTGCGGCTTGCCTACATCGACCTCGCGACGAAAAAGCATACGTATCTTACTTCGCACATCAAATGGGATGTGAGCAGCTTTGATCTTTCGCCTGATGGGAAGCGCATTGTGTTCGTGACGAATGAAGACGGAATGAGCGTTGTGCATCTTATGAATGTCGCGACGGGCAAAGAAGAAAAGCTGCAAAAACTTCCTGTTGGTGTGATCGGCGGAATCCGTTGGCATGAAGACGGGCGGCATATCGGCTTTAGCATGAGCGCTGCTCGCTCGTCGCAGGATGTGTATTCGCTCGATATCAAGATGCCAAAACTGGAGCGATGGACATTCAGCGAGACAGGCGGACTGAACGTCGACAATTTTGCCGAGCCTGAGCTTATCGAGTGGAAGTCGTTTGATGACAAAATGATTTCAGGGTTCCTGCATCGTCCGCCGAAGTCGTTCACGGGCAAGCGACCCGTTGTTGTGAACATTCACGGCGGTCCCGAAGCACAAGCGAGACCCGGATTTCAAGGCAGGAACAATTACTATGTCAACGAGCTTGGCGTTGCGATTATCTTCCCAAACATTCGCGGCTCGTCCGGTTACGGAAAGACATTCTTGAAGCTGGATAATGGATTCAAGCGGGAAGATTCCTACAAAGACATTGAGGCATTGCTCGACTGGATAAAGCAGCAGCCCGATCTCGACGGTGACCGCATTATGATTACGGGCGGCAGCTACGGCGGGCACATGACGTTTGCAATCGCAACGTACTACAACGACAAGGTTCGATGTTCTCTCCCCGTTGTGGGTATCTCAAACCTCGTTACCTTCCTTGAACGAACTGAAGCGTATCGCCGTGACTTGCGTAGAGTTGAATATGGGGACGAGCGAGACTCTACAATGAGAGTGTTCCTCAATAAGATCGCTCCACTTAACAATGCCGGCAAAATCAGAAAGCCAATGTTTGTTGTGCAAGGAAAGAACGACCCGCGTGTGCCTGTAAGTGAAGCTGACCAGATGGTGGCAACGCTGAAGAAGAACAACACTCCCGTATGGTACTTGCTCGCAAAAGATGAAGGGCACGGCTTTGCGAAGAAGAAAAATCAAGATTACCAGATGTATGCGACGGTGATGTTTGTGAAAGAGTATCTGTTGAAGTGATGAAGAGATTTTGTCCACGAATGCACACGAATTTGCACTCATCAGCTCAGAATCAATTCGTGCCGATTTGTGAGGATTCCTGGGCGAGTCAATGAGGTATCTTTCAGTTGAAGAATCTTGTTCTCTACGACGGTCAATGTGGATTGTGTGATCGAACAGTTCAATGGCTGTTGAAGATTGACCGTCGTAGAGTGCTCACGTTTGCGCCGCTGCAAGGTGAGACGGCGAAAACATTAAGCCTTCCTCAATCCTCATCTGAAACTCTTCAAACGATCATTTTCATCTCCGATTTCAAAACACCTCAACAAATGATTCTCTACAAGTCTGATGCTGTGCTGGAAATCTTGAAATGTGTCGGAGGATTGTGGGGATTCTCCCGAAGGGATGCCTTCGGCATGCGCTTGCTCAGAATGACTCCGAAAGGAGTTAGGGATTCAGTATACGATTGGATTGCTCGCAATCGCTATGCCTGGTTTGGAAAGTATGAATCCTGCAAAATCCCTTTACCAGAAACACGTTCAAGGTTTCTTCCATAGTGTTCATCGAGATTGTTCACTTTTGCAATATTGACAAACGCTGAAGGCGACTGTATATTATATATGCATGCATGAAGCTTCTGCGTGTTGAGCGGCTTGCCACGAGCTATCGCAGGTCGCGTGAAGACCATGGAACGGAAGTGATGGAGTTCAACGAGGCGCCGCAGTTGGACAGTCCAAATCAAAAAAACTACTCTCACGTTTTGAAAACGGATAAAAGTTACTGTTGGCGCTGGTCGGATCAAATATATCGATGTGTGGGATGATGGCGCACTTTCACTTGACTTTCTTCAAGTTTACACGTACAATAATTTTGTGAATCAGAAGCGGGCTGATTGTCCGACGTGTCATTCTTTGTATTGAGTTATTCAGTTCTCGTCATCTCACTGCTTTGCACATGACCTGCAAAGTTTTCTTGGTCACTTCTTCTGATATTAATCCGAACGAAAACCAACTGATTGAGTTTGTTTTGGAGAACTTGCTACGCTGTATCGCCTAGTATTTGCGAAAAGGTTAAATGCCTCAATGACTTATGCTACCCATCTTCTTGCTTATCACGAATTGTCTCCCTAAATTTGCGTGAGTAGTTATTCAGTGCTGTAAGGGCTTCCACGACCCGAATCAAAACAGTTCGAGCTTCTCATCACTCAGTTGCGATGGCGACGTTGAATGTCGAAAGGATGCTGTTTGTTGGGGGAGGTGGTCACTCACAGGAGGAGTTGACACTATGAAGTTTACGATCTACAAAAAAATGTTGATTGGCTTCGGCATCATCATCATGTTGATGATTGCGACAAACGTGTATGTGTTGATTCAGATGAACAAAGTCACGAAGTCAACGACCGAAACGTATACGTACAATGTGCGGGGGATCGATATCGCAAAGCAAATGCAGACAGCGTTGTTTGATGAAGAGCCCTACGCACAGAAGGCTGCTGCTCTTCATGATGGAGAATACTACAAATGGTTTGAGCTGCAAAGCAGGATGTTCGACCAATATGCTGACTCGCTTACCACGACAAGATTGTCCCCCAATGACCGAGCAATCGTAGAGAAGATACGTGAAAGCCACGAGTGGTTTGCTGATGCGACGCGCCGTGCAACCTTTGGCCTTGGCAGACGGAACGATCCAGCGTTGGATGATGAAGCGCGCAGCGACAGTCTTGATGCGCTTCATGCAGAACTGCGCGAGTTCATAGGAATGAATGAAGTGTCCGTTAAGAGATCGATGACGGAAGCGGGCGATAGAATGAACAAGTCAACAAATGTTGCATACATACTATCCGTTTGCACGCTTCTTATTGCAATCGGTGCGGCTGTCTTCATTACGCGAACCATCACGAGGCCGATTGGCGTGTTGATTCAGGGAGCTGATCAGATTGCCCGCGGTCAGTTTGTTCCGATTCAAGTTGCGACACACGATGAAATGTCGTTGGTTGCCCGGGCGATTAACGACATGAGCGACAAGCTTGAGTCCATTGATAAGATGAAGACGGAGATGATGCATCACATTTCGCATGAACTCCGCACCCCTCTTCAGGCAATGATTTCTGCACTCAACCTCCTCACCGATCAACGCTACGGCACTCTGAACACCGAACAACTCAGGCTCACTTCATTCCTGCGCGAGGGCATCAACAAGATCACAGCGTTCAGCCATCAGTTCCTCGACATATCGAAGATTGAGTCCGGCGCGATGAAGTACAACTTTGCGCAAACGGACTTGCTCTCCGTTCTATTGCCTGTCATTGAAGAAGCAAAACTTATTGCAACGAGAAAGAATATTTCTGTTACGGTCAATGCAACCCCGATTCCGAAGGTCAAGGCTGACATCGACAGAATTCCGCAAGTGTACAGCAACCTGTTGAGCAATGCAATCAAGTACACGCCGGAAAATGGAAGAATCCAGATCGATGTAGGACAATCAAAATTTGGTGTTCGTGTTTCTGTGAGCGATTCCGGGGTTGGTATTGCGCCGGAAGATTTGCCAAATGTGTTCACGAAATTCTACCAGGCAAAGAATGCGGACAAAGCAAGTAGTCGGGGAACAGGAGTTGGATTGGCTCTCGTAAAAGCGCTTGTGGAGGCACACGGCGGCCGCGTGTTTGCAGAAAGTGTGGTGGGCGAAGGTACAAGATTTACTGTTGAGCTTCCGTCGGTAAAAGAAACAGTGATTCCGAGTTTTGCAGCGATTCAGCAATCCGTCAATTGATTGGGGGCTGTATGAAGAAGGTTGTGTTGTTTGCATTGATGATTGCATTGAGCGGGTGCGGTTCAGCCGCTTACATCCCGGAGAAGAATGCAGTGAGTGGACGTGAAGCAAAAGGGGAGTATCATCTTTCGTTTGCAGACAGTTTGGAAACGGCTGGAGCGTTTCAAGGTGCTTCGCTCGTGTATACAATGGTTGCGGAACTCTATCCGAACACGATGTATTATGCAAACGCTGTTCGCAACCTCGCACATCTCTATATCAACCCGTTCAATACAGCTCGTAACGACAGTATCGCGCTGTACTGGTTTACGAAGCATCTTGAGCTTTCATGGCTGCCCCGCGGCGAACGCGCGAGGTCGGTTATTATCGCTTCGTTGATTCGCGAGCGGATGCAATTCAGCTCGGTGGTTAATCGAAGACTGAATATGATTGACAGCTTAACGTCGCTTGCGCGAATTCAAGCAGCAGAACTCAACGCGCAATCGAAAAAAATCGCCGAGCTATCCTCCGATCTAGAACAGACCGACAACGATTTGCACATCCTTTTGGAATTCCAGAAAAATCCAACTGTAGCAAGAAGAGATTCGCTCAATGTTGGGGGTACCGACGTGCAGAAATTTGCTGAGGCTGCTGATGCCCAGCAAGCGCGTAAGAATGCGGAACAAACAAGCGATCAGCTCCGAAAACTGCGTGAGATCGACTTACGTGCATTGCAGCGACGGGCAAAACGATAAAGCTTTTCATTATCGGGTCACTGAATCATTGGATTAGTGAGGGGTGTTAAAGCAACATCCCTTTTTTATTGTGCCTCCCTTGAACTTTCCTATTGTTTTCTTTAGCCTGTATTCAAATCGAATCACCTCTCCACTCTGGACCAAACGTCCGACCGTCTCTAACGTACATCACTCATACAATTCGCATAGAGGAGCTATGAAAAAACTCTTTCTTCTCGTCCTATTTGCGTTCTCTTCGTTGAGCGTCGCTCAGCAATTGCAGTATCCTCAAACAAAGAAGCTCGATGCAGTTGATGACTATTTCGGCGTCAAAGTTCCTGACCCGTATCGCTGGCTTGAGGATGACACATCCAAAGCTGTTGCCCAATGGGTGAGTGAGCAAAACAACGTCACGTTCGAGTATCTTGCCAAAATTCCTTTCAGGGACAAAATCAAAAAACGTCTCGAGCAGATTTACAACTATCCGAAATACTCTGCGCCATATCGCAAAGGGAAGTATTACATCTTCACAAAGAACGACGGTTTGCAGAATCAGGCTGTGTATTACATTCAGGAAGGATTGAACGGCACCCCTGAAGTGCTCATTGACCCAAACAAGCTCTCTTCCGACGGCACCGTGAAACTCGCGTCACTTAATTTCTCAAAAGATGCAAAGTATCTCGCGTATGGCATTTCTCGCGGCGGCTCGGATTGGCGCGAGTTTTACGTGATGGAAGTTGCGACTCGCAAGCTGCTGTCCGATCACGTTACGTGGGGAAAATTCTCCGGCGCTTCCTGGCAAGGGAAAGGTTTCTTCTACAGTAAGTACAACCCGCCGGCAGACACGCTGAAGTTTCTCTCTGCAAAGAATGAAAACCACAAAGTTTATTACCACAGACTCGGCACTGACCAAAGCCAGGACGAGCTGATTTTTGAGGACGAAGCCAATCCTCTTCGCTTTCATAACGTCTCGTTAACGGATGATGAACGCTTCATGATTCTTTACATCTCAGATCGCGGCAAAGGGAAGGATGGGAACTCACTCTTTGTTCGCAACGTGAAAAAGGGAGAGAAGGAATTCAAGCCGCTTATCAACCAATTTGACGATGTCTTTGGAGTTGTTGATAACGTCGGTGATAAGCTTCTCGTTTCAACGAACTACAAGGCGCCGAACGAACGTGTGCTTCTTATCGATCCGGCGAAGCGAGAAGAGAAGGACTGGAAGGAGATTTTGCCGGAGAAGACTGAACCGCTCGAAGCGGTCTCAACAGGGGGTGGAAAGTTGTTCGTTACCTACTTGAAAGATGTAAGCCATCGCGTGTACGTTTACAGCTTGAGTGGAAAATTGGAGAACGAAATCCAACTGCCGACGCTTGGAACCACGGGTGGTGTAGGAGGCAACAATGACGACAAAGTTATCTTCTACACATTTACGTCGTTCACATTTCCGACAACGATTTACAAGTACGACATCAAAACAAAAAAGTCCGAACTGTTCCGCTCGTCTGAAGTGGCGTTCATTCCGCAGGACTTTGAGACGGAGCAAGTCTTCTACAACAGCAAGGATGGCACCCGCGTGCCGATGTTCATCGTGCACAAGAAAGGGATTGATCTGAACGAGAAGAACCCGACGCTGGTCTATGGTTACGGCGGTTTCAACGTGAGTACGCGTCCAACTTTCAGCTCGTTGTTGATCGCATTGCTCGAGCAAGGAGTTGTGTACTGTGTAGCGAACCTGCGCGGCGGCGGCGAGTACGGAGAAAAGTGGCATGAAGCCGGCACGAAATTACAAAAGCAAAATGTGTTCGACGACTTCATCGCTGCGGGCGAGTGGCTGATTGCAAACAAGTACACGTCATCCGAAAAGATAGCGATGCAAGGAGGCAGTAACGGCGGCTTGCTTGTCGGCGCGGTGATGTGCCAGCGCCCCGAATTGTTCAAAGTTGCGCTGCCTGCCGTTGGCGTAATGGATATGCTGCGCTTCCACAAGTTTACGATCGGCTGGAACTGGAAACCCGATTACGGCAGCAGCGAAGACTCAGCACAGTTCCATGCAATCTACAAGTACTCGCCGCTGCATAATCTGAAGGAAGGCGTCAGCTATCCTGCGACGCTCGCCACAACCGCAGACCACGACGACCGCGTCGTGCCTGCACACTCATTCAAGTTCATGGCAACGCTGCAGGAGAAACATCGCGGACCCAATCCAGTTCTCATTCGCATTGAAACGAAATCCGGTCATGGCGCGAGCAATACTGCAAAGCAACTTGCAACGACTGCGGACGTGTATGCGTTTTTGTTGTGGAATCTTGGGGTGGAGGTGAAGTGATAGCAATTACTCACAATTCTGAGCGAGAGGAGCGAGCGTCCGAAGGACTCCTTCGCAGAAGAATCCTTTAGCCGTTCGGATAATTCAAACCCTTCGCTCCGCTCAGGGTTAAGGGTCAAGAAAGGAATAACAATGAACAAGCGCCTCCCACTTCTCATCATCCTCATCTTCCCAATTCTCGTTTGTTGGATGGCATGGTACTGCTGGTACAGTCCCGTTACAACAGTAATCCTCGTCCGTCATGCAGAGAGGTTGAACGACACGGACACGACTTCGATTTCTGAAGTCGGCATACAACGAGCGCAGGCGCTTGCTCATGTTCTCAGTTCGTCGGGGTTGAAAAGAATCTACGTTTCGGACAGGGTCCGCACACAACAAACCGCTGCGCCAACTGCAAATGCTCTCGGCATCACGCCAATTCAAATTCCAGCTAACGACATCAGCCGTTATGTTGATTCCGTCAAAGCGCATCGCGGCGATGTCGTACTCATTGCCGGACACTCCGATACTGTTCCACAGATAATTGGAAAGCTGGGCATCTCTCCGCCGCCAACAATTCCTCGGACAGAGTTTGATCATTTATTTGTGGTGACGCTGTTTCGCTTCCGTGCGACGATGGTGCATCTTAAATTCTGAGCGGGGCGAAGAATGGAATGTAAAGAAATAATAATCCCTGCTGAGTCAGGGGATGATCAGCAGGGATTCATGAGCAGCCGAGCGGCTGCTTACATTAGGGGAACTTTTGCACTTCCTCGCGAATCGCGTCCGTACAGTTGCTGGCGCTTCGTGGGCTTGCCATCAATGCTCGGAGGAGAGATCGGACGTTTAGAGACAGGCGTTGTCAAATATTTTATCCACGCTAACAATTCAGTCAGCGGTCGCCCCTTCTTGAAAAACCCTTCCAGCCCTGAGTCCTGAACTGCGTCAACTGTAGGCTTGTCGTCGTAACCGGAGATGAAGAGTACCGGCAGATGCGCTTTCTCCGGTATTTCGCGCACCATATTGCGCAGGCGAATGCCATCAATGCCGGGCATATACACGTCAGCGATAATCATGTCCACGTTAGCTTCGGCAAGTTTTGTTAGAGCGTCCTCGCCATCGGCAGCGAGGACAACCGAATGCCCGTCGGACGTTAGTACGGTCCGCAACGTCATCCTGACCACCGAATCGTCATCTACCACCAAGAGATTCATTGCTTGCCTCGTTTATGTCGTTACTTTCTCTGTATGGTTATCGGCATGTAGGGCTTCTAACTTAAGTTCTTTCTTGAATGGTCAAATTGTTTGAAAGAGAGCATTTGTGTATCTTGGTTTCGACAAAATCGGAATTGTTGAGGGATTGAGGTGTTGGATAAGAAAAAGCGTGTCGTTGTTGCCATGAGCGGCGGAGTTGATTCCTCCGTTGTAGCGGGAATCCTTGCAGAACAGGGTTACGATCTCATCGGCATTACGATCAAGACATACAAGTATGAAGATGTTGGCGGCAATGTCGGCAACGAGAGTAGTTGCTGCTCGCTCGACGGCATCAATGATGCGCGTGCTGTTGCGGCGAAGCTTGGCTTTCCGCACTATGTGTTAGACTTCAGCGAGCGGTTTGGTGCTGAAGTGATTGACAATTTCGTTGATGAATATCTTAACGGACGAACGCCAAACCCATGCGTCATCTGCAATCGAAAAATAAAATGGGAAGAGTTGATTAGAAAGTCCGATGCACTTGGCGCTGACTTCATTGCTACAGGACATTATGCGAAAGTGAAGTTCGACGAGAACACGAAGCGTTACTACGTCTCCCGCGGACGTGATGAGTCGAAAGACCAGTCGTATGCGTTATGGGGATTGACGCAGGAGTCGTTGAGCAAAACTCTTTTCCCTCTTGCAGAAATGACCAAGCCGGAGTCGCGCGAACTTGGTGAAAAGTTCGGATTGGCGAACATGCGAAAGGGTGAGAGCTACGAAATTTGTTTCATTCCAGATAACAACTACGAGCGGTTCCTGAAAGAGAGAGTGCCGCAGCTGGAGACTCAAGTTGCTGGCGGTGAGATTGTCATGGATGGCGAAGTTGTCGGCAAGCATCGAGGTTTTCCCTTCTACACTGTTGGTCAGCGAAAGGGTATTGGTATAGCGCGTCCTGAGCCTGTGTACGTTACAGGAATTGATTATCAGAATAACCGTATCGAAATCGGAACTGAGGATAAGCTGTACAAGCGCGGCTTGATTGCGAAGAATGTGAACATGCAGAAGTACGCGGACTGCAAGGAGCCGTTGCGAGGCCAGGCAAAGATTCGTTACAAAGATTCGGGCGGCGAAGCGACGGTTCAGGAAATGAATGACGGTCGCGTGCAAGTCATCTTCGATGAGAAGCGGCGGGCAATAACGCCGGGACAGTCGGTTGTGTTTTACGAAGGTGATGATGTTGTTGGTGGCGGGGTGATTGACGAAATCATTTCTTGAATTGTCATTCTGAGTCCCGCTTCTCAGGGGCGAAGAATCCAGTGCGCGGCAAGGAGTGGATTCTTCACTCCGTTCAGAATGACAGGTTGAAAAGCAGTATGCAACAAACAGCCGAAGAAGAAATCAAAACAATGCTGAAAGAGTGGGGCAAGTTTCCCGCCCACGCCGAGGCGGACTTCAACTGCCTCTTCAACGAAGTCTCTACTGCTCTGCAGGAGGGATTGACTGGTGGCGATTTGGTTTTCGTTATTCAGAACGAATTCATGAATCACTTTGGTGAAGAGGGTCCTGCGGAAGACGTCGCACATATCGCCGGGGTTATTTCAGATTGGTGGTTGAGTAAACAGAGTAGTTGATTTTCGTAAACGCATTATCTACAAAAGTCATCTTCACGGATAAAGATTACCTTCGCGAGTTTCAATTCTCGGAAATCTTCAAGTTTGATTTCAGCCATAGCAAAGGAGATTTGCTATCGCCCACGAATTCACACTCCGAAGGGATGCCTTCGGCAGAATCTTAACTAATAAAAATCAAGAAAAAGATTCCTGCCTGCGGCGGGCAGGCGTGGGCAAAAGAAACAACCGACCATGTATTTGCTATCCCCGCTCACGAATTCAGTACAACATGATTGCGCTTACGCGATCTGTTTTCTATCTTTTCAAAGAACGATTTTCTTTTACCCATGACCCTCACATCCAAAACCGTCAACAACTTCGGCTACGTTAGCGTCGTCATAATGCTGACTTTGCTTGTGCTCGTATGGTTCCGGCTTGTCCCCGATTCGTTTACAATCCCATTCTTCGTCATCGCACTTGTATTGTTTGTTGTTCGTCTCGTTCTCCGAATACGGCTTGCGACGCTCGAAAGACAAGCGCTGCAATCCAACAAACGTCAAGCGACCTAAAGGTAACGTGTTCTCTCTCTTGAGATCATGCAACATTCCATTGCAATAAGAATCTCTCTTCTCGCGCTTGTTGCGAGTCTCGCATTCTCGCTCCTTGTCTTTCCGTTGATTTCCGAAACACAGCGCGCCAACAGCGACCCCGACCGCTTCGGACAGCTTGCGCTCAACATAGCACAGGGCAACGGCTTTGTGTACGAGAAGGGTGGAGCGGCTGTACTCGAACGCGCGCCATTGTATCCGTACATCGTTGCCGGACTTTTCAAACTTACCGATGGTTTTTCTCTAACGAGTGTTCAAATACTCCAAGCGGTTCTTCATGCCATTACATCGTTCGTCGTTTACCTGATAGGATTACGAATATACACACGTCGGACGGCGATTCTCGCTCAGACTCTTCTCGCTCTCCATCCAATTGCGATCTGGTACACGGCTCGCATTTGGGCGGAGACGACACACATTCTCTTGCTCATGTTAGTTGGGCTTGCATTAATGATATTATTTGAATCACTGTCGCTCAAGCGTTCTTTTCTCGTTGGATTAATCTTCGGGCTAAGTTGTCTTACAAAATCAATTCTGTTGTTGTTTCCGATTTTGCTCCTCGGATTCCTGACTGGACGGTTCAGAAGTCAAGGAATGAAACATGGCATCGTTGTCATTGTTGCGATGCTCGCAATCATTTTTCCGTGGACGCTGCGAAACTTCCAAATATCGCGACACGTTGTTCCGGTGAATACATCACTTGGATTCAATCTCATTCAAGGTGATGTTATTGGCGAACAGTGGCCGTCCGAGAATAAGTATATGCTTGACTACTGGGTAGCAGGAGAGACGCGCGCAAATTCAATTCTTGCACCGTATGGCGTACTCTGGGAGAGCGGGAAGGGTGATCAGATTTTGCGCCGTACAGCGCTTAACAACTATGCTCGTGAACCGCTTTTTTTGGTTCGTCGTTTTGTTGCAAACTTCTGTACGTTTTGGCATTTGAGCGAGTCGTTAGCAAAGTCCCTGTTATTCGGAATTGCTCAGATGTTGCTCGTGCTCGTGGCTTGCGTTTCCTCTGTTCAAATGCCGGGTGCTGAAAGAAGAACTCTGGCACCATTAATAGCACTCCTTTCGTATTATATTCTCGTCAATGTTGCGGTAATGGGTATTGCCAGATACTCTATGCCGACTATTCCTTTTCTTCTTATCATTGCCGCGCCACTTATCGACAAAGTATTTTTCCATCGAGCAGTATGAAACCACCTTTTGAAGAGCTTGACCCGCTGAAGATTGTATTGCCGGCAAAACTCGAATCGGAGCGATTGCTGTTACGGTGTTATGAGCTTTCCGATGCGGCAATGTATGCAGGCATGGTTGACCAGAATCGTGAGCGATTGCAAGACGATTTCCCGAATCGTCGTGACGTCATTCGCAACGAACAAGACGCTGAATCGTTTATCTGGCAAATGATCCAAATGTGGGAGATGAGGAGGGCGTTTCATTTTTGTGTGTTGGAGAAACAATCACACTCGTACGTAGGCGAGGTCTTCTTCACGGACATTGTGTGGAGAGTACCGAAAGCAGACATCGGCTATTATGTCGTTAGGGAATGGGAAGGAAAGGGGATGGCGACGGAAGCATTGAAAACGCTGCTGCCGTTCGCGTTCGAGACACTTGAAATGCGTAAATTGCAGGTCCGTTGTGTTGTTGACAACTTGCGAAGCCAGCAAGTTGCTGAACGCTGCGGCTTCAAAATTGAAGGCGTGCTACGAAATGATTTTGTGAAAGCAGACGGACAGACGCTGGTGAATCTGGTGTACTACGGAATGACGCCGACAGATTATCGCGCAATAAGCATGAAGCCCCCAATTGCGGGAGATTTCAATTGAGGAATTCGTGATTGTTTACAGTTGCCCTTTTTTGGCGGCGATGAAGTAGAAGAGCACCAAACCAGCTCCACCGAAGGCTGCAATCAAACCGGGGATGATGCCATTGTTGAACATATAATTATCGCGCAGCCAAATGCCGAGGACTATGGCAATGCCAACACACACCAACACGATTCCCCATTTTAGTGAACTCAGCGGGTTGACTCTCAGCGTTTGTCGTTCGTATAACGACTTGATGTCTTCGGCTTTCAAACCTTTTTCAATCATAGACATTCGCTCCTTATGTCGCGTGAGAACTATTGAACCCCAGATTGCGAGGATCGAGAGGAAAAAAAAGAGTGGGATGAGAACTTCTGCGCCGTGCATTGTTGCTCCTTCTTGATGTGAATGTTATGAATTCCCTTTTGCCGGTTTAGACTACATCGAAGAGGTTCAGGTTTCAAAGTTTGGGATTTACGTTTCCGGTATTTTTGCCTGAGACATGAAACTTGAACCCGTCTACTGAAGTCTAAGGAAGAAAAGAAATTCAACCGGGCTACCTATTTGGGCGCAACAGATAACGAGATTATTGAGCGAATCCGTGCGGGTGATTCGCGCAAGTATGCCCTTTTGGTCAACCGGCATAAGGATAAGGCGTTTACGCTTGCCGTTCGACTGGTTGGAGATAGGAGAGAGGCTGAGGAAGTAGTCCAAGATGGATTCATGCGAGCGTATAGAAATTTGGAGCAGTTTCGGGGCGATGCGAAGTTTAGCACATGGTTGTACCGTATCGTCTATAATCTTTGCATGACGAAGGTAAGCCGACGCCGTTGGCAGCCCGAGATTGTGGATGTTCATCGAGGCGAAATGCACGACAATGTTTTTGTTGATGAAGAGGAGATTGGTTTCGATGAACGGCTTGAGAACGAGGAGCTCAAACAGATCGTGGTAGATGAGGTGAACCTCTTGCCTGAGAAGTATCGAACGCCGATTACGCTTTTCTATCTTCAAGAAATGAGCTACGAAGAGATAACGGAAGTGATGAATCTTCCGCTTGGTACGGTCAAAACGAATTTGTTTCGTGGAAGAAATCTTTTGCGTGAGCGAGTGTTGGTTCGATTGAAAGGAGAGATTGTATGACAAACGAACATTTGTCAAACGAACAATTGCAGTTGCTTGTCGATGATGAGCTGTCGGTGAGCGAAGCCGCCGCTGTGAAAGAACATCTTCGATTGTGCAGACGATGCAACGCTGTCTACGGTTCTCTTTCGAAATTGGACAGTGCTTTGCTGAACCTTCCGATGGAACATCTCGGGTCCGACTTCACCCGCAACGTACTTACAAAGTTGCACATTGTTCCGAAGATACCGTTTCTCTTTCGGGTTGTAGAGAACCTTGCCTATGTGTTTGGGCTAATGATGGTGTTGGGAGTAATGCTCGCTGCTTTTGTGTTCACAGGAGTTATTAGCTCGGAGCAAATCTCTCAGACTAAAAGCAGCGTGGGAGAAACCAGTGGAATGATTGCTGACACAATGAATTCCATCTTCGATGCGTTGACGGTTAGCCTGCAGTCCTATCTGCCGTTTGTTTTCGGAGGCGGAAGCTTGAAAATTGCAGTGACGGGAACCTTTGTTGTCGGAATGCTTGCGTTGTTGGATAGATTCTTGAAGAGGAGGTTGCTGCGGTAAGTCGCGTGTAGAGACGTAGCCCGCCTCTGGCGGGCTACGTCTCTCCTGAGTTATTTTGCGGCGCTCAAATACTTCACTTCTTCTTTGCCCATCATCTCTGCCCAATGAACCGTGTTCCTCGGAAGGTCAAGTCTGTCGCCGGGCTTCAAAACCCACTCGCCTCGCTCTGTGACGAGCTTCATCCGTCCTTGCACAATAACGATGAAGTCGTCAAAGTCGTGTTTGTGGCGTCCGTACTTTGTGCCCGCTCGGTCGGAATACAATTCCCACTCAAGTCCTTCTTTCTTGAGAACTGAAGTCAGCTCATCTAAAGTAGGCTTCTTCGATTTTGCAATATGAACAACATCCAGCATAGTTGTGACCTGTATTGTCCTTTCTCAATTGCGTAATGCAAGCTCGCCTGCTCTACGAGCCGTAGACCGGACGAGCATGCACACCCGCCAGACATTGTTCGTAATAGGCTTCGTATTGGTTGACAATTTTGTGAACGTCGAATGATTCGACTGCTCGTCTGCGTGCAGCTTTAGCGAACATCGTGTGCTTTGCTTCATTCGTCAGTAACTCAATCGCGTAGCGCGCCATTCTGTCAATGTCGCCAATCTCCGCAATATATCCCGTCTCACCATGGACCTGAAGCTCAGGCAATCCACCAACACTCGATGACACGACCGGAACTTCGCACGCCATTGCTTCAAGTGCGGAAAGTCCGAAACTTTCCGACTGGCTTGGCATTAAGAATAAATCTGCGGCAGAGAGAATCGGAACAAGCTCGAGCTGCTTTCCGAGGAACTTCACTTGCTTTTGCAGATCAAGCTCACGTACGAGCATTTCGCACGACGAACGGTCGGGTCCATCTCCCGCGAGAATCAGTTTTGATGGGACCTTCTGCTGTACTTGGCTGAAAATGCGAATGACGTCTTGCACCCGCTTTACCGTTCTGAAGTTTGAGATATGAACGAGAATCTTCTCACCCTTTGGAGCGAATTTGCCGCAAATATCTTCGCACGGAATACGTTTATACTTTTCTGTATCAACAAAGTTTGGAATAACCGTGATATCTTTATCAATGCCAAAGTTGGTAAGAGTTTTTTCTTTTAGGAAACGAGACACAGCGGTCACGCCGTCGCTTTTTTCAATACTGAATTTCATCACGGGGAGGAAGCTTGGCTCAAGTCCGACAAGCGTGATGTCTGTGCCATGAAGCGTCGTCACAATCTTCAATCCGTTGTTGACGATTTCCCTCGCAAGGAAAGCGCTTGTGGCGTGGGGGATAGCGTAGTGTGCGTGAATCAAATCCAGTTTCTCGAATCGTGCCACCTCGACCATCTTGCTTGCGAGTGCCGGTGTGTAGAGGGGAAATTCAAACAGTGGGTACGTTGCCATCTCTACTTCATGATAATACACGTTGCCCATGTAGCCGTCGAGGCGCATCGGCATTGCATAGCTAATGAAGTGAATCTGATGACCTTTGTCGGCGAGCGCTTTGCCAAGCTCGGTTGCAACGACGCCGCTGCCGCCGTAGGTTGGATAACAAACAATTCCTATTTTCATTGGGGAGAGTTCCTTATGCAAACGAAGATAATGAGTGAAGAGGTTATGTGCAAGAAATACTTTTTCGTCAATTCTGAGGCGAAGCCGAAGAATCTGATGTGTAGGTATCTGGTGTTATGAACTCATCCCCTCTACGAGGTCGTAGACCCCGCCCCCCGCCCAAAGGTGAAGCATGGCGGACAGGCTTCTCTAGTGTCCTTTGTGTCTTGGTGGCAAAGCTTTTATCTTGTGGTATGAACGACGAATTCACAACCATCAAATCTGAGGCACGAGCCGGGACGAAAGTCCAAGGCTCACGATTTATTGCAACAGCTCTGTCCGTTTCAACGAAGGCAGAGGCAGAACAGTTCCTTGCCGGCATCAGGAAAGAATTCCGGGATGCAACACACAACTGCTTTGCCTACCGGGTTGGTACGGATGGCATGCAATTCAGATTCGGTGATGATGGTGAGCCAAGCGGCAGTGCAGGCAAGCCAATTCTTGCATCAATCGACAAGTTTAAACTGACGGATATCATTGTTGTCGTAACCCGTTACTTCGGCGGGACGAAGCTTGGTGTTGGAGGATTAGTACGAGCTTACAGCGATGCGGCAGAGCAAGCGTTGTTGAAAGCAGAAAAGCTTACGAAATACGAGACCGAAATAATCGAAGCGACGTTTCCTCACTCACACATCAGCAGCGTCATGCATGTCGTTTCAAAAGTCGGGGCGAAGATTGTGGATACGATGTATGACGAGGATGTTCATGCGAAGCTGGAAATCAGGCTATCGAAAGCAGGGGAGTTGAAATCGCTGCTCGTCAATCAAACGAATGGAAATATCAATTTGAAACCGGATGGTCATTAGTCAGTAGTCATTCGTCATTAGAATGCCAAAACCTTTTTCACATACAAATGACGAATGACGAATGACCAATGACGCTTTTGCATTCTAAGTCCCACTCAAGCCTTCTTCAGTACAATCTCTTTTGTATCAAGAGCGATTACCAGCTCCTCATTCGTCGGAATCACAAACACCTTCGTTCGCGAATCAGCAGTCGTAATCAACATCTCCTTTTCCTTCGACTCGTTTGCCGCATCGTCAACAGTAATGCCGAAGTAACTCATATCCTCGCAACATGCCTTGCGCACATCAGGGCTGTTCTCACCGATGCCGCCTGTGAACACAACCGCATCAATGCCGCTCATGGCGGCGACATACGAACCAATGTACTTTTTCACACGGTAACAGAAAACGTCGAACGCATACTTCGCTTTCTTGTCGCCGTTCTTCATCTCCTGAATCACTTCGCGCATGTCACTGCTTACGCCGGAGATCCCTTGCAGACCGCTGTGCTTATTCAACAGTGTGTTTGCTTCTGAGAGCGTAATGCCCTCTTTCCCCATGATGTAAAGAATCACTGAGGGGTCAATATCTCCCGTGCGTGTTCCCATCAGGAGACCCTCGAGTGGTGTAAAACCCATCGTTGTATCCACCGAAACTCCAGCGTTGATTGCTGCCATGCTGCATCCGTTTCCGAGATGGCACGTGATGAGCTTCAGTTTCTTGATATCACGTTGCATTAACTTTGCTGCCCGGTCTGCAACGTAACGATGCGACGTGCCGTGAAACCCATAACGGCGAATTCTGTATTGCGAGTACAGGGAGTAGGGAAGTCCATAGAGAAATGCTTTGCGCGGCATTTGTTGGTGAAACGCCGTATCGAACACGGCAACTTGCGGCGTGCCCGGCAGATTTACCTGACACGCGTTGATGCCTCGTAGGTTGTGCGGGTTGTGCAACGGTGCAATCTCAAAATTATCTCTGATGCCTTTGATGACTTCATCCGTGATGAGCACTGATGCTGTAAATGTTTCGCCGCCATGTACCACTCGATGCCCGATAGCGTGAATGTCCGACTTTTCACTGATAACGCCGTGGTTGCGGCTCAACAGCACAGCAAGGATGTATTCAATGGCAACGATGTGGTCGACGATTTCTCCTGCGATGATGATTTCGTCGCCGTCGTGGCGCAGGTTCTTCAGTGTCGCACCGCTCATGCCGATGCGCTCGACGCTTCCTTTTGCCAGCCATTTTTGCGCGTCGGCTTCAATGAGCTGATATTTGACGGACGAACTACCGCAGTTTAGGACGAGTATGTTCATATAGGGTTCAGGGTTTTGGGTTCATGTGTAATTGACAATTGAACATTGACCGTTGACCATTGACCGTTCTTCTCACTAGACGAGAGACAATATAGTCAATGGCCAACGACCAATGTTCAATGGTCAACATACTAACGCAACATCACCATCCTCTTCACACTTACAAAATCTCCAGACCGCAAGCGATAGAAATACATTCCGCTCGCTAATCCTTCAGCAATCCACTTCACGGTGTACGTTCCCGCGTTCAACGATTCGGAAATCAAAGACGCAATCTTTTCTCCCAGAACATCATAAATATCAAGCGAGACAAAATCTTTCGTCAGAAGGGAAAACTCTATCGTCGTCGAAGGATTGAATGGATTAGGATAATTCTGACCAAGCGAAAAAGCTCGCGGTGTTTCCGGTGAATGAGACACGCTCGTTGCTCCGGAGATGTTCAAGTAATCTCCGATACCCTGCAGAATGGCCAGCGCAGTCGAATCGAATCCGCCTGCTGAAGTACAGTTCTTGTCCTCATACGTGTTGGCAAGAACCGCTTCACGATGGTTATACCAGAACCAACTCTCTGGATACACAGTTGGAGGAGGGTTGTTCGTCCAACTTACAAAATACGTGTGTGGCTCGATGCCGCCGGGGAAGTGACTTCTCACAAACCCGATGTACTGCTGCTGCATCGTAGCGAACAAGTTCGATGTTCCCGATGCTGCGTGATACACAAAGTATCGTCTGCATGCCAGTGCCGAATGCATGTTGAGTGCAATGCGAATCGGATTCGGCTGCGACATCAGTTGTGTGAACACGCGCCGCAACACCTGAACTTCGGGCTGAGGCGGATTTGCCGACCAGTTGCTTTCAAGGTCAATGCCGTTGGCATTCTCGCGCGGGCGTGCAAGCTCAACACCGTCGGGATTGTACATCGGCATGATGTTGAAGATGCAGCTATCACGAAGCTTCCTACCAACGAGAGAGTTCGACAGAAGCAGCTTGATGATTTCGTTCGTCACCCAGGTTGATTGCACTTCGTTCGGATGTGTGCGTGTGTGAATCCAAACCCGTTTGCGGGTGAAGGGAAGACTCGTCGTGTCTTGAATCGTCATCATGTACATTGCACGATTCTGTACCGTCGCGCCGACAGAGTCAACGCGCACGAACGGGCTTAGCGACCAACGTGCGAGATCAGCTTTCAATGAATCGTAGCTGTAACCCCAATTCAGCAGGGCAGCGGATTTGAATTCGAGTGTTGTCGTGTCGGGATAGCCGCAAGGGTCGTCACCGAAATCAGCGAGTACTTCAGGCCGAAGTTGTGCAGCCGATGTGTTTGAGATGAGAAGGAAAAAGAGGAGGGAAACGACATTACCTCCGATTCGAATTACACGAAGTCCTTTAGAATCTAAACTCCAAAACTCCATTATTCCAATACTCCATTAGTCTGTTGCTTACTAAACGCGTTGAGACCCTTCGCTGAAAAACGCTCAGGGTTTAGTGGCTCAGACGATCTCACTCAACAACTCTTTCCTCGGTGAGGGAATCACCACCTTGTTCACAAGCAATCCTTTTTCTGCGACAACCGCCGCGCCTGCATCAACCGCGGCTTTCACCGCTGCAACATCGCCCGTCATAGTACAAAATGCTTTTCCACCCAACGCCATCGCAAGGCGAATCTCAATCAACTCAACCGCCGCCGTCTTTACCGCGGCATCTGCCGCTTCAATGAGCGAAGCAACAGAGAACGACTCGATAATCCCCATCGCGTTGAACGTCTCGACCTTAGTCGCTCCCGAAATAGCGGGGAAGACCGACTCGTGAACATTAGGGATGACAAACGTATCAATAACGCAGCCTCGACCTATTGTTGCTCCTGCATCAACACTTGACTTCACTGCCGCAACATCTCCGCCGATGAGCACCATGTACTTGCCCGAACAAATCGAGCGGGCGAGAAGTATTTCCACGTCTGCTGCTTTAAGCATCGCATCGGCGACTTCAAATCCAGCAGCGATACTGCCAAGCTCGATCAAGCCAATTGAATTTTTTGTCATGCTAACTCCTCAAAAAGTGGAACCGCGAATTTCGCGCGGAAAGGGAACCACGAATTACACGAAAACCGCACGAATGAACACGGATTTTTACTGGATGATAATCAAAAAAAGATTTGTGCAAATCCGTGCTTCTTCCGTGTTCATTCGTGGTGAATAAATCAAAGCGGTATTGCACCAATATCTTTTCTGTCGTTGGTAAATATTCTTCGAAGGAACTCAGGCTTTGTACCAAAGTTGAAGAGCAAGCCCAACTCTATCCTCGTTCCCTTCAGATAGTTGATGAGTTGAGCTTCGTGTTCGGCGATGATTGCGCTTGCCGCCTTAAGTTCCAAGATGACAAGTCCATTGACGACTAAGTCAGCATAATAATCGCCCACGATGTCATTGTCATAGTACACATCTATTTGTTTCTGTTGCTCGACCTGAAGTCCTTGTTTCCTCAGTTCATTTCTCAGCGCATTCTCATACACCTTTTCCAAGTATCCGAAACCCATTTTGTTGTACACAGTGTAATATGCCCCGATGATTTTGTTTGAAAGCTCTTCGTGTAACATAGTAACCTCCGTTTGTTGATGAGAGATTGAAGCACAGCGAATGAACACGAAAACTGCACGAATCGGCACGGAACGATTTTTGTTTTTCACCCAAAACAAATTCGTGCAAATCCGTGCGCCTTCCGTGTTCATTCGTGGTGAATTTCTATTTTGTCAGAAGAAAAGGGAACCACGAATGACACGAAAACGGCACGAATCAACACCAATTATCTGTTTGACTTTTTTCAAAAAAAGATTTGTGAAAATCCGTGCTTCTTTCGTGTTCATTCGTGGTGAATAAGAATGCTTTCGCCAACGTGCCGCACCTTTCCATCAATACTCGCATGAACTCGCGCTCCCATCACTCCATCAGGAATCTCACCAATACACTGACCTTTTCTTACGCTTTCACCAACCCGCACAACCGCCACCGCCGCCGCGCCGACATGCTGGCTCAACGGAATCTCAACCTTTGTCGTTCGACGCTCGTCAGTCCAGAACTCTGATGGATGGTCGTACTCCGATACGCCGAGACGTTTTACGAGTTGCTTCAAGGGTGTTCGTCGTCCTTCGTACATCGGATGCGGCTCGACTTCCATGTTGCCCGTCCACTTGATGCCTTGCTCTTTCATGTCGCGCTTGCTTTTGTCGCACGCTTCTTTCGGGAACAAACTCTCAGGGCACGCGTAGAGCGTACAAAGCCCGCATGAGCAGCACAGTTCTGCGTACTGATTCCAGATTGCCTCGCCTGTTGCAGTGAAGCCCAAGCTTCGCATCACCTTGTGCGGCTGCACGTCGTAACCAAGAATGTAGCGTGGACACAGTTCAGTACAATAGCTGCACTGATCGCACGCCGACTTGCCGATCCGATGCATTGATTTCTCAGGCTGACTCTTTCGTTGCACGAGTGTGTGCTCAATCGGAAGCACAACGAGTCCTGCCGTCGTTTTGGTGATTGGCAAGTCGAGATTGAATTCGAGTTTTCCCATCATAATCCCGCCAACGAACAGAGCGAACTCCGACGCGCTTGCACCGCCTGCAGATTCAATTGCATCTTTGTAACTCATCCCGATTGGAGCGACAAATGATATTGGATGCTTCACCGCGCCCGCAACGGTAATAAACTTCTCAGTTACAGACGTACCTTCGGAGGCGAAAGAGATATTGTAAAGCGTCTCGACATTGTTCACAACAACGCCGATATTGAGCGGAATGCCTTGCGGCGGGATGAGTCTTCCGGTCGCTTCATACACAAGAATGAACTCATCACCCGACGGATAGAAATCACCGAGCAGGTGGAGCTTGAGGGGTGTTCCTTGTATTGCAGACTCAAACGCCTCAGCCGCACTCTTGTTCTTTGCTTTGATGCCGATAATGCCTTGCTGCGCACCAGTCGACTCCATCAGCAAACGCATGCCGTGCACAACTCTGTCAGCGTGATGCACCATCAGTTCATAGTCCTTATGAATCAGCGGCTCACACTCCGCACCGTTGGCGATAACGATGTCAACGTTCGATGCGGCTTTAACGTGAGCCGGAAATCCCGCGCCGCCTGCGCCGACGACACCTGCGTTTTTGATTGCTTCAGCAATGATCATAAGGTTTCTCTTACTCTCTCTTCTTTTGCCAAACTTCCTTTACTTTCTGGAAATGCTTGACGCGCTTGTCAATCTTTGCAATCTCTTTTGGATAGAAGTCGAGCATGATGTCGCAAAATTCAAGCATCCATCTCTTACGGGAGTATTTCGGAGTGACGATGATGTTATTTGAATCGCATCGCCAGCCGCTCTCGTGCTTGACACAGTCGCTTCTGACATGAAGTCCTTGTGAGAGTTCAGAAAGGATGTGAGGTCTTTCTCGATTTTCTTGTAGGCGCTGGTGTAAAAGATTTGGCTTTGCTTCATGGGGAGTTTCTACTGTCCGAAGAAGAGAGAGACAGTTTCGTCTGGTGATTGCTGCTTTGGTTTCTTTATTTGATTTTGTTCCTGCAAAGAATTCCTTTCCCGGAAAACTCCATCGGAGTACCCTTGAATTGAATTGTCTTGTTCAGCAAGCTCCAACCGCTTCTGGGCGAGACAGGCGTACGTTTCATCAAGCTCGATTCCGAGAAAGCGTCGGTTAAGTTTTTTTGCAACAGCCGAAGTCGTTCCCGAGCCAAGGAATGGGTCGAAGACCAAGTCATCAGGTCTGGAACTGGCGAGAATCACTTTAGCCAAAAGTTTTTCCGGCTTCTGAGTTGGGTGGTCAGTGTTTTCCGGCATTGACCAAAACGGAACCGTTAGGTCTGTCCACACATTCGATGGATGTGTGAGCCGGTAGCCGCCATTCTCGGTTCGCTCCCAATCCTTCGGCTCACCGTTTTCGTCAGTGTAGGGTGCAATGACTTTGCGCTTCAATTTTACCGCCTCAACATCAAAGAAATAATCATCAGAGAGAGTGCAAAACAAAATGTCCTCGGAATTGTTTTTCCAATTTGCCTTTGCCCCTCGACCTTTTTCTCTCTCCCAAGTAATTCTGTTTCTGATCCTGAAATACTTCTCGGCAATTTGCTGAATCGCTCCAGAAGAACGCCAATCACCACAAATGTAAATAGAAGCGGTTGGCGTCAAAGTCGGAACCAGTTTAGAAAGCCAAGAGTCAACCCACTCAGCATATTCATGAGTCTTCATCTCTTTGAACTGATTCGAGCTGAACGTTTTGCTGAGATTGTACGGCGGGTCAACGAAGAGTAGGTCAACGAAAGACGAAGGCAAGAAATCAAGAATGGAAAATAAATCTTGATTGATGGTCTTATTGATAAGTTCACTGCCTTTAACTTTGCCAGTCAACATGAGCAGTTGAGTTTTGTACTTTTCTCTCTCGGCTTCAGAAAGAGAGGTCGTCCGATTTCGCGGTGCGCGTTGTTTAGCTTCCATACAACTCAAAGATAGTCATGTTCGCTGAGATATTCACCTTTTACTCGAACCCTGAATCTTGAACCTTCATGAATCAGACCCTTCGCTCAGGGTTTGGGATTTACAAACTACTTCTTCGAGTCAACAACTCTTTTCCCCTCTGCATCATACCTGAAGAACCCCTCCCCAACCTTCTTGCCTAACTTCCTTTCACGAACCATTCGTCTCAACAGCGGACAGGGACGATACCGCGGCTCGCCGAGTTCGTGGAAAAGCGTTTCCATCCACATCAGCACTTCGTCGAGTCCCATTGCATCCGCCATCTCTAACGGTCCAATTTGCATGTTGTAGCCTAACCTCATCGCGGTATCAATGGACTCGGCTTTCGCGATGCCTTCCATCAGCACATGCATTGCCTCATTCAGCATTGGAAGAATAACACGGGTAGTGATGAAGCCCGGATATTCAAACACCTCCACCGGTGTTTTACCGATGCGCTCGGCAAATTGCTTTACGAGTTTGTATGTTTCATCGCTGGTCTTCATGCCGCGCACAATCTCGACGAGCGGTACCTTCGGCACTGGATTCAAAAAGTGCATACCAATGATGCGGTCGGGGCGCTTGCTGGAAGCTGCGAGTTTTGTGAGACTGAGCGTTGCCGTGTTGGAGATGAAGACGGCGTCTTCTTTTCCAACCGAATAGAATGCTTCAATGAGCTGCCGCTTTGCCTCAAAATTTTCATCAATCACTTCGATGATGATGTCGCAGCTCTTCAAGTCGGCGATGTTGGTTGTTGTTTTGATGCGAGAGAGGACCGCTTTCTTCTCGGCGGTAGTTTTCCCCCAGCGTTTGATTTCCAGATCCATTTCTTTGCCGAGCGCATCGAGTCCGGCTTTCATTGCCTTCTCGTTCTTCTCCACTGCGAGCACATCAATGCCAGCGCCCGCGATAGTTTCGGCGATACCTTGTCCCATCACTCCCAGCCCGATAACACCGACGAGGGAGAAGTCATCTTTGCCCTTGCGTTTGCTGGCGAGAGGTGATTGAAGGTCTTCGAATGTGAGTTTTTCTGTCATGTTGTTTCGAGTTTGTAGAGTTTATGGAGTTCATAGAGTTTGTAGAGTAGAGTTTGTCCGAAGGACTCGATTCGAATAGAGTTACCGCCTTGCAACGAGTGCTTCCAACTCTATGAACTCCCAACTCTATGAACTTCTTTTTCAGATGAGCAAATGCATCGTATCTCGCATGAGCTTGATTGTGCCAACATTGAACAGCAGGTAAGCCGACCATGTAAGGACCACAATAAGCAACGACTTCACACGAGAAAATCCCGACTGAGTGGAAACCCCCATCGTCAGGATTGCCATGTACAACAACGTAAAAAAGTTGAGCGAGTTTAGCAATGAAAAGGTCACAATATCTTTGCTGCCTACGAACGCAGCAGCACTAAACGGGACAAGAGCTGCCGCATTTGGCGATGCATCCTTCATGATGAACACGTTGATAAGCGTTGCAGCCTGGGCAACAATATTGATAAGTTCAGCGTGAACTTCCAAAGAGAAAATCTTGATGAAGTGAACAGGCTCCGACGGAGTGAACGCTTTGCAGATAGCGAACAACACAAAGGCAAAGGTTGACCAACCAATCAGCAAGCGAATAGAGAGGAAAGCACATCGCACCGACAGCTCGCCGCGTAATGTTTGTGCCACAACTTCTTTGTCTGCGGGTGCGGCGGATGATGGAAGATGAGCCAATGCTGCACGTACGAGAAACGGATGCATCAGCGCATACATGACGATGCTTAGGATTGCAAGAATCAAGAATGTCCCAAGCCAGTGTGGTTTAGATTTGATTCGTGCGAAGGTTTCTCGAGGTGAGAAAAGGATGGAGAAGGTGTTCAACATTTCACAGCCACGAGAGATGTTTCTTCTTCACTCTGTCTGAGACGAGATCGACAAACAATTCTTCCAGTGAAGCGTAGGTTTCATTGCCGAGC
>Ga0082335_1000505_pt1 | contig 42705 bp, 33 predicted proteins | sample Subgrocontami58m_FD_72375 | JGI IMG/M metagenome (GOLD analysis project Ga0082335, IMG submission 72375) | Subsurface groundwater microbial communities from S. Glens Falls, New York, USA - GMW37 contaminated, 5.8 m (SPADES assembly) (version 2) ...
CCCCCCAACATCCCTTCGTCGGGGTGGCGCGTGGCCGCCACCCCGAGCGCGGGGGGGCCCCCCCCCCCCCCCCCAACGCGGGGGGCGGGGGGGGGGGGGGGGGGGGGGGGGGGGGGGTACGCCGTTTCGCTATGCCGTCGGCAAAACCAACTCCGATGGCGAAAGAATCGTGATGCTGGTTGTCGCGCGCGTAAGAGCGACGTACCAATCCTTCCGCGTCATTTTTGCTGTATGAACAATTACAGCGTGATCAAACTCAAGCCCCTTCACAAGTAGCGTACTGCCGATGCTGCGCTTGCCGATTTTGCGACCAACGTGACGAATACGATTTTGCACTTCCCAGATGGAATCGGCGAGAGTACCGCATTGACGTGCAATCTTGATCTGAAGCGCAGAGCGCATCGAAAAGAACATTTCTCTGCGAAACAGTCTGGTTCCTTCCCTGTCATAAAAGCCTTGCATTAACTCGAGCACGATTTCATCCGAAGCGTCTTCGGCAACGGCAACGCCAGTCTTGATCAGATCACCGAATTTGGCTTCCCCGCGCCTGCCGCCGATCTGATGGGATTTGACGGCCGCAAGGTAGTCGGACTTATCAGCGCCGGTCATACAAGCACAAATGAAATCCAGAGCCCTTTCAAGGCGTGTGAACCCCTCAGCTGCCTCGATCCTTTTCGCATGGTCAAAGAGATTTTTGCAGCCTACGGGCTCAATCGTCGAGAAGCCTACCGCGGCAAGTTTCCTCGCGACTTCTGCGCGCGCATTGATGTTGGCCGCGTCGCCGATTACAACTAACCGTCCGTCGCCGGCCTTCCCCATAACGCTCTTGCACGTCCCCACAATCTTGCTTAACCGAAATCGTGGGTCATCGGGAAGCCGTTCCCAGCTCACACATGTCGGACGGCGCGTCAGGTCTATGATCGTCCTCTGATCGAGAGCATCGCGAACATCGGAAAGCCAGTTGGCTAATACGCCGTTTCCCGCGTTCTGCCACCTCCAGGGCGTAGTCAGTGTTACGGCCTTATTGAAAATGGGAAACACGTCGACGTCCCAATCAACTGGCTTCTGATCCTCGAAATCAAAAATGGCCTGGAGCGGATCTCCGAAAACGCATACCGGAAGATGGGTAGCGATTGCCTTGATGACTTCATGCTGAAGTTTTGTGCAATCTTGGTACTCATCGACAAAAACGCCAGAATAAGATGAGGCTAATACACCATTGACGGCGCCGCTCTTGATGAGCTTGGAAGCCGCTTCGTAGACGGCATTCCACTCTTCGTCCTTTGGAGCATTGCACAAAAGGCCAGATCGCACTGGAAAAGAAGCCGAATACCGAAGACACCAGCCGGCGATTGTATCTATACGAAATTTCTCGCTTGGAACTTTATGTCGCTTGAGCCGTGAGCGAAGGGCGTCAACGCCCGCATGAGTATGCGTCAAAATAAGCCTTCGACCTCCGGCGATTTTTGTCGCCCGCGCAATCTGCTCGGTCTTCCCGCAGCCTGCCGCAGCGACAACGCTGCCACGCGTCAAAGAGGCCGCAATTGCAGCAATGTCGGCTTCCGGATCGTCACGCATCGATCCACTGTCGCAGGCTGGAGATCGTCCGTGCAAGTGGTTTAGCCGGAATTTGATCGAGACACGGTGCAATGACTTCGGCCAACCGCTCCCCTCTGGTAATGTCTTTGAACCACGGGTTCCTCTTGTTCTTGGCGGCTTTCCCAATGGCGCGGCGGAAATCGGCGGTATCGAGTAACTTGGGTAACATGAGGTCCACGATTTTTGATAGACCCTGTTCCGCGCAAGCGTTGTTGATGTTGTCCCGCGCGCTGTCTCCCGGAACAGATTCTTCCGCGAATCTAACCAAAGCAATAACAGTCTCCCAGGGCACGTCTAGAAATATCCGCTCCTCGGTCGAGCAAGCGTCCTGCCACTCGAGGACTGCACCGCGTTTCATTCTCACGCTTTCAATAACATCGGTGGGCACCGCATTGTCTGTGTCGAGAAGCAGTAGCACCTCGTAGCCCAGATCAAGCAGATGCTCGGCAATTATCGGCGCATTGTTATTGCCACCGCCATCGATGACAGTCGCACCTCGCAGTGCAAACGAATCCGTCCCCTTCAGACTCCACCAGGCGTCCAATCCACGCAGAAGGCCTTGTTCAGTTCTTCCTTCCCCAACAATGACTTTCCGCGCAAGAAATGCTTCGGGGGAAGATCGCAGGTGACGCTGTGCGATGTCCAGATCCCTTGCGGTGGCTGCGACAGACCGGACTTCCGTTACGCCCGCCTCGGACCGCACAGTTAGTATGTCGCCAGCATCCAGCTCACGGATGACGACGGGCGAATGCGTTGTCATGAATATTTGCGGAGTTCGAACCTTCTGCTCGCCCGTTGTCGGACACTTCAGATACTTCAACAATCTGGCAATACGGTGCGGCTCAAGCCCGTGCTCGATCTCGTCGATAAGGGCGACGTGCGAACCACCGGCGTCGTGCTGAAGCGCGGAGACAATTAGTCTCGATGAACCGGTCCCTAGTCGCCGCAGCGGAAGCTTGCCGTCATGCAGGGAGATGCCCCCGGCCGTAATGCTGACACCATGGGCGTCAAGCTCAGCGGCATACTTCTCGCGAACCGGTACGGAAAAGTGCTTCCCCAGCTTCTCCGCTCGCGCGACGGTTTCTTTGAAGACGTCTTGGTTGCCCTGACGAAAGGCGTCCCGAGCGGCCCTATTTGCCTCTGCCAATCGCAAACTCAGACTGTCGGTAGCCTCACCAATCCGCGTGAGAACCGACTGACGCCCCCAGGCCAGATGCCGCTCAGCATAGGGTCCGAGACGCGTTGTCGCGAGTTGCTTAGCGTCCTTATACCGTACTGTAGGTGGATCGCTCTCTTCCTCGCCGATGCGGTCATTGAAGACAGACCATCGCGCCTCAAGCGACCGGTCAACTGTGACGCGCACAGAGAGAGCATCGTCCAAACCTTCGCCGGATTCATCTTGAATCTTCGATGTCTTCGCGCTCCATCCACGAAGATGCATTCCATAGTGGTCATCGGCCCTGAAGTCCGAAGGAAGGTCGGACAAAGTGATAGTAATCTTAATCAGCTTGTCGAAATCAAGATTGAAAAAATCGGAGTCATCAATGAAGGCGTAGGACCTTGGATTCAGCGTTAGCTCGATAGCGTCAAGTATCGTCGTCTTTGTGGAATCTCCCGGCCCAATGAGACAGTTCACTTCCCGAGCGGGGCTCCAATCAAGACTTTGGATACCCCTGAAATTCCGAATTTCTATGAAAACGACGCGCATGTGAGCCTCGCTCCAAGTAGCCTTTACGATCGAGCCAATTATAGAAGGTCAGAATCTGTCTGAATCGTCATGTCGGAAATGCCTCGGCGAGATTGGCCTCCAATAGCTCCAGGCGGCTGGTAGCAGCTGCCACAAGGCAGGATTCCGTCTCGTCGCACAAAACCATCAGTTCGTCGACTTTTGTCACGATCCGGCGTTGTTCGGCCAGCGGCGGAAGCGGTACCAGCACTTCATTGAGGATTGCAAGATTGATATTTTTCTGCGCCGTTGCCGGGGCAAACTCGAGCAACTTCCCTTTCGCTGTCCGCACGAAGTATTCAAAGAAGCGGGCATTGGGGAATAGTGACGCTCGAATAAAGCCAACCACGCTGTCAGGGAAGCAAGCGTCAAAGGCAAGAATCCCGCTATCCGCAATATTCGCGGCAATCGTTATGCACAAAGTACCCTTGGGCCATTTCGCACTTTGGGCAAGCCCCGCCTGGTTGTACTTGCCGGTGAACGTCTGAATTACGCCATTGGAACGAGCTACATCACCGGTTTGTACGAGAGGATGCGTCCCTCGATCGAAGAGGGATGGATCATTTCTCGGTCGGTGCTTCGATTTGCCTCTTCCGAACGTGCCTAACTCTGGAAAACGGGCCCAAGTCCAGCCCGCCGGCAACGCGAATGGCGCGCTCGCCTCATCGACTTTGGGTAGTTGTGGCTCACGCCCTAGCTTGCCTTCTCTTTTGCGCTGAAGTCTTTCCGCTTGGATTCGCGCAATGACATTCGATGCTGGATCATCGTTCGAATTCTGCTGAACAAGCTTTCCGCGCACCGCGAGGTCGAGGATAGTCTGTCGGAGTTGCCGGATATGCTCGGGGCGGGTGGTGAGGCGCGGGAGGTGGTGGAGGTGGAAGCGAGCATGCTCGCGGAAAGACTCGGCATCCGCGCCGTTGTTCAGGCGATGTAGGGACGCCGCCACAACTCGATCTCGCCGGCTCTCCCGCTCCGCCTGTGCCGCCTCCAGCCGATCACACAGCGCCATCAATTCATCCACCTTGGCGACGATGCGATGTTGTTCTGCGAGCGGCGGGATCATGACGGTCATCCGTCCGAGGGTCTGCCCATTGACGTTGGGTTGCCCGCCTCCCCTCGCACCATCCTGCAACTGCTTCCAATAAACGGGCGACTCCAAGAATAATTTCAGATATTGGTCGTAGAGCTCTGACGAACCTTGGACGCGAATCAAATATGAGGCAAAAACCGCCGTCACTGGTACCTGCCTAACGAGGAAGCTTTTTCCAATCGTGCCGCCCGTCCGCGCGATCAAGATATCGCCCTGTTCGAGTTTATATTGGCAAACCTCGCGTTCGGATATCTCGCATCCAGGAACTGACGCCCACTCAACCGAGTTGTTCTGGATGTCGGTGATTCGCAGCAGACGAACGTCTTTGATCGACTGACTAGCTGATGCTGTGAATCCGTAATGAATTCTCCGGCTGATGGCGGCCAAGCGCGCCCAACACCAACCGATTGGAGGCTCGAATGGCAGTTCTTCATCTCCAAACTGAGCTGCTAGTTCCTGCCTCTTGATTTTCCCCTCCGTCACCAACCGCGCTTTCTCCGCCTGAATCCGCTTGAGCAGTTCAACCGCCGACTCATCCCGCGGATCCTGCTCAACCAGCTTCCCCCGCACCGCCAGATCCAGAATAAACCGCCGCAGCCCCGGGACAGCATCGGGCGCCTCGGCAATGCGCTCGAAGTGCTCAAGCAGCCGGGCGGCGCTCACGCTTCGCCCTCGCGATAGCGGTCCAACTGACCTTGCAGTTCCGCTTCGATCTGCTCGATGATGGGCAGGCTGCGGACCTTGACGGTTTTGTATTCGCCGGTGGCGGGCATGATCTATGGGCGGTTCTTGCCCGGCAACACGGAGCGTACGGCCTCGGAAAGCTGCTTGGCCGTGGGCAGCTTGCCCTTCATGCCACCCGGCAATTTGGATTGCAGTTGATACGCCGCCACCCCAATGGGATTGTTCTTCGATTTCAGCGCGAACTCGACCTCCACATCGTCCTTTTCCGCACACAGGATAATACCGATGGACGGGTTATCGCCGACCGCGCGCTCCTTGTCGTTCAGCAGGTTCAGGTAGAAATCCATTTTGCCCGCGTGTTCCGGCTCGAAGGGACCGATCTTGAGTTCGACGGCGACCAGTGCTTTGAGAAAGCGATGGTAGAACAGCAGATCGATGAAATACTCCTTGCGCCCCAGCGCCAGCCGATATTGACGGCCGATGAAGCAAAAGCCATAGCCCAGTTCGAGGATGAACTCCTTCAGCCGCTCAATCAGCCGGTCTTCCAGTTCACGCTCTTTCACTTCGCGGTGGATGCCGAGGAACTCCAGGTTGTAGGAACTCTTGAGCGTCTCCTCCGCCTGTTCGGCAAGGTAGTCGGGCAACACCGCCGGGAAGTTGTGGGTCTTGCCCTCGGCCAGGGTGCGATCGTAGGCCCCTGCCTTGATCTGGTTGAGCAGTACGTTGCGGCTCCAGCCGAACTGTGCAGTAGCACGCAGGTAATATAGGCGCGCGCCCTCATCCTTGATCTTATTGAGCAGCTCTACGTGGTGCCCCCACGGAATGGAAATCACCAGTTCTCGCACGGCTTGTGCGAGAAATTCCGGATCATCGATCTTGCTATCCTCGCCACCCAGTTCTCGCACAGCCTGTGCGAGAAATTCCTTCGAGGAGTGCGTGGCGTAGAACTGCCGCATCCGCCACAGACTGGAAACGGAATACCCGGTCGTTCCCGGAAACGCCTTCCGAAGGTCGCGCGCCAGCGTCTCCACCACCGACTCACCCCAACCGTACTGTGTCTGCTTTTCCAGGATCGCCCGCCCGATGTCCCAGTAGAGCAGGATCAAGTCCCGATTGACGGCACGCGCAGCGGAGATGCGGGCCGACTGGATGCGCGCCTTGAGGTCGGTCAGAAAAGCCGCGTAGTCGGCGGGCCGGAGAGGAATTGATTTCATGACGACTGCCGTTTCGGCCGGTTTCTTCTTCATCGCAGTAGCGCCTCAGCCAGAACAGCCTTGAGTTGCTCGCGCAGGGCAGCGGTCTGCTTTTCCGCCTCGTCGAGTTTGGCGAGCAGTTCCTCCGGATCGCCGTGGTCGTCGGCGACGGTGTGCGGGTTCTTGAAATCGAGGTTGTATCCGCGTGCTTTCACCTCCTCTGCGGTGACGCGCCACGCGACTTCATTCTCGACGCGGCCCTTGCGTTTCGCGCCGCCCCACCAGTCGGCGCAAGCCTTCAGGTGCTCGACCCTGATCGGCCGGGTCATCGAGTAGGCTTTCTGCCCTTCGGGGACTCGGTGTTCGTAAAACCAGATGTCCTGCGTCGGCTCGCCCTTCTCGAAAAACAGCAGGTTGGTGCCGATCGAGGCGTACGGTTTGAAGACACTGTTGGGCAGCCGCAAGATGGTGTGCAGGTTGCACTCCTCCAATAGGTGCTCCTTCAACCGCGTCTTCACGCCTTCGCCGAATAGCGAGCCGTCGGGCAGCACCACCGCCGCGCGTCCGCCGGACCTTAGCAGCCGGATGATGAGCGCGAGGAACAGGTCCGCGGTCTCGCGGGTCTGGAAGTGCTTGGGGAAGTTGCTCTCGATGCCGTCCTCCTCGCGCCCGCCGAAGGGCGGATTGGTGAGGACGATGTCCACGCGGTCGGACTGGCCGTAGCTGATATAGGGGCGTGCCAGCGTGTTGTCGTGGCGCACGAACGAGGGGTCGTCGATGCCGTGCAGCAGCATGTTGGTGACGCACAGCATATGCGGGAGCTGTTTCTTTTCCACGGCACGCAGCGCCTGCTGCATCTTCTGCTCCTGCTTTGGGGTCTTCACGAAATACCTGCGCATGTGATCGATGGCGCAAGTGAGGAAGCCACCAGTGCCGCAAGCGGGGTCGAGGAGAATCTCGCCGGGCTTCGGGTCGATGCGCTCGGTCATGAAAGCGGTCACTGCGCGCGGGGTGTAGAACTCCCCTGCGTTGCCAGCGCTTTGAAGGTCGTTCAGGATCTGCTCGTAGATATCGCCGAAATGCTGCCGCTCTTTAAGGTTGTTGAAGTCGATGGCGCTGATCTTGTTGACAACCTGCCGCATGAGATAGCCGGACTTCATGTAGTTGTAGGCGTCCTCAAATACGTCGCGTACGACCCGGCGGCGGCCATCGCCGGCGGCGCCGGGCAATTCTTTCAGCTTCGGGAACAACTCGTCATTAACGAAGCCGATAAGTTCATCGCCGGTGACACCTTCGGGATCCGCAGCCCAGGTGCGCCACTGGAACCGTTTCGGGATCGGCGAGCGGTAGCCCTCCTGCATCTGCTCGAGTTCCTGGTCCTGGTCGTCGATGATCTTGAGGAAGAACATCCAGCAGAGCTGGGAGATACGCTGGGCGTCACCATCGACGCCGACATCCTTCCACATGATGTCCTGGATGGATTTGACGACATTGCGGACGGACATGGGGTTCAGGCAGCCTTATCGTAAAGAGCGGATTGAAGTTCGTGGACGGCCTTTTCGAAGCCGTTCCTGCCGCCGAATTCCTTGAGCAGTTCAACCGGCGTGCCCATGGCGTCGAAGGGCGCTATCTTCAGGATGCGCGGATCGTCGAGGCCGGTGACGCCTTCGTCCTGGTATTTCTGCAGCAATGCTTCGAGCACGGCGCGCGCCTGCACGCCATACCGGGTGAACACGTCGCGCTTGCGCACGTTGTCGGCGCGCTCGCGCCGCGTGAGCGCGGGCTGATCAAAGGCCACGTGGCAGATCAGATCGAACGGATCCAGGTCCTTGCCGACCTCGTCGGCCAGCGGATCGAGCAGCAGGCCCTCGGCGGCGAGTTCCTCGATGATCGCCTGCTTGCGCTCTGTGCCCTTCCAGCGCTTGAGAAAATCGTCGAGGCTGGCAAATTGCTTCCTCAGCGTCTTCTTCGAATAGTCGCGCAGGCTTTCGGTGACCAGCTTGCCGCTTTCGTCGAGGTATTCGATGCGCTCCGCGACGATGGCGACCACGTTGCCGCGGATGTAGAACTTCGGGCGAGGCTCCGCGGCCGTCTGAATGTCGATGACCGGAGGGGTCGGATCGACGATGACCGTTTCATCCTCGCCGGGTTCCGGCGGTATTGGATCGTCCGGATCGTCGGCAGGCGGCACATCGTCCGGCGGATTGACCGGGTCGTCCTCGCCCGGTTCGTAGATCTGCACCGGCACGCCGTCGAAATCCGGATCGGCGAAGTGGTTGGTCGCCTTGCGGAAATCGAGCAGGGTGAAGTAATACTTCCGCGTGTCCTCGTGGACGCGGGTGCCGCGGCCCATGATCTGCTTGAACTCGGTCATCGACCCGACTGCGCGGTCGAGCACGATCAGGCGGCAGGTCTGCGCGTCCACGCCGGTGGATAACAGGCGCGAAGTGGTGACAATGACCGGGTATTTCTCCTCCGGGTCGATGAAGTTGCCGATCTGAGCACAGCCTTCCGCATCATCGCCGGTGATGCGCATGACGTAGCGTGCGTTCTGCTGCACGAGGTCCGGGTTCTCGTTGACGAAGGCCTGGCGCATGCGCGCGGCGTGTTCGGTATCCACGCAGAACACGATGGTCTTCTGGAAGCGGTCGCCGCTTTCCTTCAGGAACTCGCTCACCCGCTGGGCAACGCGCTTGGTGCGCTCGTCTATGACCAGGCTGCGGTCGAAGTCCTTCTGGTTGTAGATGCGGTCCTCGATTTCATAGCCGTATTTGTCCGTCTCGCCTTTTTCGGGGCGGTAGCCTTCCACATCCACGTCGAGATGAACCTTTACCACCTTGTAGGGCGCAAGGAAACCGTCATGGATGCCCTGCTTCAGCGAGTAGGTGTAGACGGGCTGGCCGAAGTAGTGAATGTTCGAAACGTACTCGGTCTCTTTCGGCGTGGCGGTGAGCCCGATCTGGGTAGCGCTGGAAAAGTAGTCGAGGATCTCCCGCCAGGCGGAGTCGGCCGCCGCGCTGCCCCGGTGACACTCGTCGACGACGATGAGGTCGAAGAAGTCCGGAGAGAGTTCGCGGAAGAGCTTCTGCCGGTCCTCCGGGCCGGTGATGGCCTGATAGAGCGCGAGATAGATCTCGTAGGCCGTGTCGATGCGCCGGTGCTTCCTGTCAATGGCGAGCGGCAGGTGCACCTCGGCGCCGTCCTCGCGCGCTATGGTCTTGGAGCCGGTGCTGAGCTTCGCCATGGCCGCGCCAAAGGGGCGGAAGTCGTTGACCATGGTCTGGTCGATGAGGACATTGCGGTCGGCGAGATACAGGATGCGTTTCTTCTGCCCCGCCTTCCACAGCCGCCACAGGATCTGGAACGCGGTATAGGTCTTGCCCGTGCCGGTCGCCATCACGAGAAGGATGCGGTCCTGCCCCTTGGCGATAGCCTCGATCGCCTTGTTGACGGCGATGCGCTGGTAGTAGCGCGGCTCCTTGCCGCTGGCGTCATCGTGGTAGTCCTGCAGCACCATGCGTTCTTCCGCGGGGGCGAGCCCTTTCCAGACACGGTATTTGGCCCAGAGCTGCTCCGGCGTCGGGAACGCATCGAGCGCCAGCTCCGTTTCCATCTGGCCGCTCAGACCCGTGCTGTCGTGGAACAGGAAAGCATCGCCGTTCGATGAAAAGACGAATGGAATGTCGAGGGTCGCCGCGTATTCGAGCCCCTGCTGCATGCCGCCGCCAACGGGGTGATGGTTGTCCTTCGCCTCGATGAGCGCAATCGGGATGTTGGGCTTGTAGTAGAGGATATAGTCGGCGAATTTCGCCTTGCCGCGCGTGACCAGCTTGCCACGGACGATGATGCGCCCTCTGGTGAAAAAAACCTCTTCGCGGATCTGCGACGAGACATCCCAGTCCGCCCGCACCAACGCGGGCGTGATGTACTTGGTGCAGATGTCGCGTTCGGTGAGGTTCTTCTTGTTCATGTGGCGTTCTTGGCTGGGTGTCCTCGTGTTGCGCTACTGTACCCCGTAGCCGCGACTCATGGCGGCAAGAACCTTGCAGCTCCCGGCGGCGATCCAGGATTACATCATCGGTCTACACTGCCATTTCACAACATTGGTTTGCCTGACCTTCAAGCGACGTATGACGTTCCGAAGTATAGACATGCCATTTTTGGCAATTCACATTACGCTTTGTCCTGCCTACCAGTACAGTACGCGGCGCTATCGCGCTCTACGATTTCGCGCGCGTTCCCGATACGCCGGAGGCAGTTACAATAAGGAGTATCTGACCACGACGCAATACCAAACTTCAGTAAAGGAACCGCAAGTGAAAAAGAAAACCCCGGAACAGTTGCGCAGCCACCGCTGGTATGGCGCCCAGGACATGCGCGCCTTCGGCCACCGCTCGCGCACGGCGCAGATGGGCTTTGATCGCAGCGACTACGCCGGCAAGCCGGTGATCGCCATCATCAACACCTGGAGCGACATCAACCCCTGCCACACCCACTTCAAGCAGCGCGTAGAGGAAGTGAAGCGCGGCGTATGGCAGGCGGGCGGCTTCCCGGTAGAAATGCCGGCGATGTCGCTGTCGGAACCGTTCCAGAAACCGACCACCATGATGTACCGCAATTTTCTCGCGATGGAATGCGAGGAACTGCTGCGCTCCTACCCCGCCGACGGCGCCGTGCTGATGGGCGGCTGCGACAAGACCACGCCGGCGCTGCTGATGGGCGCGATCAGCATGAACCTGCCGGCGATCTTCATGCCCGCCGGCCCGATGCTGCGCGGCAACTGGGGCGGCGCCACGCTCGGCTCGGGCTCGGACACCTGGAAATACTGGGCCGAACTGCGCGCGGGCAACATCACGGAAAAGGACTGGCAGGAGATCGAGCAGGGCATCGCGCGCTCCCCGGGACATTGCATGACCATGGGCACCGCCTCGACCATGACCAGCGCGGCCGAGGCGATGGGCTTCACTCTGCCCGGCGCAGCGTCGATTCCGGCGCCCGACTCGCGCCACGCCGCGATGGCCACGCTCACCGGCAAACGCGCGGTGGACATGGTGTGGGAAGACCTCAAGCCGCGCGACATCCTCGACGCCGACGCGATCCACAACGCCGTGACCGCGGTGCTTGCGATCGGCGGCTCGACCAACGCGATCGTGCATCTGATCGCGCTCGCGCGCCGCGCCGGGGTGATGCTGGACCTCGACTTGTTCGATGCGCTCGCGCGCAAGACGCCGCTGCTCGCCAACATCCGGCCCTCGGGCAAGTACCTGATGGAGGATTTCTATTACGGCGGCGGCCTGCGCGCGGTGCTGAAGAACCTCGGCGGCTTGATCAGGGCCAATGCAAAAACCGTCAACGGCAAAACCCTGGGCGAGAACATCGCCGATGCCAAGGTGTTCGACGCCGACATCATCCGTTCGATCGACACGGCGCTGGTCAAGTCCGACAGCCTGGCGGTGCTGCGCGGCAACCTCGCCCCCGACGGCGCGGTGATCAAGCCGCCCGCGGCCGAGGCGCAACTGCACCAGCATACGGGCCGCGCGGTGGTGTTCTCCGACTACAACGACATGGCCGCGCGCATCGACGATGCGGAGCTGCCGGTGGACAAGGACTCGGTGATCGTGTTGAAGCACGCCGGGCCCCTGGGCGGCCCGGGCATGCCCGAGTGGGGGCAGTTGCCGATCCCGCAGAAGCTGCTGAAACAGGGCGTGCGCGACATGGTGCGCATTTCCGATGCGCGCATGAGCGGCACTTCCTACGGTGCCTGCGTGCTGCATATCGCGCCCGAGTCCTTCATCGGCGGGCCGCTGGCGCTGGTGCAGGACGGCGATCTGATCGAACTCGACGTGCCCGCGCGCAAACTGAACCTGAAAGTCAGCGACGCGGAACTCGCCAGGCGCAAAGCCGCATGGAAAGCGCCCGCGCCGCGCTACGAGCGCGGCTACGGCGCCGCCTTCTCGCAGCACATCACCCAGGCGAACGAGGGCTGCGATTTCGATTTTCTCGAAGCCGGGGCGGAGACGCCGGATCCGGAGATACACTGACCCGGCCTTCCTGCCGGAACCGGCGAGACACGCGGCCGGCTGAGTGGTTCTCTGATCGAAGCGGACGGCCGAAACGGCCTATGGCGACTGCCGGTCGTGAAATGCTCCACACTGGCGTTGATAATAATCAATCAGCGCCGAAAAAATGCTTCCCCACCCCCGCCGATTGGTGCATAGTGAGCCTACGGATTTCAGAGATTTTTCCGCTCGTCCGTGTCTTGTCTCCCCGAACCTCGCGGAAAAGCCCAGGCTCACTTCGAGGACCGCACCAAGTCCAGGTTGCCGAATCCTGAGTTCGTTGAAATCGTCTGGAATTTAAGGGGCTCCATGGGCACCAGGAAAACAGATGCCGGCAAGAACAAAGGCGCCAGGCAGGCAAAGGGGGCGCACAAGCCGGAGCCGCAATCCGGCATAGCGCTGTCCCCGAATGCGAAGACCCTGGGCACCGCGGAAAATTCGCTTGGTTTTCCCATCGTCGGCATCGGCGCCTCGGCCGGCGGCTTGGCCGCGTTCGAGGCCTTTTTTTCCGGCATGCCCGCAGACACCGATCCGGGCATGGCCTTCGTGCTGGTGCAGCACCTCGCCCCGGACCACAAGAGCATTCTCTCCGATCTGATCCGCCGCTACACCCGTATGCAGGTGTTCGAGGTCGAAGATGGGATGGTGGTCACGCCCAACTGCGCTTATATCATCCCGCCCAACCGCGACATGGCATTCCTGAACGGCACGCTGCAATTGCTGGAACCTGCCGCGCCGCGCGGCCAGCGCTTGCCGATCGACTTCTTTTTCCGCTCGCTCGCGCAGGACCAGCACGAGCGGGCCATCGGCATCGTGCTTTCGGGCACCGGCAGCGACGGCACCTCGGGCGTGCGCGCGATCAAAGGCGAGGGCGGCATGGTGATGGCGCAGAACCCCGAGTCCACCGAGTTCGACGGCATGCCGCGCAGCGCCATCGCCACCGGCCTGGTGGACTACGTGCTGCCGCCAGCGGAGATGGCCGCCCAGCTCATTGCCTACAGCACCCAGGTCTTCGAAAAGCCCGCCGCCGCCGTTCCCACGCCCAGGAGCGAGAACGCGCTGAAGAAGATCTTTGTCGTGCTGCGCGCCCAGACCGGCCACGACTTTTCGCTGTACAAGCCGAGCACCATTCAGCGCCGCGTCGTGCGGCGCATGGCCGTGCACCAGATCGATTCGATCGATGACTACATCAAATACCTGCAGCAGACAGCGCCCGAGGTGACCGCGCTGTTTCGCGACCTTTTGATCGGCGTGACCAATTTCTTCCGCGATCCCGAGGCGTTCAAGGCGCTCGAGGAGGAGGCCATCCCGAAGATATTCGAGGGCAAGCCCGCGGGCGCCACGGTGCGCGTCTGGTCGCCCGGTTGCTCCACCGGCGAGGAAGCCTATTCCCTCGCCATCCTGCTCACCGAGCGCATGGAGGCGCTGGCGCAAAACTACACGGTGCAGGTATTCGCCACCGACATCGACAGCCAGGCCATCGCCACCGCTCGCGCAGGCGTCTACCCGGCGAGCATCGCCGCCGACGTTTCACCCGCGCGGCTGGCGCGGTTTTTTACCGCCGAACCCGGCGGCAGCGCCTACCGCATCCACAAGAGCATCCGCGACCTGCTGGTGTTTTCCGAGCAGGACGTGATCAAGGACCCGCCTTACTCCCGGCTCGACCTCATCAGTTGCCGCAATCTCCTGATCTATCTGGGCGGCGATTTGCAGAAGAAACTCATGCCCCTGTTCCATTACGCGCTGAACCCGGGCGGGTTCCTGTTCTTGGGCACCTCCGAGACCGTGGGCGAATTCGGCGAGCTGTTTGCGACGCTGGACCGCAAGTCCAAGCTGTATCGGCGCAGCGAAGACCCACGCGGCGCGCAGCGCGCCGCCCTGGCCCGGTTTACCCAGCCCATGGCGGCGACGGGCGCGGCGCTCCCGCGCGCCGCCGTCAAGCCGGCATTCCCGGCGAAACCGCCGCTGCGCGAGCTGGCCGAACAGGCGCTGCTTGCGCAAGTCGCGGCCGGCGCGCTCGTCAACGCCCAAGGCGACATCCTCTACCTGCACGGCCGCACCGGCATGTATCTGGAGCCGGCCGCGGGCGAAGCGGGCGTCAACAATATCCTGAAAATGGCACGCGAAGGGCTGCGGCGCGACCTGGCCACTGCCTTGCACAAAGCCGCGGGAACGAACGAGACCGTGCATGTCCCGGGCCTGCGCGTCAAGACCAACGGCGACTACACCACGGTCAAGCTCGCCATCCTCCCGGTGGCCGCGGGCGCGGCGACGCCGGAGGCACCGCTCTACCTGGTCGTCCTGGAGGAAGCGCCGGCCCCGGAACGCTCCGGACGGACTGCTGCGCGCGCCGGCAAAGGCGCGCACACGAAGGAGCCCGCCGACGCGAGCATCGCCGCGCTCAGGCAGGAGTTGCGCGCGAAGGAGGAATACCTGCAGAGCACCATCGAGGAACTCGAGACCTCCACCGAAGAGCTCAAGTCCTCGAACGAGGAAATGCAGTCGGTGAACGAGGAATTGCAGTCCACCAACGAGGAACTGGAAACCTCGAAGGAGGAAATGCAATCGGTCAACGAGGAGCTGGCCACGGTCAATGCCGAACTGCAAACCAAGGTGGCGGATCTGACGCGGGCCAACAACGACATGAACAACCTCCTCGCCGGCACCGGCATCGGCACCGTGTTCGTCGACCATCAACTGCGCATCCTGCGCTTCACCCCGGCCACTGCCCGCATCATCAATCTGATCGCAAGCGACGTGGGGCGGCCGGTGGGCCACATCGTCTCGAACCTGGTCGGCTACGACCGCCTGCTGACCGACACGCAGGCGGTGCTCGACACGCTCGCGCCCAAGGCGGTGGAGGTGCAGACCACCGAGGGCAAGTGGTACACGCTGCATATCCAGCCCTACCGCACGCTCGACAACGTGATCGAGGGCGCGGTGATCACCTTTGTCGACATCACCGAAACCGTGCGCATTCGCGAGGACCTGCGCCAGGCCAATCAGCAGCTCGGCCTGGCCGTGGTCGCGCGCGATGCGAAAGACGCCATCGTCGTGCGCGATCTGGAGGGCCGCATCCTCGCCTGGAACCCCGGAGCGGCGACGCTATACGGTTGGAGCGAAGCCGAGGCGCTGCAGATGAACGAGCGCGAGCTGATCCCGGCGGCGTTGAGAGAGGAAGCGCTGGCCAAGACGGAGCAGCTCGGACGGGCTGAAATCCTGGAGCCCTGCCGCACGCAACGCGTCGCCAAGGACGGCACTGTGCTCGATATTTCGATGGTATCCACCGCATTACTGAACGAAGCCGGGCAGATGTATGCGATAGCGACCACGGAGCGGGCGAAAGCCGCGACGAAAGATTGAACGATGGGAGTGCTTGTATGACCAAAAGGGACATGCGCAGAGCGGGTGATGCCGAGCCGGCACAATCAGGTTCGGCGCGGCGCCAGCGGGCCGAGGAGATCTTCAGGGAGAGGGCGGCCAAATCGCCGGTGCGGCTCGATGCCCTTTCGGCCGAAGAAACACAATTGATGCTGCACGAACTGCGCGTGCACCAGATCGAGCTCGAGATGCAGAACGAGGAACTGCGCCGGGCGCAGTTGGAGCTGGAGGCGGAGCGGGCGAAGTATTTCGACCTGTATGACCTGGCGCCCGTGGGTTATTGCAGCGTGAGCAAGTCGGGGTTGATCCTGCAGGCCAACCTCACTGCCGCCAATCTGCTGGGGGTGGCCCGGGATATGCTGTTCAAGCGGCTGATCAGCCGTTTCATCCTCAAGGAGGACCAGGACATCTATTACCTGATGTGGAAACAACTGTTTGAGACCGGCGCGCCGCGGGTGTGCGAGCTGCGCATGCTGAAGCCGGACGGAACACCGATTTGGGTGCATCTGACAGCCACCGTCGCGCGCGATGCCGAGGGCGCACCCGTACTGCGCGTCATGCTGAGGGATATCACCGAACGCAAGCAAGCCGAAGTCGCTCACAATCTGCTCGAAACCAGATTCCACGAGTCGCAGAAAATGGAAGCGCTGGGTACCTTCGCCGGCGGCGTGGCGCACGACTTCAACAATGCTCTGGCGATGATCATAGGCAATGTGGAGCTGGCGCGCCAGGACGTCGGGCCCGGACACGCGGCGCTGGCGAGTCTGGAAGAAATCGGCAAGGCCAGCCGCCGCGCGAAGGACCTAGTGCGGCAAATCCTTGCTTTCAGCCGGCACCAGAAATTGGAGCGCAAGGCGACCTCGCTTACGCCGGTGGTGCTGGAGTCGGCGCGCCTGCTGCGGGCCGGCCTTCCGGCGAAGGTGAGCCTGAACGTGGATTGCAGGGCCGATACGCCGGCAGTGCTGGCCGACGCAATGCAGGTCAGCCAGATTCTGCTCAACCTTTGCGGCAACGCCTTGCATACGGTGCAGGATCAGGAGCGAGCGGGCGCTATCGAAATCCGCCTGCAAGCCCACACGCAGCGCGAAGCGCGCGGCGATTTGCGCCCCGGCCGCTACGCCTGCCTCACGGTGCGCGACAATGGAGCGGGCATGGACGAGGCGACGCGCGCACGCATTTTCGAGCCGTTTTTTACCACCAAGCAAGTGGGCGAGGGCACGGGCCTGGGCCTGGCCGTGGTGTACAGCATCGTGCAGGCGCATGAAGCGACAATAGAGGTCGAGAGTACCCTCGGCCAGGGGAGCGCGTTCCACATTTATTTTCCCGCAGTCGAAGCACATGTCCCGGCCGACACGGCACAGGCTACGGACGCCGCGGCAATCGACGGGAAGGGGAGACACATACTTTACGTGGACGATGAAGAAGGCATCATCCTTCTGATGCAACGCCTGCTCGAACGCCAGGGCTACCGCGTGAGCGGCTACACCGACCCGCGCGAGGCGCTTGCGGCTGCGCGCGCCAATGCCGGTCAATTCGATCTGGTGGTGACCGACTACAACATGCCGCATATGTCGGGCCTGGAGCTGGCGCAGGCGCTGCGCGAGATCCGGGCCGATCTGCCGGTGGTGCTGACTTCGGGGTACCTCACCGACGAACTGCGCGCCAAGGCGCCCGCTGCCGGCATACGCGAGTTGATCTACAAGCCCAATACGGTGGACGAATTGTGCGCAGCGGTGGCGCGTTTCGCAAATGCGCAAGGCGGGGCCGCCGGCTCTTCCTGATCCGACTCACAGCCGCTGGCGCGGGCGCGTAAATGCAGGACCCGGTCCGCGCGCTCAGCTTCCGGCCGCGCGGCTCACCCAGGCGGGAATGCGCACGCCGTCGATGCCGCCATGCCCGGCGTGGGCGGCGCGATCGAAGGCCTCGAGCACGCGCGCCGCGGTGGGCAGTTCCACCCCCAGGCTCTTCCCTTCTTCCAGCATGGTGCGCAGATCCTTGCGCATCGCGTCCAGATCGAATGTCGCCGGGCCGGTGTCTTCGCCCGCCAGTGCTTTCGCCACCGCGGCGCCCCGGTTCTTCAGCACCGTCGCGGCACCGGAGGTGTCGGAAAATATTTCGACCAGCCGCGCCGGATCGATACCCAGCGGCTTCGCCAGCGCGACCGCCTCGCCGAACGCCTGCCAGAACACGATCAGCGGCAGATTGATCGCGAGCTTCATCGCCGCGCCCGCGCCCACCGGGCCTACATGCTCGATGCGGCGGCACATCTGTTCCAGCAGCGGCTGCGCCCGCTCGAGCGCCAGGACGTCGGCGCCGACCAGGCCGAAGAGTTTCCCTTCCTTCGCCGGGCCCACGGTGCCGCCGACCGGGCACTCGACCAGTTGCGCGTGCTTTTTCGCGACCCACTCTGCGAGCGCGCGCTCGGTCTCCGGCCGCACCGTGCTCATCTCGATGAACAGCTTGCCCTTGACCTCGCCCGCGAGCAGCCCGTGCTCGCCGTAATACACCGCGTCGATCGCCGCGGCGTTGGTGAGGATGGTGATAACCGTGTCCGCCCGCGTTGCGAGTTCGGCCGGCGTGGCGGCAACCGTCGCTCCGGCGGCCACCGCAGCCTTGGTCTTCTCCGGCGTGCGATTCCACACCGTGAGCGTATGGCCGAGGCCGATAAGGCGTGCCGCGATGGCGCTGCCCATGCGCCCGGTACCGGCGATGCCGATGTTCATATTGCCTCCCTGGCTTGCCTGACAAGAGTCGATTGTAAGCCAAGAGGCTCGTTCAGAACGATCGAAACAGCCGCCGGCTTGGCGCAGCACAGCGCCAACGATGCGGTCGCAAACTACAGGGATTCGAGATACGCGACCAGATCGCTCATGTCGGCACTGCTCAGCCCCAGGGACTTCTTCGTGTTATACGTCTGAACGACTGCATCGAGTGTGGGCGCACTGCCGTTGTGGAAATACGGAGCGTGCTGCCACAGCCCGCGCAACGGCGCGGTCCGGTACTGCTTGGTCGCGCTGCGCGACGCGTAGCTCGCTACCCCGTTTGGCTCCGGTTCGCTCACCACGTCGCTGGCGGGGTGAAGCCGCGAATTGGCGTCCGTCATCTCGGTTCCGCTATGGCAGGTACCGCATGTACCAGCGCCATTGAAGACGAGTTGCCCTCGAGCGGCCGCGGTCGCATCAAAACTGCCGGCGGGTGCCGGTGGCGCATTCAGGCTGAGCTGGTAGGCTTGCAATGCCGGCAGCTTCGCGGTGATCAGGTCATCCGTGCCGTTGGTGACACTGACACCAGTGCGCGGCTCGGAGAACGAGCCATGTCCGCCCATCTGCGTGATGCCTACGTAGCGGTTCCAATACGCGATGTCTACGCCGTCCCCCGTGGACGTGATGCGCTGGATGCCAGAGAGGCCGTATGCCGGCGGAATGACCCGCGGGCCATTAATGCCGTCCTGGTTGAAACGAGGATCGTATTTGCCTGGACCCCAGGAGTTATACACCGCCTTCTGCGCCACGGTCAGCGCGGGTGACAGCGCAATGATGGCCCCTGGATTGAGATCGCGATTGGCCCAGCCATCCAGCCGCTTGCCGATGCCTGGCGCGAATGAATTGTCGACGGTCGAATGGCACAGGGCGCAGGTGATGCCCACGTGCGTCAGCGTGTCCTTGCCGCCGATGGTCTCGACCGTGCCCTGGAGGCCGACGACCGCATTCAGCTTGAGCAACGCTATCGTTGTGTCGGGGCTCGTCAGAGAGATACTGCCGCTCTGGATTCCCTGCACCACCGCCGGCGGCAACGCTTCCGCGTCCACCTTGAGGCCGACCGACAATGCGGTCGTGGGATCGACTGCCGCGGCAATCACTTCATGCATGCGCAGCGTGTCGGTCCATTGCGTCTGGTCGCCGAAGGTATCGAAGCGGAAGATCTGCTTGCCCTGTGCGAGCAGGGCGGCATTGGCGACCGCGGCGTCCGGCTGACTCGGCCCACTGCTGCCGCAGGCCGATAGCAACACGGCCGCTGCACTTATTGTGCCGATCGCCACTGCCTTGCGCAATGCGCGAACCCGTAGATGGATGCGCCGCGAGTGTCCTGTTGACTTCGGGCCGGCGATGCGCGCGGCTTCAACTGTGCAGAAAATTGCCATGATTGATCCTTCCTTGTTCATTGTTAATGGCTTGAGGGCGGAGGTGGATAATGTGACCCCTCGCCGCTCTTTGCCCTGGAGTCGTAACCATTGGATGACGGCGAAGCGCGCCGCGTTACAGCGGCGGAGAAAGAAATCTATCCGGGCGGCAGACTGCTACTGCTGTTTGCGGCACTCAGGCGACCCGTTCGCCAGCTCGAGGTAGGCGATCAGATCCGCGCGCTCCTTCCTGTCCGTGACCCCGGCATAGCCCATCGCCGTGCCCGGAACCGCTTGCAGCGGATTCGCCAGGAAGCGGTCGAGCGTTCTCCCGCCCCACACGATCTTGGATCGCTTCATCGCCTCCGAGTAGGCGAAACCGTTCACACTGCCTGCGTGACGGCCGAACAAGCCGCAGTGCCTGGGGCCGGTGCGGTCGTAGGCAAGCGCGTGGCAGGCGAGGCAGCGCGCATAGATCGCCTCGCCCGCCTTCGCGTCCCCGCGCACCGCGGCGTCCCTGGCTGCCGCCTGCGCCGTACCCACTGCGACAGCGAGCACGGCGCCGGCAAGCAGGCCCGCCATGCGGACCATGCTCAGGCCATGAATGCCGAAGGGACCGGCACCTCGCCCAGCGCATTGCGCAGGATCGCCCAGTGCATCGCCTCGTCGCCGAGGATGCTCGCCGCGGCCTTGGCGAGGTCGCTGTTTTGAAACACCGGCACCGCGCCGAGATAGGCGCTCACCGCACCCTTCTCCAGTGTCGCCGCAAAGCGCAGCACGTCGGCCTGGGTCTTGAGCGTGTCGGTCGGAAAGCTGTACTTGTCCTTTGCCGACACCGGCTTGCCGCCGAGCTTGGCGATTGTCTTCGACAGGACGTCGGCATGCTCCTTGTGATGGCCCTGGAAGGTCAGCGCGAGATCGAGCACCGGTTTTTGCAGCAGGCCGCTTTCCGCTCCGAGCTGGTAGGCCGCGATCGCCTCCAGTTCGGCGCCCAGCGCGGTGTTGAGAATGCGCACGTCCGAGGCGCCGGACTTGCCGCCTTTCGCCAGAGCCTCCTGCCCGACGAGCAGCGCCACGGCCGCGCCCGAGAGCAGCAGTCCGGATTTGCCGAGGAAGGAGCGGCGCGCTTCGAGCGCATCGGGGGCGTTGCCTAGAATCAGGAATGACATGGTGAATCTCCTTTAGAGTTAGTAACAATACGAGGGGATACCCCCTACGGGGACTTTCCCCTCAAGGGGGATCGAGACCTTCGGGGCGCATCCCCTCGTGCTTCCCTAAACTGGCCCATGACAAAATGAATTTTGTTATGGGTTCAATTTAGGTAATGCGAACAATCAGGCATCGGGTGCCTGCAGATCCTTGAGCCGCGCGAGCACACCGGCGACGATGCGGTCGCAGCGCGCCCCGGCGAACGCAAACGCGTCGCCGAAGGCGAAATCGATCTCGCGCGCGAGCGCCTCGCGCAACAGCCCTTTGGCGCGGAAATAGCGCGTGCGCACCGTGGCCTCGGGGATGCCGAGGGTTGCCGCGGTCTCCTCGACCGTCAGTTCCTCCAGCGCGCGCAGCACGAACACGGTGCGAAACGCGTCCGGCAAGGCGTCGATTTTGGCCTCGAGCAGACGCCGCGATTCGGCGCGCAACGCTGCGTGCTCGGGTTGTTCGGGTGTGGCTTCGTTCATGTTCACCTCCGCCGCATCTGCGTCCAGTTTCGGCTCGCCGGAAAGTTGAATGATTTCCGCGCGGCGGTTGCGCTTGCGCGATCGCGCGATCGCCTCGTTGGCGACGATGCGTATCAGCCAGGTAGACAGCTTCGCCTCGCCGCGGAATGCGCCGATCGCGCGGTAGGCGAGTATGTAAGCCTCCTGCACCGCATCCTCGGCCTCGGCGTCGTCCTTCAGTATGCTGCGCGCAGTGCGGTACAGCGTCTGGTTGTGGCGCCGCATCAGCAACTCGAACGCGTCGCGGTCCCCAAGCGCAATCAGCTGGGCGATCTCGGTATCGGGCAAATCCTTGGCGGCTGTCTTGCTGGATAGTGGATGCATGTGCTTCCTCGTGGCTCTGTTTACGTTGGTTTCACGGCATTAGATGACGCGGGGGCGCGCGGCGTTCCCGCCAAATGAAGTGCGCCGCCGCGGACCCATCCGCGTCCCCGGCGCCGGGTTGAAGCTCGGGCCGCGGACATGGCGGCGATTCGCGCCTTGCAGTTATTCGTTTCAGCAGCGCACGAATGCAGGCCGGCTGCGCGCTAGGCTCTCTGTCGTTTGACGCGGTCCGGCATGGTCATAGGTAGGGCAGTGCCGATTTCGTGATCGCCACGGCGACGATGTAGGCAAACACCAGCAGCGCGCCGCAGAATGCCGCGACGCGAACCGCGCGCGTGCGCCCGCGCTTCAGGGCGATCGTGCCGAGGACGATGTAGGCGACAAGCCCGAGGACCTTGGCCGTGAGCCAGCCGTGTGCCAGCGGGTACTGCCCGATCATCACGGCCAGCGCAATCGCGCTGGCGAGCAGCACGGTATCGAGCACATGGGGCGCCACGCGTACCCAGCGGCGCGCGAGCATGGGCGAGCCCCGCATCATCCATACGCCGCGCAGGACAAAGCCCGTTCCCGAAAGCAGTACGCTGCTTACGTGCAGGTATTTGAGGAAGGCGTAGGTCGTGACCAAGCCGGGCGCCTAAGATTTGTTTGGAGAAATTCTCCATGGCCCGCCCCTGGCCGCGCTCGGCCATTGCCTATGCTTCGCGCACCAGCCCGGCGTCATGTGCCAATAGTCTGGACGACCTCAACGACGTCGCGACTGCGCGTGACCTTGTCGCCCCAGACCCGGTCGAACTCGGCCACCAAACTCTTGAGCGCATGTGAGCCCTGGATTGCCTGTGCGTGCGCCATGTCGCCGAATTCATAAAAGGCGTGATGCACCAGCGGGTCCACCGCACTCCAGCCGCGCCAGGCGCGCCGCGCATTGAATCCTTTGAGCGCATCCGGCAGGTGCTCATCCTGGTACCAGCGGTCGAAGTCGTTTTTAACGGCCACATCCACGACCTTCGCGCGCACGATGAAATAGGCGGTCATCTCGCTCTCTCCCGCGGTTACCTTCGTCCCGTCTTCTTTTGCCCCTTTGGAACCTTCACGCGCAACTGTTCCAGCCGCGTATTGGCTTCCCTCTTTCCAATGCCCCGCAGAGCGGAGAAGGCCGCCAACTGGGAGCTGCGCGGTCGCGACGCGCCGTGCTCCCACTTATACACAGTGTGACCAGTCACGCCGATCAGCGTCCCAAAGTCAGCCGCTGAAAGACCAAGGCGCCTGCGCTGCGACTTCACGCTCGCGACAGTGAATCTGACTTTTTCGGCAGGGGCTTCTGCACTCGTAGCGGTGCCGCTCTTGAGCACCTGACGTTGGAGCCGAATGATTTCAGCGCGGGCCTTCGCGTTCTGCCGTTTCAGCTCGGCAATGTCCCGGCGAAACTGGGATGAGGCCTTGTGTAGGGACTTTGTTAGGCTCCGCGCCTCCCTCCGAGCAAGCCTGGTGATTTCCAGCTTTAGTACGACTGCGATACTTGACATGCAATTACTCCATTTTTTGTCATCTTTCGGATTCAAGACTGCTCGGAAGCTGAAGATTAGCGGCCAGTATAACAATCAGAGAGCCGCAACTTCACGGCCGGCGGGTCTTGACCGCAAATTGACGCGGTCTGTTGTCTTCATTGCGAGTCCTGCGTCTGGATTTGAACGGGCTCCTCTCCTGTGCGCACGCGGTTACCTGCCACACGCCTGTTCATTTTGATTGTATGGACACACAAAAAAGAAGTCCAGGACAGCTTTATGCTGAGCCGAGGCGTTCAAAGTACGGGAGGAGGAGAACCGCTTTGTACGTGTTTTGAATATGCGCCAACTCTTAGCGCCACGTTTGGCATAATAGGGAGCAATGAAAACACATATTGCTGTTCTTTTCCTGGCGTTTGCCACCGCCTTCAGCGGCACCGTCCAAGCTACGCCGCTCGAAGACATTCATGGGGTGCCGGTGTCCAGGCTCGAGTTCGGCAGCTTTAAACTGGAGGTTGCTCTTACTGGAATCAAAGATTGGCCCTTCTCAATTGAAGGCGCCGGCGTTTCCTTCAAAGTCAATCCGGACCAAATCGAAATAGTTGTTGCCGTAAGGATAGCCGATGCTGAGCCATTTCGCGCTGCCTGTGCCCGAACCGTCGCGCGAGTCCGTGAGTTTCTATACGTCGATGCTAACGGGAATGCGCCTATGGGGCGGTCTTACTTGGGCTCCTACTTCCAGGGTCCGTGGCGCGGTGCCGCAAGAGAAACAGCTTTACGCACAGTGGACGCGAGTACGCTAATACGGGTTGATGTCCTCAAGCGCGGGAGTTGCCAAGCCGCGCTCACGAAGGCGCCAGTCACGTTTGACGCGATATCCCCGAAATAGTCCGCAAGTCACGTAAGAAGTCACGACCGCCACGGGCATGAAGAGTGACTTTCGCACGCGCCCGGGGCCGACTCGCTCGGCGTCTGATACGCGCCGTTGAACGACTGCTTCTCGCTAAGATGACGTCCGCCAGGGCGAGCCGCGTGGCGACACGCTCCTCGTCGCTGGTAGCGGCGATCCCCGCCAACTGGTCGCCGGACTTCAGCGGGCTGGCCTTGGCCAGCAGGCTCGTCAGCTCATCGAAGACGTAGCGGCGCTGGCCAAGGGTATGACTGAAATGCGGCATGTTGGCCGATTGCTCAGATCAGTGTCACCAGTTGTTTGGCCGTAGCGCCCTTCACCGCGGAAAGCGCAATGCCGGAATCGAACGTCACCAGGCGTCCGCCATGCTTCTGCGCCAACGCCAGCAAATAGGTGTCGGTTATCTGCCGCGCGCCATGTACGCGCGTGCCGTCCACAATCCGGGCGTCGACGATGGAGGCGTCGTCGGGCCAGAACAAGTGAGCGGAATGGTTCAGCCCGCCACGCAGGCGTTCGATGATTTGGGCGGCAGGCCGCGCGCCGGGGTAGGCTGCCTGCGACATGATGCGGATGCACCCGTTCTGGGTGATCGGGCAGGATGCCCAGCCGTGCTTGATGTTGACCTTCAACCAGGACGATGCCGTGTCGTGGTGCGGGTGCGCCTGGTCGAGCAATGCGATCAGAACGTTGACGTCGAGCAGCGCACGCATCCGGCGCGTTTCTCCTAGTATTCGCCGTCTTCGCGCAGCTTGTTGATCAGCTCGTTGCTGACTATGCGTCCCTCCTTGGGAAACGGCCGGAAGCCGTAAATCGCTTTCGGCTCATGCCCCGTCAACGCATCCCCGCCCGCCAGCCCTTTGCGCGCCAGGTCCGAAATCACCTGCCCGGCCGTCTTCTTTTGCCGCCGCGCCAGGTCCTTGGCCGCGAACAGCACGTCTTCTTCGATGTCGAGAGTGGTGCGCATGTCGAGATGCTAATGCATCACGCATCAGATGTCAATCGGGCTTTTGCGTACCGCAATCCGGCCGGAGACATCCGGGCGACGCGATGATTCAGCTCAGTCGACCTAACTAAGACAACACGATCGGGCCGCGACCGATAAAATGAGGCCATGTCGGAAGCAAGCAGCGACGGCGCCATCCTGATCCAGGGCGCGCGCCAGAACAATCTCAAGAACCTCACCCTCGCAATCCCGCTGAACCAGCTGGTCGTGGTCACCGGCGTGTCGGGCTCGGGCAAGAGCTCGCTCGTGTTCGACACGCTCTACGCCGAGGGCCAGCGGCGCTACGTGGAGACGTTCTCGCCCTATGCGCGCCAGTTCCTCGACCGCATGGACAAGCCGCAGGTGGACCGCATCGAGGGCATCCCGCCCGCGATCGCCATCGACCAGACCAACCCGGTGCGCACCTCGCGCTCGACCGTCGGCACCATGACCGAACTCAACGACCACGTGAAGCTGCTGTTCGCGCGCGCGGCCGGACTCTTCTGCCGCGGCTGCGGCGAACAGGTGTCGCGCGACACGCCTGAATCGATTTACGCCGCGCTTGCCGCGCGCGCCAAAGCCGCAGGCGACCCGCGCCTCATCATCACCTTCCCGGTGGCGGTGCCGAAAAATTTCTCCGCGGCCGAAGTCGAGCAATTGCTGCAGGGCCAGGGTTACGCCCGCATCCATGCGCGCACGGAGGGCATGCTGGAGGTGGTGCAGGACCGGCTGCGCTTATCCTCCGCGGAAAAGTCGCGCGTGATCGAGGCGCTGGAGGCGGCGCTGAAAATCGGCCAGGGAAAGGTGAATGTGTATGCGGCCGGCGCGGACGACGAAGCCGTCACCCCGGCAGTCTGGCGCTACTCCTCCGACCTGCACTGCGCCGATTGCGACATCCATTACGCCGATCCGACACCGTCGCTGTTCTCGTTCAACTCGCCCATCGGCGCCTGCGACACCTGCCGCGGCTTCGGCCGCGTCATCGGCATCGATTTCGGCCTGATCGTTCCGGACGAAGGCAAGACCTTGCGCGAAGGCGCGGTGCGGCCGTGGCAGACAGCGAGCTTCCGCGAATGCCAGGACGATCTGGTGAAGTACGCCGGGAAGCGCGGCATTCCGCTCGACACGCCGTTTCGCAGTCTCACCCAGGCGCAGCGCAAGTGGGTGCTCGAAGGCGAGCCGGAATGGAAGAGCTGGCGACTATCCTGGCCTGGCACCTGGTACGGCGTGCGCAAGTTCTTCGACTGGCTCGAGACCAAAGCCTACAAGATGCACATTCGCGTGCTGCTGTCGAAGTATCGCGCCTACACGCCCTGTCCCGCCTGCGAAGGCGCGCGGCTCAAGCACGACGCGCTGTTGTGGCGCCTGGGCACGAAGCCAGACGCGGACAAGGTATTCGGTACATATAAGAGATTCAAGCCTCTGGGGGTAAAGTGGGGCGGGGACCGGCTCGCAGTTCTGCCCGGGCTGACCATGCACGACCTGATGCTGCTGCCGATCGAGCGCTGCCGCACTTTCTTCGAAACCCTGCATTTGCCCTGGACGTCCGCGCATAGCGCAACGCGGGCCAATCGGCTTGCACAAGCGGCCGCCGCGACCGCCTCCGGGGTCGCATCCCCTGAAGGGGCCCCTGCTCCGCCCTCCGGCGCTCCTCTGGACGAAGCCACCGACCTCTTGCTCACCGAAATCCGCGCGCGGCTTTCCTACCTGTGCCAGGTGGGCCTCGCGTATCTCACGCTCGACCGCCAGTCGCGCACGCTCTCCGGCGGCGAAGTGCAGCGCATCAATCTCACCACCGCGCTAGGCACCTCGCTGGTGAACACCCTGTTCGTGCTCGACGAGCCCTCCATCGGCCTGCACCCGCGCGACATGGGCCGGGTAATCGAGGTGATGCAGCGGCTGCGCGACGCCGGCAACTCGCTGGTGGTGGTGGAGCACGATCCGCAGATCATGTTCGCCGCCGACCGCATACTCGACATGGGCCCGGGCCCGGGCGAGCGCGGCGGCGAGGTGGTGTCTTTCGGCACGCCGGATGAGCTCAGGGCGGGGCATTCGCTCACCGCCGCATACCTGTCCGGCAGAAAGCGCGCCGACGCGGGCATGCCATCCAGGCCGCCCGAGGCGAATGGGCCGCGGCTGCAGTTGCTCGGCGCCGCCGAGCACAACCTGAAGAACATCGACGTCGTGATTCCGCTATCGCGCCTCGTCTGCATCACCGGCGTGTCCGGCAGCGGCAAGTCCACGCTGGTGCAGGACGTGCTCTATGCCGCGCTGCTGAAGGCCAAGGGCAGGCCCACCGAGACGCCCGGCGCGCACCGCGCGCTCAAGGGCGTCGATGTGATCGAGGACGTAGTGATGGTGGATCAGTCGCCCATAGGGCGGACCACGCGCTCCAATCCGGCGAGCTACGTCGGCGCGTTCGACGCCATCCGCTCCCTGTTCGCGGCCGCGCCCGCGGCGAAAGAGCGCGGCTACACCGCCGGCACCTTCAGCTTCAACGCCGGCAACGGCCGCTGCCCGACCTGCAGCGGCAACGGCTTCGAGCACGTCGAAATGCAGTTCCTCTCCGACGTGTACCTGCGCTGCCCCGACTGCAACGGGCGGCGTTTCCGCGCCGAGGTGCTGGAGGTGACGCTTGCGGGCAAGAACGGGGGGCAGGCGCTGTCGGTCGCCGACGTGCTCGAACTGACGGTGGCCGAAGCGCTCGCCTTCTTTGCCCTGCATGCGCAGGTGCAGGCGGTGCTCACCCCCCTGGCCGACGTCGGCCTGGAATACCTCAAGCTCGGCCAGCCGGTGCCCACGCTCTCGGGCGGCGAAGCGCAGCGGTTGAAGCTCGCCGGGCATCTGGTCGAGGCGACCCGAGTCACAACGACCAGGGGCTTGCCCGCCGCGGGCGGCTTGCTGCGCAAGGGAAAACTGTTCCTGTTCGACGAACCCACCACCGGCCTGCACTTCGACGACATCGCGAAGCTGCTGCGCGCGCTGCGCAAACTCATCGCCAGCGGGCATTCCGTGGTGGTGATCGAACACAACCTCGACATGATCCGCGCCTCGGACTGGATCATCGACCTCGGCCCGGAAGGCGGCGACGCCGGCGGCGAAATCGTCTGCACCGGCACGCCGGCGGAAGTCAGGTCGCATGCCAGCTCGCATACCGGACGCGCGCTGCGGGAATACGACATCGCGCTTGGGCAACCGGCCGAAAAGTTGCGTCAATTGGGCGTCTCCGAGGCATTGCCCGTGCAGACTGCCCTGCGCGGCAATTCCATACGCATCCACAACGCGCGCGAGCACAACCTGCAGAACGTCGACGTCGAAATCCCGCGCAACCAGTTCACCGTGATCACCGGGGTTTCCGGCTCGGGCAAGTCCACCCTCGCCTTCGACATCCTGTTCGCCGAGGGCCAGCGGCGCTACCTCGAATCGCTCAATGCCTACGCGCGCCAGTTCGTGCAGCCCTCGTCGCGCCCGGACGTGGACGCGATCTTCGGCATTCCGCCCACGGTGGCGATCGAGCAGCGCACCAGCCGCGGCGGCAGGAAGAGCACGGTGGCGACGCTGACCGAGATCTACCACTTCCTGCGCCTCCTGTACGTCAAGCTCGGCACGCAATACTGCCCCGACTGCAACGTCGCGATCGAGCCGCAGAGCTTCGATGCCATCGCGGCCCGCCTGATGCGGGATTTCAAAGGCCAGCGTATCGGCCTGCTCGCGCCGCTGGTGGTCAGCCGCAAGGGCTACTACACCGATCTCGCCAAATGGGCGAAAGGCAAGGGCTACGACTTCCTGCGCGTGGATGGCGAGTTCCTGCCGACCGCGAAATGGCCGCGCCTGGACCGCTTCCGCGAGCACACCATCGAGCTGCCGGTGGCCGACCTGCGTGTCGCGCCGGCGAGCGAGACGGAGTTGCGCGCCGCGCTCGCGCGCGCGCTCGATTTCGGCAAGGGCATTGTGCACGTCCTCGGCGGCCTGGATCGCCTGGTCGAAACGGCGAAAAAACAGGCCAAAGGCAACCGCATCGAACTGGCGCTGCCGCAGACCATATTTTCGACCAAGCGCGCCTGTCCCTCCTGCGCACGCAGCTTCGCCGAGCTGGATCCGCGCCTGTTCTCGTTCAACTCCAAGCACGGCTGGTGCGCGAGCTGCCTCGGCACCGGCGTGAAGATTTCCGGCTATCAGGAACCGGAATACGGCAAAGACCGGGATGCGAGCCGCGAGCAGGAAGACCAGCACCTCGACAATTTCCTCGACGAGCAGGAGGAAGGCGATGAGCCCTGCCCCGCCTGCGACGGCCAGCGGCTCAATCGCGAAGCGCTGGCGGTGCGCTACCGCGGGCGCTCCGTCGCCGAGCTGGTCGCGCTGCCGGTGGCGCAGCTCGGAAAATTCTTCCTCGGCCTTTCCCTCGCCGGGCGCGAGGCCGAGATCGCGCGCGACCTGGTCGCCGAGCTGAAATCGCGCCTCGCCTTCCTCGACGAAGTCGGGCTCGGCTATCTGGCGCTGGCTCGCTCCGCGCCCACGCTCTCCGGCGGCGAGGCGCAGCGCATTCGCCTCGCGGCGCAACTGGGCTCCAACCTGCGCGGCGTATGCTACATCCTGGACGAGCCCACCATCGGCCTGCACCCGCGCGACAACCGCGTGCTGCTGGCCACGCTGGAAAAACTCCAGGCCAAGGGCAACACCCTGGTGGTGGTGGAACACGACGAGGACACCATACGCCGCGCGGCCCATGTGCTCGACCTCGGTCCAGGCGCGGGCAGCCGCGGCGGGCGCGTGGTGGCGCAAGGCTCGGCTGCCGATCTGATGGCGAACCCGGAATCGGTCACCGGACATTTCCTCAAGCATCCGCTCCGGCATCCCTTGCATCCGCCGCGCGCGGTGAACGCAACAGCGCCGGCGCTGGAAATTTTCGGCGCCGATCTGCACAACCTGCACATCAAGCAGGTGCGCGTGCCGCTGGCGCGCCTGGTCGTGGTCACCGGCGTGTCCGGCAGCGGCAAGTCCACACTCGCGCGCGAGGTGCTGCACGCGAACCTCGCGCGCCTGGTCGCACAAACACGCATATCGCCGCGCAAGCGCGCACAGGTGCAACTCGCCGGCTGCCGCGAGATACTCGGCGCCGAGCGCATCGGGCGCGTGCTCGAAGTGGACCAGACGCCGATCGGCAAGACGCCGAGGTCGTGTCCCGCCACTTACGTCGGTTTCTGGGACGCGATCCGCAGGCTGTACGCGGACACGACCGAGGCGCGCATGCGCGGCTGGAGCCCCTCGCGCTTTTCCTTCAACACCGGCGCAGGGCGCTGTCCCGCGTGCGAGGGCCAGGGCGTGAAACGCATTGCGATGAGCTTCCTCCCCGACGTGAAAGTGCTGTGCGAGGTATGCCGCGGCGCGCGTTTCAACCCGGAGACGCTGGCGGTGCGCTTCAAGCAAAAATCGATCGGCGAGGTCCTGGCCATGAACGTGGACGAGGCGGTCGAGTTCTTCGCCGCGCATCCTTCCACCCATCACGCGCTGCGCCTGCTGCAGGACGTGGGCTTGGGCTATCTGACCCTGGGCCAGCAAAGCCCGACGCTATCGGGCGGCGAGGCGCAGCGGATCAAGCTCGTCACCGAGCTATCGAAGGTGCGCATCGACGCGGAAGGCAACGCGGCAGCGCGCCCGGGGCGCGGCGGCGCCGAAGGCCACACCCTCTACGTGCTGGACGAACCTACGGTCGGCCTGCACATGGCCGACGTGGAAAAGCTGATCCGCGTGCTGCACCGCCTGGTCGATGCCGGCAACACCGTGGTGGTGATCGAGCACAACCTGGACATCATTGCCGATGCCGACTGGATCATCGACCTCGGCCCCGAGGGTGGGGATGCCGGCGGGCGCATCGCCGCACAGGGTACGCCAGCGAGCCTCGCGCGAGCGCCGGCGCGCTCGCACACCGCGCGCGTGCTCTCCGAATTCCTCGAAGGGCGGGCGGCATGAGCAGGGAGCAGGGGCCCCGTCAGGGGATGCTACCGGCCGCGATTGCCACCAGCCGCCGACAGTGGCTACGCTCGAACCACGACAATGGAACGGAGGCGGCAGCGTGAGTAGTACCTATCGCACCCGCATCGTCATCATGGGCGCAGCCGGCCGCGATTTCCACAACTTCAACGTCGTCTATCGCGACGATCCGGCAATCGAGGTCGTGGCCTTCACCGCGGCGCAGATTCCCGGCATCGCCGCACGCCGCTATCCGGCCGTGCTCGCCGGGCCGCTCTATCCGGAGGGCATCGCCATCGTGCCCGAGGCGAAACTCGAAGCGCTGATCCGCACGCACGAAGTGGAACAGATCGTGTTCGCCTACAGCGATCTCGCCCATGCCGAAGTCATGCACCTCGCTTCGCGCGCGCTCGCCGCCGGCGCCGATTTCGCCCTGCTCGGCCCGCAGCGCACCATGATCGCGGCGGGCGTGCCGGTGATCGCGGTATCGGCGGTGCGCACCGGCTGCGGCAAGTCGCCGGTGAGCCGCTGGCTTTCGCGCGAACTGCAAAATCGCGGCCTGCGCGCCGCGGTCGTGCGCCACCCCATGCCTTACGGCGATCTCGCGCGCCAGAGCGTGCAGCGTTTCGCCACGCGCGCCGATCTGGAGCGCGCCGCCTGCACCATCGAGGAGCGTGAAGAGTACGAGCCGCACCTCGCCGCCGGCAACGTCGTCTACGCCGGCGTCGATTACGTCAGCATCATCGAGCAGGCCGGGCGGGATTCCGACATTATCCTGTGGGACGGCGGCAACAACGACTTTCCGTTCGTGCGCCCCGACCTGCACATCGTGCTGGTCGATCCGCTGCGCCCGGGCCACGAATGCGCCTACCACCCGGGCGAAACGGCGCTGCGCATGGCCGACATCGTGCTGCTGGCGAAGGCCGATGCGGCCGCACCCGGCGCGGTGCAGCAGGTGATGGACAGCGCGCGCCGCGCCAATCCGCGCGCGGTGATCGTGCGCGGGTCCATGCCGGTGCGCCTGGACGATGCCGCGGCGGTACGTGGCAAGCGCGTGCTGGTGGTCGAAGACGGCCCCACCATCACCCACGGCGGCATGCCCCACGGCGCCGGTTATGTCGCGGCGCTGCAGGCGGGCGCCGCCGCGATCGTCGATCCGCGCGCATCCACCGCGCCCGAAATCGCCGCTGTCTATGCCCAGTACCCGCATATCGGGCCGGTGCTGCCGGCGACGGGGTATTCGCCGGCGCAACTCGAAGCGCTGCGCCGGACCATCAACGACGCCCGCGCCGAAGTGGTGGTGGCGGCAACGCCGATCGACCTGGCTGCATTGATCGCGCTGAACAAGCCGGTGGTGCGCGCACGCTACGAGTATGTCGACAGCGAAACGCCGGGGCTCGCCGCCGAACTCGACCGCTTTCTTGCCGGGCGGGCAGCATGAGCAGGGAGCAGGGGCCCCGACCGCAGGTCGCGGATGCGACCGGCCGCGATTGCCGCCGGCTGCCGACAGCGGCGGTGCCCGAAACTCAACGATGGTGCGGAGGCGGCGCATGACCAACGACCGCGACGCCGGCACGCACCGCCGCAGCATCGTGCTGATGATCGTGGCGGCGACGCTGTGGAGCATCGCCGGCGTGGTCACGCGCCATCTGGAATTCGCCGGACGCTGGGAAGTCACATTCTGGCGCAGCCTGTTCGCCGCCGTTTTCGTGCTCGCCGTGCTGCTCGCCACACGCGGCCGCGGCGCCTGGGCTGCGCTGCGCGCGAGCGGCGGCTACGGCATCCTGTCCGGCGCGATGTGGGCCATCATGTTCGTCGCGTTCATGCTGGCGCTGATGACCACCACCACCGCGAACACTCTGATCGTCAATAGCATCGCGCCGCTGATCACGGCGCTGCTGGCGCGCGCAGTGCTGCGCGAGCCGATCGCGCCGCGCACCTGGGCGGCGATCGCGCTCGCCATCGCCGGCATGCTGTGGATGTTCGGCTCGGGCTTCGCCGGCGGCGAGCCGCGCCATCTCACCGGAATGCTGATCGCCCTCGCCGTCCCTCTGGCCGCTGCGGTGAACCTGGTGACGCTGAAGCACGCCGGCCGTTCCGTGGATCTCGTCCCGGCGGTGCTCCTCGGCGGCGTGTTCTCCGCCGCCGCTACGCTGCCGTTCGCGCTGCCCTTCCACGCCAACGCGCATGACCTCGTCCTGCTTGCCGTGCTCGGCTGCCTGCAGCTCGGCCTGCCCTGCATGCTGATGGTGCGCGCGAGCCCGCATCTGTCTGCGCCCGAGATCGCATTGCTGGCCCTGCTCGAAGTGGTGCTCGGCCCGCTGTGGGCCTGGCTCGGAGCGGGCGAAGCGCCGGCTCTGGCCACGCTGGCGGGCGGCGCCCTGGTGCTCGCGGCGCTGCTGCTAAACGAACTTGCCGCGCTGGGCCTGCGCGTTCACGCGCGGCGTGGTGCGTAAATCAAGATCGCTTTTGCCGGAGACGTTCCTGCGCCCGCGCCGCCGGTGTACCATGTAGCGCGGAACCAGCACTCCAACGATCGGCAGAAAGGGGCATGATGGTCAAACTCGGCACGCTCCAAGCACTGCGCCGCGCGCGCTCTTGAACCTTTCTGTCCTCCGCGCCTTTGGGCCTGTACTCGCGCCGGCCGCAATCCTGCTGGCCGCGGCGCTCGCGCTGACCGCCGGTCCGGCGCTGCCGCCTTCCCTCGCCGGCCTGAGGACGCTGGGGCCGTTCGTGGTGCTGTTGCTGGGAACAGCCATGGGCCTGTGGTTCAATCGCGGCCGCGCCTTTATCGCACTCGCGTCGCTGCTCGCCGCCTTCTCCGGCTACAGCATCGCGCTCGATTTCGGCGCCGCCAGCTTCGCCGCGCGCGCGGTATTCACCGCAGCCGCGATTCTCGTTCCGCTCAACTTCCTGCTGGCGTTGGCTTTCCCCGAGCGCGGCGTATCCCACCACTTCAACTATCGCTGGCTCATGCTGGCCGTGGTGGAAACCCTGTTCGTCGCCTGGATCGCGAGCGCCGGCCGCAGCAATCTGTCGGGCACGGCGTGGCAGGACCTGCTCGATCACTGGCTGTTCAGCTCCCCGCCGACGCCGCTACTGGGCCGGCTGCTGTTCGCCGCGGCTTTCGCCGCCGCCGCGGCCAGGGCACGGCCGCGGGGTCCAGCAACGGAAACACGCCCGCTCGACATCGGCCACGCAGGAGCGCTGGTGGCGTTCTTCATCGCCTGCGAATGGGTGAATACGCCTGGCGCTTTCGCCGCGTTCATGACGGCCGCGGGCGCCATCCTGCTGGTGTCGCTGCTGCAGGAATCCCACCGCCTCGCGTTTCGCGACGAACTGACCGGCCTGCCCAGCCGCCGCGCGCTGGAAGAGCGGCTGCACGGGCTCGGACCGGTACACACCATCGCGATGCTGGACGTAGACCATTTCAAGAGATTCAACGACATCCACGGCCACGACATCGGCGACCAGGTGCTCAGGCTGGTGGGCAGCCGCCTGGCGCAGGCGCCAGGCGGCGGCACGGCCTACCGCTACGGCGGCGAGGAATTCTGCATCCTGTTCCCCGAACTCAGGCTGGCCGAGGCGCTGCCCCACGTCGAAAAACTGCGCGCCGACATCGCCGCCTACCAGATGGCGGTGCGCCGGGACGACAGACCGAAAGACCCCGAGGCCGGCACCAAGCTGCGCAGCCTGCGCTCGGCCGAGAAGACCCTGTCGGTGACCGTGAGCATAGGCATCGCCGAGCCGGACGAGCCGCGCGCTACGCCCGCCGCGGTTCTGCGCGGCGCCGACAAGGCGCTGTACCGGGCGAAGGAAGGCGGGCGGAATCGGGTCAGCCGTTGAGTCGCGCCTGACCGCGCCATCGCCGCAACCGCATCGCATACGTCACTGGAGCCTGTATCGCGTGAGTGTGCAGGGGCCTGTCTCGATAGGTGCTATGCCCCATGACCCGACCCGCTGGACAACTATACTCCTCCGGCGTATAGTACGTTCATGTTCACAGTTGTCGAAACTCTCCTGTTTCAGAAGCAATGGCCGCTTTACTGGAGCGAGGAAGAGCGAGGCGAGTTCGCCGCTTATATCGCCGAGTTTCCAGGCGCCGGGGACGTGGTGGCCCAATCTGGCGGTATTCGAAAGGTCCGCTGGCGGCGCACCGGTACCGGTAAGTCCGGGGGTGTTCGCGTCATCTACTTTACGCGCACAGCCGAGGAAGAAATTGTACTTTTACTTATGTATGCAAAGGCCAAGACAGACAACATCACGGGCCCTAAGCTAAAGGAGATTCGCCGTGTCCTTGAAAACTAAACCGCTCACCAGTGCAAAGCTGCGGGCCTATGAGGCTAAGCGCGACCTTGCTGCCGAACTGCTTGAGTCCGTGCGGCAAATGAAGGCGGGAAAGACGCAAGTTGTCCTGTCTTCCGCAATTGAAGCGCGAGAACGTACCGGTTTGTCACAATCCCAGTTCGCCAAGCTGCTGGGTGTATCAGTGCGTACGCTTCAGGGCTGGGAACAAGGCCGTAAGCAACCCAGTGGTGCCGCACGTACTTTGCTCACAATTGCACATACCAACCCCAAAGCATTACTGGCGGTAGCCGGCAAGTAGCGAGTTGAAATCGCCGCGGGGCGTTCATCGCGATCGTCCGCGCAATGTAATTCGTCGTGAACATGCCCTGGAGGTTTCGATGGTCGTACGCGTAGTCAGGCTAGGCAGCCCGAGAATCAAAGACGAGGGAATCCGCATCGGTACGGTCCGCCGTCCGCCGCGGGGCGTGCCCAAGACCCTCTTCGCATCGCAGAACTGGTACGACGTCTGGTTTCCGAACCTTGCCCCCAGCGTCGAAACGATGAAAGCCGGGCAGGCGGCGGCGAGCCCGCGCGACTGGCTCGCCTTCCTGAAAAAATACCGGGCCGAGATGGCGACACCCGAGAACAGCCGCGCGCTCGATCTGCTCGCGGCGCTCTCGCATCAGGCGAACTTCTCGGTCGGCTGCTACTGCGAGGACGAGTCGCGCTGCCACCGCTCCATCCTGCGCGCCCTGCTGCTCGAAAAAGGCGCGAAGCTCGGCTAGGACGGCCGCCGGGCGCGGCGCCAGGCCGCGCGCCCGGCGCTGTTGACAAGCTGACCGCCGGTCATTTACACTTTTGTAACTGACTGACGGTCATTTAGAGCGCGCCGAATTCCATGTCCCCTGCTTCCGCCACCGCCAAGCGCACCGCGCCCGCGCGCCACCGCGCCACCGCGCCCGAGGCGAAGAGCGAACGGCGCGCCGCGATCCTGCAGGCCGCCGTCGGCCTGCTGCGCGAGGCGCCGCTCGGGGTATTCTCGGTCGAAGCGCTGGCGCAGCGCGCCGGACTCGCCAAGGGCACCGTTTACCTGTATTTCGGCACGCGCGAGGAGGTGCTGCTGGCGGTCCACGCCGAGCGCGCCCAGCTGCTGTTCGACGTGATCGAGGGCGCGCTGGCCGCACCCAAGGCGGACACGCGCCGCATTGCGCGCGTGGTGGTGCGCCACCTGAAGGACCACCCCGAGTTCCTGCCGCTCGCGGCCACTTGCCGCGGCATGCTGGAGACGAACATCGGCGTCGACACCGCGCTCGCGTTCAAGCGCGCCGTCGGCGCGCGCCTGGTCCAGCTCGGCGCGCGCGTCGAGACGCTCTATCCGCGGCTCCCGCGCAGCCAGGGCGTGGCCCTGCTCATGGCGAGCTACGGGCTGATGCTCGGTCTGTGGCAGATCGCCGAACCGCCCGAGTGCCTCGCGTCATCCATGGCGCTGCCGGAGATGCGCGCATTCAGGATCGATTTCGAGACGCAACTGACCACCGCGCTGGTCAACCTGTGGGAAGGCGCCACGCGGCGCACGGCGCCGAAAGCGAGGCATGGATGAAACCAATTCACGCGGGCGCGCTCGCCCTGGCGGCGCTGCTGGCCACGGCCTGCGGCAAGGCGCCGCCGCCCAAAGCCGAGGAAGCGCGCCTGGTGCGCACGCTCAAGGTCGCGCCGGCCGAGCGCATGCGCACGGTCGAATTCCCCGGAGAAGTGCGCGCGCGCTACGAAACGCGGCTCGGCTTTCGCGTCCCGGGCAAGATCGTCGAACGCCTGGTCGAGGTCGGCAGCCGCGTGCGCGCCGGCCAGCCGATCGCGCGCCTGGATGCACGCGACCTCGAACTGGCGGCGGCGAGCGCGAAGGCGCAGGTGGCGCAGTTCGAAGCCGACAAGACCCTCGCCGCAGCCGACCTTGCGCGTTTTCGCGAACTGCGGGCGAAGAACTTCATCAGCCAGGCGGAATCGGAGCGGCGCCAGAGCCTGTTCGACACCGCCGCGGCGCGTCTGGACGCCGCGCGCGCGCAGTCGCGCCAGGCGGCCAACCAGGCGGGCTACGCGCTGCTCGCGGCGGACACCGCCGGCGTCATCACCGCGATCGAAGCCGAGGCCGGCCAGGTCGTCGGCGCCGGGCAGACGGTGGCGCGGCTGGCACGCCCGGGCGACAGGGAAATCGCGATCGCCGTACCCGAATCGCAGCGCGAGCTGCTCGCCGGCGCGGGTGAATTCGCCGTCACGCTGAACGCGCTGCCCGGACGCCGCTGGGCGGGCCACCTGCGCGAAGTGTCGCCGGCGGCCGATCCGGCCACGCGCACCTATGGCGCGCGCATCGGCGTGCTGCAGGCGGACGACGGTGTCGAGCTCGGCATGAGCGCGCGCGTCGCGGTGAGCGTGCCCTCGCGCGATGCGCGCATCGAGCTGCCGCTGGCGGCGATCTATTCGAAGGGCGAAACGCCTAACGTGTGGCTGGTCGACGCCGCGGGCACGGTCCGCCTGCAGCCGGTGAAGACCGGCGGCCTTGCCGGCGAGCGCGTGCTGATCGACTCGGGCCTGCAGCCGGGCGACACGGTGGTCGTCGCCGGCGCGCAGCTGCTGCGCGCCGGCGAGCGCGTGCGGGTGTCGGACGGCAGGTAGGCGCCCGGCGTGGACGAGAACCGCTTCAACCTGTCGGCTGCGGCGCTCAAGTATCGCGAACTGACGCTGTTCATCCTGCTCGCCATCGCGATCGGCGGGGTCGGCGCGTACTTCCAGCTCGGCCAGCGCGAAGACCCGGACTTCGCCTTTCGCGCGATGGTGATCCGCACGCTGTGGCCGGGCGCGACCGCCGAGCAGGTCGATCAGCAGGTCACCGACCGCATCGAGAAGAAGCTGCAGGAGACGCCCTACTACAAGTACACGCGCAGCTACTCCAAGCCGGGCGAATCGCTGATCATCCTCGAGCTCAAGGACACGGCGGCGCCGAAGGACGTACCCGGCATCTGGTACCAGGTGCGCAAGAAAGTCGGCGACATGCGCGCGACCCTGCCCACCGAGACGATCGGCCCGTTCTTCAACGACGAATTCGGCGACGTGTTCGGCTCGATCTACGCTTTCACCGGCGACGGCTTCAGCCACTCCGAGCTGCGCGACTACGTCGAGCGCGTGCGCCAGGAGCTGCTGCGCCTGCCCAATGTGGCGAAAATCGAGCTGGTGGGGGTGCAGGACGACAAGATCTTCGTCGAGCTCTCGACCAAGAAACTGGCAAGCCTGGGCATCGACCCCGCGCTCATCGCGCAGGCGCTCGCCGCGCAGAACGCGATCGCCAGCCCGGGCAGCGTGCAGACCACGGACAACTCGGTCGCGCTGCGTGTGACCGGGCAGCTCGACTCGGTCGCCGCGGTCGCCGGCCTGCTGCTGCGTGTGCCGGGCGCAGGCGGCGCGCAGACGCTGCGCCTGGGCGACGTCGCCAGCGTGAGGCGCGGCTACGCCGACCCGCCGGTGTCGAAAATGCGCTTTGGCGGCAAGGAGGCGATCGCGCTGGCCGTGTCCATGGTCCCCAATGGCGACGTGCTCGCGCTCGGCCGCGATCTGAAAGCCGACATGGCGCGGATCAAGACCGGCCTGCCGCTGGGCATCGAGTTCGAGCAGGTGTCCGACCAGCCGGCGGTGGTGAAGAACGCGGTGGGTGAATTCATGTCGTCGCTGCTCGAGGCGGTGGCGATCGTGCTGGTCGTCTCGTTCCTGACGCTGGGCATGCGCACCGGGCTGGTGGTCGCGCTTACCATCCCGCTGGTGCTCGCGGCAACCTTTCTCGCCATGCGCTTTTTCGGCATCGACCTGCACCGCATATCGACCGGCGCGCTGATCATCTCGCTCGGCCTGCTGGTGGACGACGCGATGATCGCGGTCGAGATGATGGCGCGCAAACTCGAAGAAGGCTTCGACATGCTGCGCGCGGCCACCTACGCGTATTCCTCGACCGCGTTCCCGATGCTGTCGGGCACCATCATCACCGCGGCGGGGTTCCTGCCGATCGCCACCGCCAAATCGACCACCGGCGAATACACTTTCGGCATTTTCGCCGTGACCACGATGGCGCTGCTGATCTCCTGGCTCGCCGCGGTCATGGCCACGCCGTTCATCGGCTCCTACCTGCTGCAGGAGCACAAGGCCGAGGAAGGCCTGCGCGACGTATTCGACAAACCTTTTTACGCGCGGCTGCGCGCCGTCATCGACTGGTGCATCGCGCAGCGCAAGACGGTGATCGCCGCCAGCGCGCTGTCGTTCGTGCTCGGCGTGCTCGGCATGGGCCTTACCGAAAAGCAGTTCTTCCCCTCGTCCAACCGCGTCGAGGTGATGGTCGAACTGTGGCTGCCCGAGGGCAGCTCGATCGAGGCGACCGAGCGCGAGGCGGCGCGGCTCGAAGCGCGGCTCGCCCGGGACCCGGACGTGGCGACCTACGTCAGCTACATCGGCAACGGCTCGCCGCGCTTCTTCCTGTCGCTCGACCAGCAGCTGTTCCGCTCCAACTTCGCGCAGCTCGTCGTGCTCACCAAGGACCTCGCCGGGCGCGAGCGCGTCGTCGAGCGCCTGCGCGCGGCACTGGACGATGATTTTCCCGGCATCCGCGGCCGCGTCAACCGCGTGCCGCTCGGCCCGCCGGTCAACTACCCGGTGCAGTTCCGCGTCACCGGCGCGGACACCGCGCAGCTGAAGCGGATCGCCGAGCGCGTCGCCGAGCGCGTGCGCGCCAGCCCGCACACCCACGACGTCAACTTCGACTGGGGCGACCGCGTGCTGGCGCTGCGGGTCGAGGTCGACCAGGAGAAGGCGCGTGCGCTGGGCGTGAGCTCGCAGGGAGTGGCGCGCGCGACGGCGGCAGTGACCAGCGGCGTGCCGCTCGGCCTGTATCGCGAAAACGACCGCCTGATCGAGGTGCTGCTGCGCGCGCCTGCGGCGGAGCGCGGCACGCTCGAGGCACTCGCCGAGAGCAGCGTGCTCACCGCCAGCGGGCGCGCCGTACCGCTCGAGCAGGTCGCGACGATAGGCACCGTGATGGAGGAGCCGATCATCTGGCGGCGCGCGCGCGAGCTGACGCTTACCGTGCGCGCCGATATCGGCGACGGCGTGCAGGCGCCTGACGTAAGCGTCGCCATCGACCGCACGCTCGCCGAGATCCGCGCCGCGCTGCCGGCCGGCTATCGCATCGAGATCGGCGGAGCATGGGAGGAAAACCTCAAGGCGGAGAGCTCGATCGCCGCCGGCATGCCGCTGCTGGTGGTGGTGATCGTGGGCATGCTGATGCTGCAGCTGAAGAGCTTTTCGCGCACCTTCATGGTCGTGCTCACCGCGCCGCTGGGCGTCGTCGGCGTGGCGTTTGCGCTGCTCGCGTTCCGCCAGCCGTTCGGTTTCGTCGCGCTGCTCGGCGTCATCGCCCTCGCGGGCATGATCATGCGCAACTCGGTGATCCTGGTGGACCAGATCGAGCGCGACATCGCTGCCGGCCAGCCGGAGTGGCTCGCCATCCGCGAGGCGACGGTACGGCGCTTTCGCCCCATCGTGCTGACTGCCGCCGCGGCGGTGCTGGCGATGATCCCGCTTGCGCGCAGCGTGCTGTGGGGCCCGATGGCCTTCGCCATCATGGGCGGGCTGATCGTCGCCACGGTGCTGACGCTGCTGTTCGTGCCGGCTCTGTATGCGGCGTGGTTCCGGGTGCAGCGGCCGGACTGATACGGGCTAGCCGCAAGGCGCGGCGCCCCGCGCTGCGCCATGGCCCCGCGGCGCGAAGGCGCAGGCGCCCGCAGCAAGCCGGAATCAGCGACCCGGCGCGTGCGCCGCGGCCAGCGGCAGTTCCACCCAGAAGGTACTGCCCGCGTCCTGCGTGGACTCATAGCCGATACGCCCGCGCATCCTTTCGGCCAGGCGTTTGGCTATCGCGAGCCCGAGGCCGGCCCCCTGGATCGTCCCGGCTTCGGCGCCCAGGCGGGCAAACGGCTCGAACAATTCGCCCTTCCTGCCGCCCGCAACCCCGGCGCCGGTGTCGGCGATGTCAATGCGCAGGAACTCGGCCCCGGCCGGCTGGCACGAGATCGTGACCGTGCCGCCGTTGCGGTTGAACTTCACCGCGTTGGACAGCAGGTTCAGCAGCACCTGCTTCACCAGCACGGGGTCAGCCCACACGACCCATCCGGCGCGCTCGCCACACGCGTCAACCAGGGTAATGCCTTTTTTTCGCGCCTCCAGCTCGATCATCGGCAGGCAGGGCGCGATGATTTGTTCCGCGCGCACAGGCGCGCTGCTCACCTTCAGTTCGCCCGCCTCGATGCGGCTCATTTCCAGCACCTGCGTCACCAGGTCCAGCAGGTATTGCCCTGCGTTCGCTATGTGGCCGATGCTCCTCTGTTGTTCCTCGTCCAGCGGCTTCGTCTCGTTCAATTGGAGCAGTTCGGCGAATCCCAGGATCGCATTCAGCGGGGTGCGAAACTCATGGCTCATCGACGTCAGGAACACCGATTTCGCGCGGCTCGATTGCTCGGCGGCATGCTGCGCGGCACGCAAATGGCCCTTGCCGATCGCACGCTCGCGCGCCACCACGACCCCGGCGAGCACCACCAGCCCGACCGAGCCCAGCATGGCGGTCAGCATCAGCGCCGGCGTGGCCGAATCCGGAATGAAACTCGCGGGCAGCCAGCCCAGCGACGTGGCCAGATACAGAAACACCAGCGCAAGCATCAGTACGACGCCCGTGACCAGCAGGATGGCTGCGTTGCCGAAGGTGCTCAGCAGGGCGATATTGGCGAGAAATACCGGCAACACCCCCGAGCGGACGCCGCCCGTCAGGAAAGCCCATGCCGCGACGATAACAATGCCGCCGATGTTGGTCGTCACCAATCCCAGGGTGATGTCACCTGTTGCGCGGATCAGCAACGCTCCCAGAACGGGCATGCAAATGCACGCGGCGAACAAGGCATACTCCGCCGGCGCCAGGTTCCCGCGCACGAAGAGGTAGCCAAAGAGCGCTAAGGACGTGACCAGCGAAATGGCCAGCAGGGATTTCGCGATGCCTTTGTGGCGCGTGGTTTTGCGCGGGTCGTCGAGGACACTCGGTGGCACAAACCAGGTGATGACATCCATTTTGCGCGCTC
>Ga0082335_1001584_pt1 | contig 42702 bp, 40 predicted proteins | sample Subgrocontami58m_FD_72375 | JGI IMG/M metagenome (GOLD analysis project Ga0082335, IMG submission 72375) | Subsurface groundwater microbial communities from S. Glens Falls, New York, USA - GMW37 contaminated, 5.8 m (SPADES assembly) (version 2) ...
AGAATTAAGTAAACTCCGGAGACTATAAAGAAAAAGAGAAATGTAGCAATCGGAATTCCTACAAAAACACCAATCATCTGCGCCGCGCCTCCTTGTTCCATTCTGTCTCTAATAGTTTCAATCTGTTGATCGGCTTGTGTTTGTGTCATTTGTCCTTTTGCAACCGCATCATTAAATTGTTTTTCTACCGCCGCTATTTGCTTCTCCGTTACCGCATTTTTTATGGTAGGATTATTCATCATCAAGAATTGAGAAAGAATTGCTACTACAATTACAATTAAAATTGGAATTACCCAATCGGCTGTCTTGGGTGGAAATTTAGACATCTTTCCAAAAGTACTGCTTGGTTCTGAGAATACACCAACTAACTTATCAGTGTGGCTCATTTCAAATTCTTCTTGTTCAACAGAGGACATTTTTGGAGCTTCTTGGTTTTGCATTTCTTCCATGTAATTACTCCTCGTTTAGTTAAATGTATTGGTGAGGTTAGCTATACCTAATTTAACAAAATTTTGATTTAAGCGAGAGAAAAAGAAATAAATATTATGAAAACTGATAAATTTAAGATGTTTTAAAAAAAATTATTCCTGTAATTCCATGAATCATAATAATAGCTGAAATCGCAAGAGTAAACCAGCTGGACGCTATTAAATGTCCATTCACATTAAAGCTTCCTAAAAGATATATTATAGTTAATGCTACAAACTGTAATCCCCAGGCTAGATTTCCCGTTTTGTAAAAGAGCTGTAGTTCTCTCTCGTCCGGTATTACTTTTTTCTTCCACATGATTACAGGTAAGAAAGCTATAGAAGATAACAAGGCGCTCCCCACTACACCGAATAGTAAGATTGTTATTAAACAAAACGTTCCAACTATAGCTTCGAAGTAATATCTAAATTTCATTTTATTTCTCCTTTTCTAAGAAAAACATTTCTTCAACTTTTTTACCAAATACTTTCCCAATCTTTAACGCAAGAGGTAAACTCGGGTCGTACTTTTCCCGTTCAATTGCATTTATTGTTTGGCGAGACACATCAACAAGTTTTGCAAGATCGTCTTGAGATAATCTCCGTTCAGCGCGTAATATGTGAAGTGTATTTTTCATTCGTATTTCTCTTTTACAAACTCCGCACCCAATACATAAGCTATAATTGCAATCACCGCAAGGATTACCAATATGTAATTCAACATTCCAGGTGAGAAATTCAAAAAGACAAAGATCAAAGCAAAAAGAAAAACTAAAGTGGTTGTAAAAGCAATGTTCAAAGATTCTAAATGGATCTTTAGTTTAAGTTCGTCTCCGTGCAAAATTTGGAAATGATATCCGAGAGTACAATAGATAAATCCTATTGTCCCTAAAAAAGATGAGAGAAAAATAGTACCTCTACCAATATAATTTGGCATGCGTCTTATCAGCTCAATTGGTAATAGCCCAAGAACAAACGTTGGTACAAAAAGAACTATTGGTGATAAAATCAAAATTGGTGTCTTATAAGGAAACGAAAAATTCTTAAGAATATTTTTCATATTGACCTCTCTTAATTTTTATTATCACACAGTTAGAAATCTCTGCTCTGGGCGAAATATGTGCAGTTTATTTTTCATTCATTAATCATTCTTCTTCATAATCATATTTCTTTTTAACAAAGTAGCGGACGGAGTTCTCAACCAAGATAATGACAACAAAAATTAATACAACAATTGTGGCTTTTTCTTGAGCACCTGAAATGCGGAGAATAACAAATCCAATCAAAAAAAATATTGGTAGTAAAAGAGAATAAGTCTTTGTGTAAACTTCTGCATCTATTTGCCTTTTGAGTTCATCTTTCTCTTTAATTCTTTTGTTATAATTAATGAACATTAAAAAGGAAGCCCCTGTCATTGCGAATATATAAAAGACTTCCCCAATTCCATTTTTTCCAAAATATAAAAAAAGAAGTGTGCTGACTATAACTATTGTACTAATGATTTTAAGTAGGTAGTTAATTGGTTTCCCGCTACGATTAGTTGATTCTTTGGTATTTAAAGTACTCGCTTTTATTTTAATAAATGCAATCAAAAAGAATCCTGAAAAAATCAAAAAGCATATCACAATAGCGATCAAGAAAGGAAACATCTTTTCTCTAAAAGGTGGATAATTAGTTGTAGAAAAAGCTGACCATATACTCATCAAAAGAACAAGCAGGAAAGGAAAGATAGGTTGTAATACTTTATTTGACAGCTTATTAGTATGTATAATCTGCTTAAACACTGCTAAAGAAAAATATGTCCAGCCAATGAATGACATTGGGAATAATAACCATTTTATATCTGAGGTAATAAAAAGAGAGGTAATAGCAACCAAAACAAAAGATGAAACTCCTATTAGTAAAGAAAAAGAAAAGTTAGGTTTTTTGATTTCTCCAAACATAACTCACCATTTTTAATTCTAACCCCAACTTATAGTATTCTTTACAAAAAGTCAAGTATGCTTTACATCACATTTTTAGCAATTCATCCTTAAAACCTTCGAGGTTAAAACCGAAAACCTCGAAGGTTGTTTGAAAGAATTTGTAATTTTGTTCAAAGAAAATATTTTCATCCTACACCGAGGATTTCATGAAGACCATTATTGAACCGTTTAGAATCAAATCTGTTGAGACGATTAGATTTACAACTAAAGAAGAACGCATTAAAATATTAGAAAGTGCCGGATACAATACTTTTTTAGTTCGTGCAGATGATGTTTTGATTGACCTTCTAACTGATAGCGGAACATCTGCAATGAGTTCCGATCAATGGGCGGGAATTATGCGCGGAGATGAATCATACGCAGGCGCAAAAAGTTTTTACAATTTTGAAGCAGCAGTTAAAAAAATTACCGGTGATGAATTTATAATTCCAACTCATCAAGGAAGAGCTGCAGAAAAAATTATTTTTTCAATTCTAGGCGGACCGGGAAAATATTTTGCAAGCAATACATTTTTCGATACAACACGTGCAAACATTGAATTTGCCGGATCCGAAGCTGTAGATCTGTTATGCGAAATCGGGAAACATCCCGCACTGCGCGCACCGTTCAAAGGTAATATGGATGTTGAAGCTCTTGAAGCGTTCATTAAAAAAGTTGGTAAAGAAAATATTCCGTTAATTGTATTAACCGTAACTAATAATTCCGGCGGCGGTCAGCCTGTCTCGATGCAAAATATTAGAGAAGTTAAAGATGTATGTAAAAAATACGGCTTACCGCTATTCCTGGATGCATGCCGTTTTGCGGAGAACGCTTATTTCATCAAACTAAGAGAAAAGGGTTACGAGAATAAATCTGTTCTGGAAATTTGCCGGGAGATGTTTTCGTACGCTGATGGTTCAACGATGAGTGCAAAAAAAGATGCGCTTGTAAATATCGGCGGATGGCTTTCACTCAACGATGATGAACTCGCGATGAAATGCCGCAATCTTCTAATTGTTACGGAAGGATTTCCTACTTACGGCGGATTAGCGGGACGCGATCTTGAAGCCATTGCTCAAGGTTTGGAAGAAGTTGTTGATGAGCATTATCTGCAGTACAGAATTCGCAGTACAGAATATCTTGGTGAAAAAATGTTGAGCGCCGGAATTCCAATTATAGAACCGCCGGGAGGACATGCTATATATATAGATGCAAAAAGATTTCTACCTGATATTCCACCGGAACAATTTCCAGGACATTCAATTGTGTGCGAACTTTATATTGAAGGCGGAATTCGTGCGTGCGAAATCGGCAGTGTTATGTTCGGAAAATATGATAATCAAGGAAAATTAATTCCTGCAATGATGGAACTTGTGCGTCTCGCAATTCCAAGAAGAGTTTATACACAAAGTCATATTGATTACGTTGCCGAAGTTTTAATTGAGGTTTTTAAGAATAGAAATAAAATGAAAGGTTACCAAATTATTTACGAAGCTCCGATGCTGAGACATTTTACGGCTAAGTTTAAACCCATATAATTCTGAGGAGCAAAGCGACGAAGAATCTCTTTTCGTGAGTTTTGAGATTCTTCGCTTCGCTCAGAATTTAAAATGAAAAAACATTTCACATATAAATCTAGTAGACAGATTTGGAGAATACTTATCTCCGATAGTGATAAACTAATACTCGAGACACGCGATCTTAACACAAAAGAAGTTTTCTTTAATTGTTGCTACATTGAAAACGGAGAAAATATTTTTTCCGATTTTCAGCTTTATGAAAAATGCTGGGTTGGCATTGAGGAAATTTATAAAGATATTATTTTCTTCCACTACTTCCCCAAACCCGATATGCCTCATCATAAAGGAATAATTGCATTTGATATTGCATCGCAAAAAATTTTATGGACTAACAATGAATTCTCTTTTCTTTTTACAAGCGGTGAAAAAGTTTACGGATTCAAACAAGGATTTGAAGAAAGATATTTTTCTGCTTTAGATTATTTAAGCGGCGGGCTGGTTGAGGAATTCGGTTCGGATTACAGGAAGATTAATTCACTGCAAAAATCTGCGGAAAACGAAAAAGATTGGAGTTCGTATCTTTATCCCCAAGTTTTTTCTAATGATGAAAAAGATCCTATGATTGCAGAAGCTATACGAAAACAGACCAAGAATACCAGTGTTGAAGGTGACGTAGAGTATAATTTTAAAAATGATATACTCTTCTTTAACTACCACACAAAAGTATTTGAAAATAGTTTTTTAAATAAATTTCTAGCTGTTAATCTTAAATCAAACAAAGTGATTCTATCCGAAATTATAAATGCCAATGCTTCAGCATTATTTACGGATTCATTCTTTATTTATAAACATTATCTTTTCCTTCTTCGTGAAAAGAACGAAGTTATTATCTATAAATTAGAGCAAGAGAAAGAGTAAGATTACGATTAAGAGCAAAAGTAAAATGAAATGGAAATAACATTAGAAGAGAAAAAAATTCTTCTCGAGATTGCGCGTACTGCAATTAAATCTGTTTTTACCGGAGAGAAAATCCCCGAACCAGATTATGGAAAACATCCGGTCTTCAATTCGCACTCGGGTGCTTTTGTAACTCTTACAAAAGCCGGTTCACTGCGCGGATGTATTGGGTACATTATTTCGGATAAACTGTTATTCGAAACAATATGTGAAGCGGCAATACATGCATCGCAAAATGATCCGCGCTTTCCTTCTGTTCGTCAACCGGAAATTAAAGATCTCTCTATAGAAATTTCAGTTTTATCGGAACCCTTTCCGCTTAACAATTATGATGAAATAGAAATCGGTAAACACGGATTAATACTTGAAGAAAAAGGAAGACGCGGACTTTTACTTCCTCAAGTTCCTATAGAACATAATATGAATCATGAACAATATCTCGATGCAATTTGTCAGAAGTCGGGATTTTCTCCAGGTTATTGGAAAACAAAACAGCTTAAGCTCAACGCTTTTACTGCAACAGTTTTTTGTGAAAAAGATTTGGAGAAGAAATGAAAAATATTCGCGAACCTGCAGTTGCGGGGATGTTCTATCCCGCTTCTTCTATTAAACTAAAAGAAGATGTTCAGCAATTGCTGGACAATTACAAACCACAAGAGAAATTTAAAAATGTTGTCGGAATTGTATCTCCTCATGCAGGATATGTTTATTCCGGAAGAACAGCGGCATTTGCATTTAATGCCTTTGAGCAGGAAAAATATAAAACTGTTGTAATTATTTCTCCAAGTCACCGCGAATACTTTTCCGGGATTTCTATTTATAACGGTGATGCATACAGAACTCCTTTGGGAGATGTGCTGATCAATAAGGAAGTTAGTAATAAAATTTCTGCCGGAAGTAAAATAATTTTTGAAGGAATAAACGGACACCGCGCTGAACATGCTGTAGAAGTTCAAATTCCTTTTCTCCAAATGATGATGAAAGATTTTTCTATTGTTCCTATTGTGATGGGTGATCAAAATAAAATGTATATCAATGAACTTTCTCAAAGATTAGCCGGCGTTATGGATGATGAGACATTAATTATTGCCAGTTCGGATCTTTCTCACTTTCACTCAAAAGAACAAGCAGACAAACGCGATTCCATTGTAGAAAAGCGAATTACCGAATTTGATTATAATAACTTGCAGAATGATTTAGAAACCGGAAAATGTGAAGCATGCGGCGGAGGCGGAATTGTTGTGATGATGAAAACTGCCGATTTGTTCAATAAGAAAAAATCAAAAGTTCTTTCCCGCACTGATTCCGGAGATGTTACAGGCGATAATTCCGAAGTTGTTGGATATTTAAGTGCTGTGCTATTTAAATAATAAATATTGAATTGCTGATAATTACAAAACAGTTTATATTTAATTAGAAACTTAAAGAGTAAACAGAATGATACGCCCAATAGAAATAAAAGCACTAACCAAATATAGAATCTGGATAAAATATTCGGATGGTAATCAGGGCGAAGTAGATCTTTCCGAATTTGTCGGTAGAGGAGTATTCAAGTTGTGGGAAGATTATTCTTTTTTTCAAAAGGTTTCTCTCGGATCTTCCGGCGAGATTATATGGAATGATCAAATTGATTTGTGCCCTGATTCAATTTATATGAAACTTACCGGAAAAACAGTAGTGCAACTTTTTCCCCAGTTATCGGTAGAGGTAGATGCCTGAGTTAAGCCGCTTCTACGGAATAGTAATTAAAATGTTTTTTGCTGATCATACTCCACCACATTTCCACGCTCAATATGAAGAGCAGGAAGCTCTTATTGATATTAATCGTCTCTCTATTATTTCAGGTAAACTTTCTCCGCGTGCTTTGGGCTTAGTAATGGAATGGGCGTCTATTCATCAAGCCGAATTAAAAATAGAATGGGAAAAAGCAACTACTTTGCAACCACTTGGTAAAATAGCTCCTCTCAATTAGAATTTTTTTGCAGGGGCTGAACCTGCCTGCGGTAGGCAGGTATATTCAACCCCTACTAATGATATTTATAATAAAGTTTAATTTAAATGCCTCTCAGAAATTTATTTTTAGATTTTAATGCATACTTTGCTTCTGTTGAACAGCAGGTTAATCCCAAACTTCGGAACAAACCTACTGCAGTAGTTCCAATGATGGCGGACAGCACATGCTGCATTGCCGCCAGTTATGAAGCAAAAAAATACGGCATTAGAACAGGAACGCTTGTTTCCCTTGCTAAAAAAATTTGTCCTGGACTGCAATTAGTCGAAGCACATCACCGCCTTTACATTCAGTATCACAATCAACTAGTGAAAGCTATTGAAACGTGTGTGCATGTAGATCAAGTTATGTCAATTGATGAAGTGGTCTGTTCTCTCATGGGAAAGCAAAAGATCCGCGAGAATGCAATTGAACTTGCTCTCCAAATAAAAAAAACAATTGCAGAAAAAGTCGGAGAGTACATAAAATGTTCAATTGGTTTAGCACCGAATAGATTCCTGGCTAAGACCGCGACAGATATGCAAAAGCCAGATGGTTTAGTTGTAATTGAAGATAAAGATTTACCGCATTGCCTTTACAATTTGAAACTAAATGACTTGACCGGTATAGGAAGAAAAATGGAAGTGAGATTAAAACGGCATGGGATCTACACCGTTGAAATGTTATGTAATTTACCTAAGTCAAGGTTAAAAGAAGTTTGGGGCGGAATTGAAGGTGAGCGGATGTATGCTCAACTGCGCGGAGAAGATGTTAAAAGACCTCCTACTCACAGACAGACTGTAGGACATTCGCATGTTCTTCCGCCGAAAGAAAGGAATAAAGACGATGCATTTGCTGTGTTGAATCGCTTATTGCAAAAAGCAGCAATGAGAATGCGTTATCTTGGCTATGCTGCAGGTGCGATGTCTATGGGCGTTCGCTTTTTAGGTGGAATGAAATGGAGAGAAGAAATTAGTTTTTCTCATACACAAAATACTATAACGCTTATGAAAGCATTGGAAAAAGTTTGGGAAAGATATCCTGCTGGAAAAGAAAAGCCCCTTGCGGTTGGAGTAACTCTATTTAAATTGTTGGATGAAGATCAGAGTACACCAATCTTTTTTGAAGATTACGATAAAATAAAATCTCTTAACAAAGCTGTTGACGGATTAAATAAAAAATACGGATTCACATCCGCATATTATGCAACCTCACACTACGCAAGAAAATCCGCACCGATGAGAATAGCATTTACTCAAATACCAGACTTAGAAATTGAAGATGATGAAAAAGAATTTTAATTAAAAAAAAGAGACTGTCTCATAAATAAATATTACTTATTCCATAGGAATCACTATGTGAGTGTTTCTTAGTGAACTTAGTGTCTTAGTGGTAAATATGTTTTGATTATGCATAAAAACAAACCCATAACCACTAAGCACACGAAGGTTCACAAGGACTTATGAGACAGACTCTTTTATTTATATCCTGCTTTCTCTAATTCCTTCAAAGATTTGAAAGGAGAAGGAGGATTTAAATATTCACCAAGAAATTTGTAAATCTTCAATCGAATTTCTTTTGCAAGTTTAGTATCAATCCTATCGAAACTATGTCCGCCGGGTGCATCTTTAAAAATTTCATAATCAAATTTCTTTCCTGCTGCTTTTAATGCTGCAATCAAATGTTCAACCTCAACAACATAAACGTCATCATCATTTGTGTTGGTGTGAATCAGAAGAGGAGTTTTGAGTTTATCAACATGAAAAACCGGAGAGCGTCTTCTGTATTCATTCACATCTTGAGTAACTGTTTTTCCAATGTGATATTTTGCAGAAAATTCATCTGCGTATGATTGTCCATGAGAACCCAGACGTAGAATCAAATCACTGACAGGCACACCAGTAAATGCGACTTTGTAATCGTTCGGATGCTGGAAAATATCCATCAAACCAATCAATCCGCCATGACTCCATCCAACGATACCAACACGATCTTTATCAACCATATCGTAGTTCTCGATCATCCATGCGCGGGCAGCGTTGTTATCATCAACCTCTAAACCGCCGTAATCAATTTTTTCATAAAAACTCTTTCCGTAACCAGTGCTGCCACGGTATTCAGGTGCAACAACAATATAGCCCTGTGCCATCATCTCGCGGATAATATGTGTGTAGTAAGTTGTAAAATCTGCATGAACACCACCGTGCGGTAAAACTATTAAAGGATATTTTTTACTGCGGTCAATTTTGGTTGGAATAAAAACGTATGCCCAAAATTTAACCGGGTTGTTAGCGCCCATTGCGGTTGGATTTGGTATTTTTGCTGGTGGCGGACCAACAATGAAAACTTTTTCAATATTGGCAACATCTCCAACTTTGTTGTACCACTGAATATCATCAATTGCTTTTGCCAGTTGATCAAGCCGGTGATCGAGATCTTCAAATTTCTTTTCGATCACATCATTTGTACTTTTTTCTTTTTCCTGAGCAAAGGTTGCTTGATAAGAAAGGATCATGACCACAAAAATGAATGTGAAATATTTTATCAATTTCATAAAACATACCTCAAAAAATTTATTATTGATAAGTTAAATTACAGAGTAATACTTTTCTCTTCCAATTTATTTTTATTATCATTTCATTTGTCTTTAACAGTTTAATAAAAGAAAACACTATGAAAGTATTAAAATTCAGCGGTTCGTCTGTTGGAACTCCTGAAAGAATAAGCGGCGTGATTGATATCTCAAAAAAGTATCAAGCTGAAGGCGGAACGCCAAGAGCTAAATACAGTCTCCTTGTTTGACCCTAAACTCAAAAAAAATTACTTTGCCAGCACCTTCTAAAGGAATTACTAATTTATTGTTTAGCATGGAGTAGAAAATGAGAACAACTCATCGGACTCTTTTTATATCGTTTCTTTTTTTGCTGATAATCTTTTCACATAAAATAGATGCACAAACAATTTTTTCATTCAAAGTTGATACACTCACTTTCAAAGGAAGCGTTAAAGATGCTGTTGTTATTAGCGCAGACCATGAAAGTTATGTTAAGATAGATGCCGTTGACGGCGATAAAGCAATTGTTCTTTACCTGGGTTTACAAAAACTGAATAAACTTCCGGCATCGTTGCCTTTTGTGCATCACGATCACTCAAAAGGAGAAACTACCGATTCAGAATTTATCTGGATTCCGGAAGGAAGAGACGGTCCTAAATGGATTAGCTCTGAAGGTAAAACAATTGTTACTCAATACGATTCGGTTAAACAAACTCTCTCCGGCTCTTTTGAATACACTATTCAAAAATCAGAAAAGTCTAAAGACAAACCGAGAACTAAATTAGAAGTGACGAAAGGGCAATTTCAAAACATTCAGTACAAAGTAGAAGAAAAAAAGTAATTAGATCAACATGTTCCGGCGAACGAATCATTTACCAAATAAATACTCCGCTGCCTACATTTTGCCTTTCGTTAGTTGGAGTGGAGTAGTTTATTAAATCACGAGAACTTTATGATGAATGTTCTGTTTACTCTTCACTCTCTTTATTGTTTGTTTTATTTTGGCTAACGATTTTGCGCGGTTATAAAAAATTTGTAACCCCGCAATTAAAGCAGTTTTTTTATTATCACCGGACTCGGTTTTTAACAAAACTAAATAAATTATGAGAATACTTAAATTCGGCGGATCGTCGGTCGGCACACCCGAAAGAATAAGCGGCGTGATTGATATATTAAAAGAATATCAAGCCGAGGGCAAGAAATATGCAGTTGTTTTCTCTGCATTTCAGGGTGTGACAGATACACTTATTTCGATCAGCAATAAAGCAGTTGCACGAGACGAAACTTATTTGGAAGATCTTGAACAATTGGAAAGAAGCCATTTTAATGCTGTTGAATATTTGGTATCTGAAAATTTGAAAGAAGCATCGAGGAAAAATGTATATGGTTTTATGGAAGAACTGAAAGAGATAGTGAACGGTGTCTATTTGGTGAAAGAACTTACTCTTCGCAGTTTGGATTATATTATGAGTTTCGGTGAACGACTTTCATGCAACATCATTTCCCATGGGATTAACAGTAGGGGATTAGAATCGGAATATTTGGACAGCAGATTACTTATCAAAGCCGATGAATCGTTCGGTAACGCAAAAGTTAAATTCGAAATTACAAATAAAAACATTCAAGACTATTTTTTGCAGCATAACAAAATTCAAGTCATCACCGGATTCATCGCTTCAACGGAAAAAAATGAAACTATAACATTGGGCAGAGGTGGTTCGGATTATACAGCTTCTATCTTCGGTGCAGCTTTGAATGTGGAAGAAATAGAAATCTGGACAGATGTTGATGGAATTCTTACTGCAGATCCCAGAAAAGTTGCAGATGCATTTTCTTTACAAGCTGTTACTTATGAAGAAGCAATGGAAATGTCACACTTCGGTGCAAAAGTTATTCATCCGCCAACGATGAAACCGGCATTGAAGAAAAAAATTCCGATCAGAATAAAAAACACTTTCAACCCATCGTTTGAAGGAACTGAAATTACTGAAAGCAATTCCGGCAGTAAATTTACAGTGAAAGGAATTTCTTCAATTGATGAAATTACATTGCTAAGAGTTACCGGCAGCGGAATGATTGGCGTTGTTGGTATTGCTTCAAGAATTTTCGGCGCTCTTGCTAAGGAAAAAATAAATGTTATTCTTATTACACAAGCTTCATCCGAACATAGTGTTTGCCTGGCAATCCTTCCGCAACTCGGACAACTTTCAAAAAATCTAATTGAAGAAGAATTCAAATGGGAAATACGTGATGGAATGATTGATGAAGTTGCCGTTGAACCTGATATGTCAATCATTGCTGTTGTTGGGGAAGATATGCGGCATACGCCGGGTATCTCCGGAAAAGTATTTCAATCGCTCGGTAAAAACGGAATTAATATTATTGCAATCGCTCAAGGTTCTTCCGAATTGAATATCTCTCTCGTTATCGAAAAGAAGTATCTGAAAAAGGCATTAAACGTTTTGCACAATTCTCTTTTTCTTTCGAAACAAAAAACAATAAATCTGTTTTTGATAGGTCCGGGCATGGTTGGCAGTGCATTTCTAAATCTGATAATTGAACGAAGCAATTATGTGGCGGAACATGTTCATGCAAAAATTAAAATTGCTGCTCTGCTAAACAGAAAAAAAATGGTTTTTGATGAAAACGGAATTGATCTCAATAACTGGAAAGAGTTTCTCCAAAATTCAAAATCAGAATCAAACATTGAAAAATTTATTGAACAGATGAAAGAGAAGAATTTGCCAAATTCCATACTTGTGGATTGTACGGCAAACGATTCCGTTGTTAAGCATTATACAAAAATTCTTTCTTCATCAATTTCAATTGTAACGCCAAATAAAATAGCAAACACGCAGAGTTACGAACAATTTGTTTTATTGAAAGAGACCGCCGGCAAACATAATGTTCAGTTTCGTTACGGAACAAATGTTGGTTCCGCTCTCCCGTTCATTAACACTCTTAAGGATATAATTTCGAATGGTGATCAGGTAACTAAGATCGAAGGAGTTTTTTCCGGAACACTTAGTTTTATTTTCAATACTCTAAAAGAGAAAGACTGCTTTAGTGAAGCCGTAAAGATTGCAAAGGCAAAAGGATATACCGAACCCGATCCGCGTGATGATCTAAAAGGATTAGACATGGCAAGAAAGTTATTGATCTTAATTAGAGAATCGGGTGTTCCATTCGAGCTGAAGGATATTGAAATCGAAAAACTAATTTCTCAGGAAGCAGAAAATTCTAAATCTCTTGAAGAGTTTTTTAACAAATTTAAAAAAGATGATCATCGTATCATTGAAATGAAAAGAATTGCTGCCGAAAAAGGTTGTGTGCTTTGCTATATCGCTAAGTACGAAGACGGAAATGCAAAGTTGTCCATTCAAGAAATTGATCGGAATCATCCTTTCTTCAATCTTACAAACAGTGAGAACATTGTTGCATTCACTACAAAGAACTATTGGAAGAATCCTTTGGTAATCCGCGGACAGGGAGCCGGTGCAGATTTTACAGCAGTTGGAATTCTTTCCGACATATTAAGAATATCAAATTATCTTGGGTAAATATTATGAATGATAATAAAATAAAAATTGCAATACTTGGCGCAACCGGTAGCGTTGGACAAAAATTTATAGAACTTCTTTCCGATCATCCGTGGTTCGAAATTCATGAACTTGCCGCATCGGATAGATCTGCCGGTAAAAAATATTCCGAAGCAGTGAATTGGGTTATGCAAACACCACTTCGATTGGATATTGGCAGTAAGACAGTTCTAAAATGCGAACCGATCTTTGAATCTAAAATTATTTTTTCCGCGTTAGATGCTAACGTGGCAGGAACAATCGAAGAAGATTTTGCTAAAGCGGGGTATGTAGTAATATCCAATGCACGCAATCATCGTTTTGATGATGATGTTCCGTTGATAGTGCCGGAAATAAATTCAAATCATTTAGAACTGGTAAAAATTCAGAAGTTTGGAAAAGGTGCAATCGTAACCAATCCAAATTGTTCAACGATCGGTTTAGCAATGGCATTGAAACCGTTAGCCGATGATTTCGGAATTGATTCTGTAAATGTTGTTACTATGCAGGCAATTTCCGGCGGGGGTTATCCCGGAGTGCCAAGCATGGATATTCTTGATAACGTTATTCCTTTTATCGGCGGTGAAGAAGATAAAATGGAACGAGAGCCGCTTAAGATTCTCGGAATGATTGATAATGGTAAAGTGAAATTTGCAGATGTAAAAATTAGCGCTCAGTGCAACCGCGTAAGTGTTATTGATGGTCATACGGAATGCGTTCAAGTAAACTTGAAAAAGAAAACAACGAAAGAAGAAATCATCAAAGTGTGGAATAGTTTTACTGGAGAACCGCAAAGATTGAATTTACCTTCTGCACCTGGAAGACCGATAATTTATTTGGAAGGAGACAAATATCCGCAGCCACGCATGCACAGAAATCTTGGCAAAGGTATGTCGGTTTCAATTGGAAGATTACGGGAATGTTCACTGTTCGATTATAAATTTGTAGTCCTTTCTCACAATACAATTAGGGGAGCTGCTGGTGGAACTATTCTAATTGCAGAATTAATGAAATCAAAAGGATACCTGGATTAAATTTATGAAATTGAAAAGTATCAAAGTTGTTGCTCCTGCAACTATTGCAAACGTAGGTCCCGGATATGATATTATGGGATTTGCAATCAATACTCCGGTTGAAGAAATGATTTTACGTCTTACCGGAAAACCCGGAATTAAAATTTTAAGAATAACCGGAGATAAAAACGAGTTACCGACCGATATTAATAAGAATACGGCAACTGTTGCTTTAATACACATGATTTCAAAATTGGATAACAAACTTGGCGTTGAACTTGAGATTAGGAAGAAAATAATCTCAGGCAGCGGACTTGGATCGAGTGCAGCCAGTGCGGTTGCCGCACCATTTGCACTAAATGAATTATTGGGAAAACCATTTACAAAACATGAACTACTAGAGTTTGCTCTTCTTGGTGAGAAAATTGCATCTGGATCAATTCATGCTGATAATGTTGCACCATGTCTATTCGGAGGATTCATTTTAATCCGCGGATACAATCCAACTGATATCGTTCAACTATCATCTCCTAAAAAATTATTCTGTACAGTTCTTCATCCTCAATTCGAAATTAAAACTTCCGAAGCGAGAAGATTGATTAAGAAAAAATTTCCATTGAAAGATGTAATAACTCAAACCGGAAATGCTGCCGGGTTAGTTGCCGGATTATTGAAGAGCGATTACAATTTGATAAAACGATCTATGCATGATCTGATTGCCGAACCCGCCCGCGCAACATTAATTCCGGGCTATTATGAAATAAAAGAATCAGCGATGAATGCCTGTTCAATCGGCTGCAGCATTTCAGGATCAGGACCCGCAATATTTGCGTTTAGTACTTCACAAGAAGATGCAGACAAAATAGGAAGAGCAATGAAACAAGCATCTTCAAAATATGTAAAGAGGAATAACGTTTATGTTTCATCTATAAACACAGTGGGTCCAAAAGTAATCGGGTAACGCACTAAGAAAAAATGGTTTTAGCCAAAGATATTTGGGCTAAAGCCCGGGTAGTTTTTAATTCATTAACCCCGGACATATCACCGCTTTGCGGGATCCCGCATTCGCGGGAAATGTCGGGGCTATAAAAAATACATTTTACGTAACTTCAAATTTTTATTATGAGATATTTCAGTACGCGCAATCAAAATAATTTTATTTCTTTCAGAGAAGCAGTTTTAACCGGACTTGCACAAGACGGCGGACTTTTTATGCCGGAAACGATTCCATCTTTTTCAAAATCGTTTATAGAAAATCTTCATTCATTTTCTTTTCATGAAATAGGATTTGAAACTGCAAAAAAATTTGTTGGCGATGAAATCAGCGAACAAAAACTTCAAGAGATTATTCAACGCTCAATTAATTTTCCGGCTCCGCTTGTAAATCTTGATGAGGAGATTCACATACTAGAACTATTCCATGGGCCAACACTTGCGTTCAAAGATTTCGGTGCACAATTTATGGCAAGAACCATGGAATATTTTGTGAAAGATAACGATGCTGAACTGGTAATCCTCGTTGCAACTTCGGGAGATACAGGCAGTGCAGTTGCGCATAGTTTTTATGGTGTCGAAGGAATTAAAGTTTACCTGCTTTATCCAAGCGGTAAGGTAAGCGGAATTCAAGAAAAACAATTAACAACTCTCGATAAAAATATAACGGCTTTAGAGATTAAAGGTACGTTTGATGATTGCCAGTCTCTCGTTAAGAATGCTTTTACTGATAACGATCTAAAAAATAAATTGAAACTAAGTTCGGCAAATTCAATTAATATAACCCGCTTGATACCGCAATCATTCTATTATATAAATGCAGTTAAACAATTAAAACAGAGAGAGAAGAAAATTCTGTTTTCTGTTCCATCCGGAAATCTTGGTAATATTACGGCAGGATTGATCGCAAAAAAAATGGGCATTCCTATTGATTTGTTTATAGCAGCGACAAATTCAAATGATGTGTTTACAAATTATTTATCATCCGGGATTTTTGAAGCTCGCAAGTCGGTTCAAACTTATTCCAATGCCATGGATGTCGGCAATCCAAGTAATTTGGAAAGAATAAGAATGCTGTATGATGATAATATTGGAAGGATGAGAAACGAGATCGAGTCGTTTAGTTTTGATGATGAAAAAACAGTAATTGGAATAAAAGAAGTATATAGTAAATATAATTATGTAATTGATCCACATGGCGCCGTTGGCTACCTGGCACTCAAGAAATTTTTAGGTGAAGGCAAACAAAACAAAATTGATTCGATTGTTATAGAAACAGCTCACCCCGCAAAATTCAAAGATGTTATTGAAAACACAATTAAGACAGAAATAAAAACGCCTCAGCGGCTTGCCGAATGTCTTAATAAAGAAAAACATTCAATTGTTCTCGATTCCAAATTTGAAACTCTTAAAGATTATCTGTTGAACACACAGTGCATATGAAAAAACGATAATCTTATTAATTCAATGTTAGAATATTTTTTCTTGGAATAGCTCCAACATGTAAAGGTTGTGTGAAAATGTTAATTGTAAAGCGAGATTTATCTCGCTAATTGCGGAAAAAATAATATTTTCACAGCATTTATGAGCGAAATAAATTTCGCTATACAATAATCACACACGCTCTTTATGTCAGGGAGAACTATTTCAAAATTTCTTTTTAAGCACCATTGAATTAAGAATACTTTTCCGATAAATTCTTTTCCAGATATTTATCATTCAAAGGTGTTAAGATGAAATCAATAATTAGAACAACATTTCTTCTTGTTAGCTTACTTTTTGTTTTCAATGAAATCTTTGCTCAAGTAGACACATCTTACTTCAACGGACTGGAATACAGAGGAATTGGTCCTTACCGCGGGGGAAGATCTTGTGCAGTAACCGGTGTTCCTTCCAATTCAAATTTATTTTATTTCGGCGCAACCGGCGGCGGAGTTTGGAAATCTGAAAACACCGGGACCACATGGAAAAATATTTCTGATAAATTTTTTGGCGGATCAATTGGAGCAGTTGCTGTAAGCACATGGGATCCAAATGTAATTTATGTCGGAACAGGTGAAGAAACAGTCCGCGGAAATGTTTCAAGCGGAAACGGAATGTGGAAAAGTGATGATGCAGGTAAAACATGGAAACAGATTGGTCTCGAAGATTCACGCCATATAACGCGGATAGTTATTGATCCAAAAAATCCGGATTTAGTTTATGCCTCATGCCTCGGTCATCTTTACGGACCAAATTCTATGCGCGGAATATTCCGTACGAAGGACGGAGGAAAGAATTGGGAAAAAGTTTTATTTGTAAATGATGAAGTCGGCGCAGTTGATCTTAACATAGATCCGACGAACTCACGAATTCTTTTTGCATCAATGTGGCGTGTAAAACGAACTCCTTACAGTTTAGAAAGCGGTGGTGAAGGATCAGGTTTGTGGAAATCAATTGACGGAGGCACTACATGGAAAAATATTTCTACAAATAAAGGAATGCCGAAAGGAACAATTGGAATTATCGGTGTCTCTGTTTCCAAGGCAGATCCGCGCAGGGTTTATGCAATCGTTGAAGCAGAAGAAGGCGGAGTGTTTCGTTCCGATGACGGCGGAGAAACCTGGATTAAAATAAATGAAGATAGAAATCTTCGTCAGCGTGCGTGGTATTACAGCAGAATTTATACTGACCCTAAAGACAAAGATAAAGTTTATGTTCTCAATGTTGGTTTCTGGAGATCGAAAGATGGCGGAAAAAATTTTGAAGGAATCAATACTCCTCATGGCGATCATCACGACTTGTGGATAAATCCCGATAATCCCGATGCTATGATAATTGCAGATGACGGAGGCGCTCAGGTTTCCCTTGATGGCGCTAAAAGCTGGAGTACATATTATAATCAGCCGACAGCGCAATTTTATAGAGTTACTACAGATAATAATTTTCCTTACAGAATTTACGGTGCTCAACAGGATAACAGTACGGTCAGAATTTATCATAGGACTGAAGGCGGAAGCATTGAAGAAAAAGATTGGGAGGAAACAGCCGGCGCAGAAAGCGGCTGGCTCGCTGTTGATCCGAAAGATAACGACATAGTTTATGGTGGAAACTACGCCGGTTTGATTGGAATGATTAATCATCGAACAAAAGAAAACAGAACTGTTGATGTTTGGCCGGATTCACCAATGGGACACGGTGCAAAAGATTGGAAGAACCGTTTCCAATGGAATTTCCCTTTACTCTTTTCAAAACACAATTCGAAGACTTTATATGCTGCAGGAAATATTTTATTTAAAACAACAAATGCAGGGCAAACCTGGCAAGCAATCAGCGGAGATTTAACACGTAATGATACAACCAAACTTGGTGCATCCGGCGGACCGATTACTAAAGATAATACCGGAGTTGAATACTATTGTACGATTTTTTCTCTAGCAGAAAGTTCTCTCAAACCCGGAATTATTTGGACTGGTTCTGATGATGGATTGATTTATGTAACAACCGATGGCGGAAAGAATTGGAAGAACGTAACACCTCCAGCAAGTATGCTTCCTGAATGGGCACAGATCAACAGCATTGAAGCGAATCCTTTTGTTGAAGGCGGTCTTTATGTTGCGGCAACAAGATATAAATCCGATGATTACAAACCATACTTGCTTAAGACAACAGATTTTGGAAAGACCTGGAAAAAAATTGTAAACGGAATTGACGAAAAACATTTTACACGTGTAATCCGCTCTGATATACAACGACAAGGATTACTCTTTGCCGGAACAGAAGAAGGAATGTACATTTCTTTTAACGACGGAGAGAATTGGCAATCGTTTCAGCAAAATCTTCCAATTGTTCCCATCACGGATCTAACAGTCAAGAATGAAGATTTGATTGTAGCAACACAAGGCAGATCATTTTGGATGATAGATGATATCTCCCCGCTTCGACAAATGAATACAGAAGTTATGAAGAAAAAGTTTTGGCTCTATCAACCGCGCGAATCTTTTAGAATTGGCGGCAGCGGACGGGGAGACGGCATAACAAGCGGAGTTAATTTACAAAGCGGTGTGCTCTTTAACTATTATTTCAAAGATATGCCCGATAGTAATTCGGTTGAGCTGAGAATTTTTGATTCAAGCGGAAAAATTATTAAAACATTTAAGCCAAAAACCAAAGAAAGAAGTGAACGTCTTCAGATTAAAAAGGGATTGAATAGAATGATCTGGAATATGCGTTACCCAGATGCTGAAAAAGTTGAAGGAATGATTTTGTGGAGCGGCGGTGGAATGACCGGACCATTAGCCGTGCCGGGAGATTATAAGGCTGTGTTAATCCATAATAAAGACAGCATTGACGTTTCATTTACAATCATGAAAGATCCACGCTCCTCTTCATCTTTATCGGAATTAAAATCTCAATTTGTTTTTTTGAATTCGGTTATTGAAAAACTTACACAAACCCATAAAGGGATAAAACAAATACGTAATATTCAAAAACAATTAAAGGATGTTGGAGATAGAATCAAAGATCAAAAGAATGTCGAGACAATTAAAAAATTAAGTGAGGAAATTAATAAGGAAATTACGGCAGTTGAAGAGAGGTTATATCAAACAAAAAATAAAAGTCCGCAGGACCCGTTGAATTTTCCGGTACGTTTGAACGATAAACTTTCATCGCTCGGAAGTTCGGCAGCAAGCGGAGATTTCAAACCAACCGATCAGGCGGTTGAATTGAAGAAAGAACTTTTTGCAAAAATTGATGCCGAATTAATCAAGCTAATGGAAATTGTGGGTAACGAAATTCCTAAGTTCAATAAATTAGTTGCCGATGCAAATGTACCCGCGGTGATTCTGCAAAAAGAAGAAGAGAAAAATAAATATTAATTAAGGAGGCTTCTAAAAACTATTTTTTTATTTAATAGAACGCTGAAAAACGCAGATAAAGCAGATTTCCGCTGATCATTTTTGTTGTTTTTAGAAGTCCCCTTAAAAGAAGAAATAGAATGAGAAACAAAAAAATGAATTTTGTAATTCTCATTCCACTTTAAGTCATAAGGTTTTCCATAAGCATTATCAGTAAATAAAAATAATGTAAGGAAAAATTTATGCGTTAAATCCAAAAACAATAAGTATATAAACATTGGATGTTTTTTGAATATCGTGTTTTGATCTTATGTCACAAACCTTACCCTATGTTGTTCATTCACGCCACTCGCTATCAGCTAATGTATGTAAAGATGTTGGCGGCAGTTTTTCTCAAGTCACAGCAATTTTTTCACCATTATATTGTCCAAAATGTTATAATTATTCCCTATGTCTGTCGTTTCTGTTCCGATTTTTTTAAATCCATATTTTTCATAGAAACCTATGGCTTTGGTATTTTCAAAATATACCTTCAAACGGAGTTGTTTATTTTTGTTTAGTTGTGCTATCTCTGAAAGTAGGTTGAGAAATTTTGTTCCAATGCCTAAACCTTGTGTCACAGGAAGAATGTAAAGTTTATGTATCATTAGTTGAGGCTCCGAATTATAATTAATTTCATAAGATGTAAAACCAAGTGATTGGTTGTCTTTTTTAGCCAATATAAAATTGTGTTCTTTTTCCAGTATTTGTTTCTTCAGCGATTCTTCATTGTAAATTAATTGAAGCATATAGTTTATCTGTTCTTTCGGTATTACTTGTCCAAATGTGTTTGGCCAAGTCTCATAAGCTATCTTCTGTATTTTGGCCCAATCGTTTATTTCTATTTTTTTTAATTCTACCATTTTGTTTAGGGTAGTGGGCTATAATAATTACCGCCATCAATTAAAATTGCCCGGGCTACTTCATTGAAGTGGTTGCAAAGTGTCGAAAGATGAGCATCATTTTCATAAGTGATAAGTTTTGCATTGGGTATTTGAACCACCATTTTCTTAACTAATTCGATAGGCATGTTTTTATCTATCTCACCGTGAAAGAAGGTGATTGGGAAAGTGATTTCCGATAAATTGAAATCGAACTTTTTTAAATACAACCGCAAATCCCAGGCAACTCCCTTTTTATTTAAAATTGCTTCATCTAATGCCTTTGCTAAAACTGCCGCCCTGTCGAATTGTATCATGGCTTCATAATCCGGAGCAGGCATCATCTTTTTTGCCTGTGCCAATCCTTTTTCTTTTGACTCCTTTGGAGAACTTTGCATGGTGCCCAAAAGAAGTGGCAATAAGAAAGGCAATTTTGCTGCTACTGTCCAAAACATACTAAAGGGAAATTTCAAATTCTTTTTTGCTTCGGGGAGGTTCATTTGCCAGCCTCCCGATACAACGACAGCAGAAAGTAATCGTTCCGGTATCATTGCTGCACAAGCAGTAACATAACCTCCTCCACCAGAATTACCAAATACAGAAAATTTATCCAGTTTTAAATGGTCTGCAAGAGAAAGAACATCTTCAGGCCAGTCATTGAAGTTGCGGTTATTTTGAAAATCGGATTGTCCAATACCGGGTCTGTTTGGAGCTATTATGCGTAAGCCGTATTCAATAAATACTTCATTATCTATTAGCAAAGGCTCTAAGCAAGAAGATGGAGCACCATGAAAATAAAAGACTGGATGTCCGGTTGGTTTTCCGAATTCAAGGTAGCTTAATCTTCGTCCATCAGAGAGTGTAATAAATTGAAAGTTAGTCATGGTAATTGAAAAAAAGATTTTTTTATAATCATTGCTGCTGTTGAACAATATTGTGAATGCTTATTTACTTAATCTATAATAGGGTATTTCTGCAGAAGGAATAAACCCGATTTTCTGAGCTAATTTGTATGAGCCAATATTTTCTAAACGACATGCCCAAACTGGTTCATAATTATTTTCAATACAATAGTCAATCAGTGCTGAACATGTAAATTCTGCAAATCCTTTACCACGAAACTCTTTAACAGTTTCAATACCTAATTCAAATTTGTCGTCATGGATGTATGATGAATAAGCAGTTGACGCTAATTTATCTCTATAAAATAAGCTAAACCCTACACCATTTTTCAGGAAGTCATCTTCACTATCCCAAAAATAAAATGGAACAACACTTCCTTTCATATCTCTGAAAATCTGTTTATCCGTTCTGACAATCTTTATATCCTGAGCAAGATTTGATTTCCTAAAGTTCAGATATTTATCGTGGTTGAACTTGAAATTAACCCGGGTATTCAACTCAATTATTCCTGTTTCTTTCTTTGTCTTATTCTCTGCCGACTTAATTAAGCAGTCTTTAAATAATTCATTAAGGACATTGTGCCAATTGTCAGGAAACGCCTGCATCCATTCATGCGTATCCCGAACATGATTTATGTTAAGCGAATGGTCCCGGAAACTGCTGTTGAATGCTTCGTTATTGCAGTCACCAAATAACAATGTCATGCCGTAAGGATGAACCACATAATAAGTTTTTGGATTGTCAGGATTATCAACGAATACCTTACCTGTTACTTTATGTTCAATTACTGAACGGGCAAATAAATTATTAATGGTTACTTTCTTTAATAGTTCAGTAAGTTTAGTGTAATCTTCTTTTTCTAAAAGTTTCATGCTTAGTTGCCAGTTAAATTTATTTTATCAAGTTGTTCGTTTCATGTCTTGTCGGTTCTCATATTGGCGCAATTGCCGAAAATATAAGGCTGTTATATTATTTAATCAACCATTTATTTAATTCCTTAGTTAATACGTCAAGCTTTTGTATTTTCCCGATTTTCAAACTATTTACGTTTTCAATATAAGCTTTTGTCTCTTTTGATTTTTTTGCTTCCTCTATTGTAATATTTTTAAGGATAGCAGTTCTTCGGTAGAATTCTTCAACAAATTCTTTATCATTAAAAATATTTGGAATTCCTACAGCTAATTCAAAATTCTCAAATGGTGTATAAAAAATGAACCCATCAAATATGTTTTCAAAATTAACTGTAGCATAGTCGTTACCTCCAAAATTATACATATCAAATATTGTAGTTCCAAAAGGAGTATTTTTTAAATCAAATCCAAGGTTTTTATTACCGTTTAACTTAAATGCAGCATCCCATTTTCCATCCGCAACTAATTTTATAGGACTAAAAACATACCCATTTAGAAGTATTCCCTTTGTTACATTTGGGTATGTTTTATAAATAAATTCCGCGGTGGTAAGTATGTTTGGCATAGTTGGAAGCGGTAAAAAAGCAGGTGTTTTTGTATAACCATGATACGTATTGAGAATTACTAATGCTTTAGTTTTATTTGAATTATTTTTTTTTGAATTTTGGTATGCCCTTATAAAATGTTTTCCCATTATTTCATTTCTACTAATAACACTTGTTTCCATCATGTCATGAAACATTTTATATTGTTCTGGACACTTAATAGAACCCCAACTAAATTCGACATCTAAGGGGAAAAGAAATATTTTATCGTTTTCTTTTCGTTTTTGGTTAATGTCATAAATTGAACTTAATAAATAATAATAATTATAGTTTTCCCAAATTGTAAAAAAATCAAGAACCTTGTAGATATTTAATAATTCAGTTTCTTTTTCTTCTTTTGATAATCCTTCCTTTTTAAGAAATTCATTTATTTGTTTTTTAGAATTAAAAACTCCAACTTCTGTATATATATTTCCTTTAAATCTGTCATCCTTGATTAGGTCAGCAATTAATTCGTATTGTTTTAGTTCTTTGTGATGTCTCTCACTTAAAATAATTATATCGTTCTTCTCAAACGATTGAAATATATATTCTTTTGGTGATAAATTATTTCCATTAGTCAGATAATCAACAAATATTTTGATGCTATCATTTGGTTGTAATGACTGAGAATACACCAAAGTACTTATACTAAGTACGATAAATACTAAAATTACTTTTTTCATACCGGCTCCAATTTTTATCTGCTACCCCATTCCCAAATACCGTATTGCGTTTTTTGGTCAATAGGATGTCCTGATTGTTTAAGTGATAAAACTATTTGTCCACGATGATGACTTTCGTGAGAAATTAAGTAACCCAAAAACGCAGAAGGGTGTGGTTTGAAACCTTTTACTTTTTTATCTACAAAACCTTTGGCTAATAATTCTGAAATAACTTTAGCACTTTTATTTAATTCTATTGTAAGAAGTTTCTTTGTAATTTTTGTGTTCTTCTCAATTTTAGTTTGCCCATCAAGTAGGTCTGGCAAAGCTGCTTTTAACCACATCAAACGCACATTGTGTATATGTGCAAATTGTTCGCCTACATTTCTGCCTTTTGAAGCTGAAACTTCTGCAAGATGATTCTCATTAATGGCATCAAGCAAATAAATGTTGATGCGGTTATGGATGTTCCATGTGTCAATTAGTTCTGTCATATTTCTGTTACTTTCTATCACACTATTTAATAAATATATTATTTTAAAACTTGCACACTATCGTTATCAATGCTTGCCGATAACGGTCCTCGTATTGGTGCTGTTGCCGAAAATATAAAGCCGGTATATTATTTAATCAGGTGCGATAAATACTAAAATTAATTGTTTCATACTTTTATAACAGCTAAAGGTGCGCAAGCTTGCGCCTCCAAATTGCCTTTTATGATTTTGGAAAACTTCAATTAAGGCTATTCTGAAAAATATTATGAAGACTGCAAAATTTGTAAATTTTATACTTTTTATATTTAACTATTCTGAACGATACAGGTTGCTCATTTCATTAATTGTAAGCCCTGCTTTAATCAACTCAGTGTATTTTGTACTGTAGATCCAGTCAACAAAAAATTTAGAAAGCTTTGTAGTTGATACCTTTTTAGCCGTCGCTACAAATTCGTCAGTTGTACCTCCCTTGAAATAATAATCTGAATAATAAGTACGGATACATTTGTTGAAATCGCTTTCTCCCATTATTTGATAAAGAACTCTGAACATGATCATTCCTACTGAATAAGAGTTTGATTGAATTCCCATTTTACCGAAATCAATCAATGGTGTTTCCCTCAGTACACTGTCAGTTTCTATTTCCTTTCTTACCAGTTTTAAATACCAATTTGATATATAATCCACATAAAGACGGTTTTCAAGCTTTTCTATGGTCAGATATGCGATAAATGTTGCCAGGCCTTCATTCCATCTTGGATAATACCTGTCATTAGAATTTACATTCCACAGATGTGATACTTCGTGATACAGTTGCTGCATTTGAGTGGAATCATTGAAAACATCAGCTGTTTGTAAAATACATGTTTCATCTGCCTGAGAACCGTAACCGCTAGGTATTTCAATAACTGAAAAAGTTTTACTCTCTTTTAATTTTCCCCACCATTTCGAATAGAGATCCAATGTTCGTTGTGCATATTTAAATACCGTTTCAGCGCCTGCTGAATCTTTTTCCAAATAATATACTCTCAATAAAGGTGTTTCTAAAATTTTATATTTCCCTATGGCAATATCTATACGCCATGCAAGCTTCGTGTTCCGGTAAGTATAAGTGCTGTATCCATCTTTAGTTTCTTTACTTACTAATGCTCCTCCGTTTACTGCAACTAATGAATCCGGCACGTGTACCTTTATTGTATAATTAAAACTTGGCGAATAACCTGCTGCTCTGTTTATCTTTGCTGAAGGATAACCTAATTCAGGATATGCTTTGCAATCGGGCCGGAGAATAGTAAACTCAGGTTCTATTTTATCTCTTACATAACTCATTCCTGTTTCAGTATAACCAAAAAGATAACCTTCATAGTAAATAATCAATTTAAAGGAATCTCCTTTTAACAACGGTTTGGCAGGTATCACTTCTATATAATTCACCTGGTATTTTTCCCAGTCTTCGAACGACAAGACCCGTTGTGTATAAACTAAAGAGTTACCATTTTCATCTTTTATTGATGAAACTTTCATCAACCGGTAGAGCAGCAAAGGAATAGTTTTGATCACTTTTGCCGTTGGATTCATTACTGTCAAACCGCATGTACCTGTTATTTTCTTGTTCTTATAATCTACACGTACATCTAAATCATAATTTATAGTTTTTAACAGTAGTGTTTGTTCAAAATTATTTTGAGCATTTGATTCTGTCATCATGCTGACCAGAACGAATATGACAATAGCAATCTTTCGTTTCAGTTTAAGGTTTTGGAAGGAAATAAATATAGAGGACATTATCAGTTTTATTACTGCAAAGTATATACTGCATATGAAAGCTATGGAGAAATAAATTGTTTTTTTCATAATGACCTTTTTTTATTTAGTTAATATTTAAAAATTCTACAGTCAATAATAAATTATAAATTACCCTGTGATTTTTTAAAGCTTACCGCTGTTAGCGGTATGTGGCTCTTTCATCGCTATTTGTTTGCGTTAATAATGTTGATTCCTTCAGTCAATATTGGGTCTTCCATTTCTTTGTATTTTGAATTTGTCAAGTCAATAAGATTAGTTGGACTAAAGATTTCTCTTGGTGTTCCATCTATTTGATAAAGTTGTTCTGTCGGAAAACTGTAAGGGATTTTTGTTTTAGAAGTTTGAAATCCATTTATAGCACCGTTAAGTCCAGCCATTTTAGTTCCAACAATTTTTGCTTTTCCCAAAGTGTCAAAGCCAATAGTTATACCTTCTCCCATACTGCCTGTCCAATGATTTACTAAAACGATAACTTGTTTGTCGTAAATAAATGCACCCCTTGGCGAAACGATTTCAAACCAACTTCTTTTTATTTTAAACTCTTTTTCATCGTTTGGCAAAACGTGTTTTTGATACGACATTTCTGTTGATATAAATCTGCTCATTATTCCTCTTGCCACAATAGAATTTCCTCCGCTTGGTGTTTCTCGTAAGTCAATGATTAATGCTTTCGTGTTTTTGAGTTGATATAAAGCACTATCAAAAAGTTGGATTACATCTGTTTGCCCTAATGAGTTGTTGAATTTGATATAACCAATGTTGTTGTCAATGGTCTTGAAGTCAAGCAATGAATTATATTTATAAGTGTCCGTAAGATTACCGTTTGCTTCGTCAAGGTTTATAGTTATTGTTTTGCCATTTTGTTTTACAACAATTACCCTTTGTGTTAAATATGTTCCTGCCAGTAATTGTCTTAAAGCATAGTTTTTAACTTCTGTGTCAATATTGATAATACATTTTCCGATTCGGTTATTTGTTGCCTGGTCAATGGGAATACCATTTATTGAAACGATTTCCATTCCGTTTTTAACACCTGCTTTGTCGGCAGAGAAACCCATTCTTACTTCTGTAACGATAGGTTTGTCATTAATCCATTCAGCCCAAATGTCAAGCCCTGTTGGGACTAACCTTGTGGATGATTTTAAATTTGTATTTAATGAAAAATGATTGTCATAAAGTTCCTCTAACGCATTTTCAAAAATGGTAATTAACTCATTTTCATTTTGAGCGTTTTCTGCTTGCGGTAAATAAACAGTTTTTACTTTGTTCCAGTCAGTATGCTTTTTGTCGAAGTAGGCATAATTGTCTTTTACATCAGTCCAAAATTCAAGAAAGTCGTCAGCAAATTTGTTGTCGTGTTTAAACGAAGTCAATCCAGTCAACAGAAGAATGGTAATAGCTGTAAATATTATTTTGTGTCGTGTCATATGTTTGTGTCGTGTCTTTTGCATTACCGCTGACGGATTGAATATGGGTCGTTTGGCATTTCAAGGTTTATCCCTTTCAATATACCATAGTCTTTATAAATTGCTATTATCTTCATTATTAGCACTATCTACCAAATGCCCTATATTTTTTGTTGTGTGCTGTTTTTTTTTATATAATTTCCATAAAATCAAACTTGTAATCCCATAAACTATTATTGCAGGAATTGAAGTTTCAATACCAAAATCTCCTCCATTAAAAAGAGGATTATCCCCAATATTCAGTTGAACCAGTACTTCAGATTTTCCTTTGGTGCTGAATGCAATTAATCCGTTAAGTAATAATAAATTCCATAAAAAGTGAACAATACCTGCATTCCATATACTTTTCGTATAAACATAAATCATCAGAGACATAAACGAAAATAGTAAACCAGCTACTATAAGCTGAACTACATTTAAGAGTGAACCTGCTCCCCCAATATGAATTAAAGTGAAGAACAAAGAAGGCGCAAAAGCTGCTATCAAAAAATTATATTTACTTTTTAGTAGGTTAAACAAATAACCTCTAAAAAGAATTTCTTCTACAAAGCCAGAAGCTAAGGACACTCCCAATGCTTTAAGAATAGCATCAAAGATATATGATTGACTTAATTCTGTATTTATGTTTCTCACGGATAAATTACCAGTGATATAAAATATTACCACAGTCAAAATTGGCAAACTAAAACCTACCAATATCCATATGCCCATATTTAGACATTTCGCATTTAGTGTGGGTATATTTAATGGCAGCTTCACCACATACTTTGTGTACCAGTAAAGCAATAATATCGTAATAAAAATTCTAATTATTTCTGAAATACTTACTAAAAGTCCAGTTTCATTGTCAAATCCTTTAATAAATCTAGGTATTGCAGCAATCGAAGCTCCAAGTATAAAAATGATAAAATACCCGAAGAAATTACCCCATACTTTCCAAGTTTTTATTTCTTGCATTAATTCTCCTACATAAATAGTATACTGCTGTTGTGCGTTCGTTATTGTTTGTCAAATTGTTGGTATATTATTTTTTACGCCTTTAATTAAAAGCCATAGCATTATTGAAATTTCGCCTATCGCTACAAGCAAAAGTGTAGGTTGCTTCACAAATACACTATAGCTTGGAAAAAGCAGAGATATAGAACTATCAATCACATAAGCGATACCCGCAATGATGAGCAATATCCCAAAAATACGTGGAATAAATCCCGACTTATAAACCAATCGACCAAACGGTATAAGCCAAAGCCCCCAGAACATTTCTAATGGCAACGATCCGTAGTCATTAATTTGAAGAAATAGCATTGCCAAATCTTGTCTCTGACTAAGTTCGAATGTTTTCAATATTTCGCCTTTAAGAATCATAAGGGAAGTAATATTGATTGCCTCCATAAAAAAAACGGCAGGAATTTGCACGATCACCAATGCAACCATAAGTTTAGCCTGACGCTCGTTTACCTGTTTGAACAATCGATACAGAACCAATACCAAAAACACAAAAATGGTGTTGCTGATAAGATCACTAATTATGCTCGTTCGAAATAAAAATTCATTAGCGAGGATGTTATTAGCAGTGGCAACTGCATCTCCCCGGACCATAATTTTTGATGGTACATAGATAATGCTATAGGCGCCTGCTATTCCCAGAAGAAGATACCACAAGCCGGCAAGTCTTGCAGTTTTTTTGAGTGAAGTAGTTTTTTCTTCCATGATATTTTTTAGTTTATTATTATTGTTGTTATAAGCAAAATCTCTAAAAATAAATGGTCACTGTTTTCAGTTTCGTAAACTGTTATAAATACTTATTATTTTTTACCACCTATTGAAACAAATCAATTTGCGGATTTCATTTCAGGTATTTTTGCACCTATAATCAAAATCCAAAAGAGGGTCGGGAGTACCCCAAGACCACTAAATAACATCGCCATTTGTGTAAATATCGCAGGATAGAATTCCGGGATAAGTAACTTAGTAACAGTATTGATTGGAAAGCCAATACTTCCGATAATCAGCAACACACCCAGAATTCTTGGAATGTATCTTGATTTTATGATGAGCAATCCAAATGCAAAGAGATACAATCCCCAAAATATTTCATAGAGTGCTTGTCCGAAGTTGCTTAGTCTGAGGAATATCATCACAATCACATGAAGTTGTTCTTGTTGAAATACATTCAGGTAATCAGCCTTGCTGAGAACTATGAGAGGAGCAATATAGTTAAGCGTATTGACGAAAGTTATGGCAACAGTCATCAAGATTGATGTCCAAAATATGGTCGCCCATGTTTTATTAACTCCTTTAAACAAGCGAAAAACACTCATCCCAAAAAGCAACAAGAAGACTTGTGCGAAAAGATGGCTCACAATCCCCATACGAAATAAAAACTCGTGAGCCATAATGTTATTAACTGTTGCTATGGCATCTCCAAACACAATGAGCTTGGGTCGAACATACTGCAGACTGAAAATAGCGGGTACAGCATATAGTGCCCAAAATAAAAACACAATCCTTGACGTTTTTTTGAGTGAGTTCACTTTATTTTCCATATGAGTAATTTTATTTTTTTAGATTTTATCATTAGAGCTAAAATCGAGCTTAGTCCATTTCTATACTACCATGAGGACACGAGTGTTAATAACTGTTAAATCACCAACACCTTTATATCAGGGTAGCCCATCAGCTTGAGAATAAAATAGTTGACAGCAGCTTCACCTGGATTATCGGAAAAGCAAACGAGTTCTGCATATCTAGGTACTCCGGCCTTTTGAAGAATTTTCCAAATCTCTTTTGCTGCTTTTGGTGTTCCATCTGCATTTAGGAAATTGTGGTACGGCAGATGAACTACCTTTCCTTCAGGATTTTTATTTGAGCCATCTTTACCAGATGAAATAAATACTTTGGGGTAAACTCCTGTTGTACTGTTCGGATCGGTGATCATTATTTCTTTCCTCACCTTGATTGGTTCAGCTTGTAATGACTGGAGTTGATTTTCTTTTCCATTTTTGTTGTCTGCCTTCTCTTCTTTTTCAAGCGCTATTCCGCTTTGAACAAATTTTTCATTTGAATCGATGAACACCGAAACTTTTTTCCAACCAAGATATTCAAGAAGAAGAAATGCAAGAGCCGATTGCTCATTCAATCCTTCACCTGAAACTACAACGGCTTCATGTGATGGATTGACTCCACTTTTAATAAGAAGTTCGGTTAATTTTTGGGGATCGCCAATATTTTTATTAAACAGTTCTGAAGGGATATTTAGCATAAAAGGAATATGTCCTTGAGCAAATGATTCGGCTGACCGAACATCAATTAAGCTTACTTTAGATATTCCATACATCCTCATCATTTTACCACCCCATGTTTTAATCCAATCTGTTGCTCTCATTAAATAAGGCGCGTCGTAAGTCCAGAAAGGCAATTCTCTTTCATCTTGCAGCCAGCCCATTTCCGATTCACGAAATAATTTTACATCGGGATAATCGAGAATAAACTTGAGCGAAAAAAAAGGAACAGTTGCAGCAATCCCGCCTCCGCAATATGTGTAGATCTGCTTTTCTTTACTTATTCCATGATAGGAGAAAATCTTTTTTATCTCTTCAGGTGATTTGAAAGTTTTATCTGCGTTAAAGAAATCAGAAGCAGGAATCAGTATGCCGTTAGGAATATGTCCGGGCCTGTCAAAAACCTGCAATTCGCCGAAGTGCCAGTTAGCATCAAGCGCTTCAACCAGTATATTATTTTCTTTTTCTCCCGAAGCTGTTAAGAACTCCGGCAGTTTGGCTCTTATCTTTTCATTGAACTTATTGATTTTGAAATTACCTTTTTTGGAAACTGGAACGACTTCGCTCGTTACCGGGTTATTTAATTCCAACCACTTTGTTAATCCGCCGTTAAGAACAAAAAGATTTTTTACCGGGAATCCGCTATAAAGAAGATCGAAGAAAACCCGTGTGGCCATCATTGGTGCACCACGATCATAGATTACAATTTTCTTATCCGCACTAATTCCGAGCGCTTGAAATTTCTGTTCAAGCTCGGCAGGAGATAATTCTTTGATTCCATATGTCATAAAATCAACACTTACTGCGCCAGGAATATGCTGAGCTGTATATTGCTGAGGTTGTGCCGCATCAAGAATAAGAACTTCTTTATTGTTCAGGTTCTTCACAAGCCATTCAACACTTACGAGATTTCCCTTAATTCCTTCTGTAACCATTGAGGCCTGCGATAGAAGAAAAGAGTTAAAAAGAAAAAAATACAATATCATAAAGTGAATATTTATCACATAGTTATTTAAAATTCTTGCCGACTTCTTATTAGTATTCATTTTTTCTCCTCGTTTATTTGTAATCTAACATTAGAATATTTTTATAAAACTGTTATAATTTTTTTATTTAACCTGTGTAGAATTTGTGCCTCCAAACATTTCAAATGGTTTTTTATTATAGATGTCATTAAATAATAATGATACAAGAAAAACATAAACGACAAACACCAGGACAATCATCATCTGAGCCTTGGATGTTTTTTGAATATCTTGTTTTGATTTTACATCACAAACTTCCCCGGGGCAATGTTGAGCTTTTTCTTTATAAAACAGTGGATAAAATTTGCATCCTAAACAAATACCAAACGCTGTTTCAAAGAATAAAAATATAAGGCAAATTAGACAGATAAGACCCGTTATTGGGCTACGTGCATTTACTACCACAATATGAATGAAAGTTATTGTTGCCAAAACTACACCAATTATCCATGCAAATTTTTTTTGTTGAGCCCCAACATATTCGGGGACTTGATTCCTAACAATCAAACGCCCAATTATTAATGATGGAGAAAATTTAGGATTAACAAAGACACGTATTACAATATCTGTAAGGAATATTGTAATAGAATATTTTAGCATTAAAAAATCCCCTTTAAGAACTACTACCAGTATTGAGATAAACATCATTAAAAATAGTATTCCTGCTGCTGCTCTTATTTCTCGTTCATTTAGAACAGGAATGTTATATCCTTCAACATCTTCTCCAAAGTTTATTATTTTATTCATTAGCTTAATTTCTTTCCCTCTTTAAGTTTCACAATATCAGACGAAATGGATTGTTCTATTGTTACATTATTAATAAAATTTATTTTCTGGTGCAAGAATATGTAATCTAAACAAGTAACTGAAATAGAGGATCAACATACAGCGGGTTATGGTAAACCAACGGCGTAATTATGTCAACAGATAAAGATGTAAAGAGTATGAAGCAGTTATATTGAAGGGAAAGAGATTTCAATTTATTTGATTGACCTCCTTATATTTGTTCATCAGAAACTATAATACGAGAGTACAAAATTGAAAAAGGTAAGGATTTGTCGAAGCTTAGCCGGATGAAGATATCAATCGATATAGAACGTTTTAAATTTTATATATGGGTTGGGCTTGCTTTTTTATTGCTATGGCTGTTTTCCGATTTAGTAAATCATCCGGAGACGTTTCCGGAAAGAGCATTGAATAATATCTGGCGGGCTGGTTATGTTATTGTTCTCAATTTTATTCTTTTTGAATATACACTACCCTTTATAAGGCGGAAAAGGAGAACTATCCTTTACAGTATTCTCGTTGCTATTCCAGTTTTATTTGTTCATCTCATGTTATATTCCTGGGGTTTGTACGCATGGAGGCTTATTGGCATCGGCTTACATATTTATACACCGTTAACAATATTCCGCTCAACAGAACATGGAGTTACTGACCAGATGTCATATAGCATGATGTCGGTTTTCTTTTTTGGAATCATAAAGCATATTTATGATTATCAAAAATTAAAAAAAACAGCACAGCTCATGCGTATTGAAAAACAACAGGCAGAATTGAATTACCTCAAATCACAAACAAACCCGCATTTTTTATTCAACACCTTAAATAATATCTATTCATTGGCAAGGGATAAATCCGACCAGGCTCCTGAATCAATTTTACGTTTATCAAAAATATTACGTTTTATGCTGTATGAAACCGGTGGAGCGTATATAGCTGTTGAACATGAATTGAAAATTATCAGCGACTATATTGCCCTTGAAAAATTGCGTTACGATGATTCTTTACGCATCAATTTTAACTATGACATCGAAGATATGAAACAAGCCTTACCGCCGCTGTTGCTGATCCCATTAGTTGAAAATGCGTTCAAACATGGTGTTTCTGAAACAAGAAATCAGCCATTTGTTGATATTCATCTTTCGGTTAATCAGCGGCAGTTAACGTTTATTGTAAAAAATTCTACTGAAAAATTTTCCGGGGAACAGAGTGTAAAAGAGAACATCGGTCTTTCTAATCTGAGACGCCAACTGGAATTGCTCTATACAGATTACAATCTATCAGCTCAACAAGGCGAATCTGCGTTTACAGCTACTTTAAAAATTAATCTTACAAGCCATGTCTAAAATAAAGTGTATTATAATAGAAGACGAACCATTAGCAGTAAAAATTCTATCGGATTATATTGCACAGGTACCGTTTCTGGAATTACAAGAAATATTTAAAGATGCTATTCATGCAACTGACTATTTGTGCCATAATAATATCAACCTTATTTTTTTAGATATTCATCTGCCGAAATTAAAAGGAATGGCTTTTCTAAAAACGCTTACATATCCTCCTGCAGTAATTGTTACAACCGCTTATCATCAATACGCAGTTGAGGGATTTAATTTAAACGTAACAGATTACTTGTTAAAGCCATTTGATTTTGAGCGTTTTTTATTAGCAGTAACTAAGGTAAAAATAGCTGAAGGAAAAAAACAAAAACCAATTGAAAGCCAGGAGATAAAAGATTTTATATTTTTAAATGTGCAAAAAAAGAAGGTGAAAATTTTATTCTCAGAGATTGTTTATATTGAAAGTCAACGGGAGTATATCAAAATCATTACTACAAAAAAAGAATATATTTCAAAAATGAGTACTCATGAAATTGAAGATCTTTTACCACCCAATCTCTTCAAACGGATTCACCGATCTTTTATAGTTTCAATCAGCAAGATTCAATCATACACGGCAAAAATAGTTGAGGTAAATGGAGTTTCAATTCCTATTGGCAGAGGCTACAGCGATATTATAGAAAAATTGTAACCTATAATATCAACCCTCATTTTTTTTCTGATTCGGCGGAACCGTTTCAATGAAATTACTAAATAAGATACAATGATGGAAAGCGGAATTATTAGTTGTTAAGTTATGTTTCTATGATGCACAACGGATGGCGGTATAGCCAGCAAGGGGCTTCGGTTTTTTACTTATCAAGATACATCGAAATTGATGAGGTGATGAGTTTCGCGAACCACTGGATCCTTATTGGCTATACCGAGTGTTGCCTGCTATGCTTTTTTCAAATCAGCAAGTTTCGGGTTGTTGCCAATTTTAAGATATTGTACCTTTGTCAAAGAAAAATATTATTGTCAAATGTCAGAAAAAATTAATTATAACCGAGTAGCAGAAGCAATAAAATATTTGTCTGTTAATTACAAACAACAACCTTCTTTGGAAGAAGTCGCTACACATGTTCATTTAAGTTCCTTTCATTTCCAAAGAATCTTTACTGATTGGGCTGGCATTAGTCCTAAAAAATTTCTGCAGTACCTAACTGTCGAGGAATTAAAAAAAGGATTAAAACACACAAAAAATTTAGTTCAGGTCGCTGAAAAAGTTGGTTTGTCGACACAGTCAAGGGTTTATGATTTGTTTGTAAATATTGAAGCCGTTACTCCTCAAGAATACAAAACCAGAGGCAAAGGGGTCGAAATTGAGTACGGATTTCATAAAACACCTTTTGGAGAATGTTTTATTGCAAATACAAAAAAAGGAATTTGCTCATTAAGTTTTGTCGATGATGATAAAGAATTAGTATTTGCCGAATTCACTGATAAATGGAACAATGCTAAGTTTTCTAAAAATCAATCAACAACTGAGAACTTGGTGGAGAAATTATTTTATGAACCCTTATATAAACATCAATTTAATTTGCTCTTGAAAGGCACCAAATTTCAGATAAAAGTTTGGGAAGCCCTGCTAAAAATTCCTTTTGGCACTGTCACAACTTATCAAAACATTGCTTCAATCATTGGTCATTCAAATGCATCGAGGGCCGTTGGTACGGCAATGGGTCGTAATCCGGTTGCGTTTCTCATTCCATGTCATCGGGTCCTATGTAGCGAAGGTTTAATTGGTCAGTATCATTGGGGTGTCCCACGTAAATGTGCTATCATCGGTTGGGAAAAAGCAAGGCTTCATTTACAAAATAGTACTGATTGAATAATATGTTAAACATAATTTTAAAAATAAAATAATGTCACAGAACAAGGATTACATACTCGGAACAAATAACGAAGAATCAAAACGTCTGGGATTGCAACACAATGTTTGGAAACCCTATGTTTTAGATTGTTGGCAACGTGCAGGAATTACAACCGGGCATAAAGTAGTAGATATTGGAGCCGGACCTGGTTTTGCAACAATTGATCTTGCAGAAATGGTTGGCGAAACGGGTGAAATTTATTCCATTGAGCGTTCAGTCAATTTTACAAAATCAATAATGAAATTAAGCTCAGTTAGGAATCACTATAACATAAAGGTATTTGAATTAGATTTGATAAAAGATGATTTACCAGAGTTTAAAGCTGATTTTACTTGGTGTCGTTGGGTAGCTTGTTTTGTGTCTGATCCACCAAAACTCATCCAAAAGATTGGTAACATGTTAAACAAAGGTGGTGTTTCCATATTTTTCGAATATAGCGATTATTCTACCTGGCGACTTGCGCCACAAAATATCGCAGTGGAAAGTTTTGTAACTGAAGTCATGAAAAGTTGGAGAGATACAGGGGGAGAACCTGATATAGCGTTGATTTTACCCACCTTACTAATAAATTCCGGTTTCAGAATCAGTTCAGTAAAACCCCATATCTTTTGTGTAAGACCTAATGAATTTATTTGGCAATGGCCATCTTCTTTTATAGAGACTAACTTAAATAGATTACTAGAACTTGGCAAAGTCACCGTCGAATGGACAATGAATGTAAGAAATGAGCTTAAAAAAGCCGAAAACAACCCAAATACCTACATGATTACTCCAATGGTGTTAGAAATAATTGCAGAAAAAAAATAGAAATTGGAGCTAACATGATTTTGCAAAACCATTTTAAATGTTCATATACAATTAGTTAATTGTCTGCAAAGTAAATCAACGAATCCAAAATTAGACTTGATTATTAGGCAAGAAATTTAATAATTGAAAGTGATGTCGATCTATTAGCCTTGGAGGTAACACATCAGGGCTTAACGATGTTTTGTTTTTGGGGATTAGAAGCACTACCGTTCAAGTAAGCACAAATGTTATTTAGAAGCACACAAGTTCTGTTTACGTTGTCAGAACAAAAACAAAATTAAGTTTAAGCTGATGTCAACCGCTGTATTGCTGTTCGGCCGAAGCGATATAGTTCGAAGTTCGCACCACAGTTTATTGGATGTTTGTTTTGTCCTTATTCGTCTGTGATTACAAATCTATTTTTGTTTGAGATACCCATCTGGGAGCTTTGTTTATTCCTTGTCGTAACAACAAGTTTAGTTGTGCTGCATGATGTTGCACATGTCGCATATTGTAAAGCAGTATTTCAAAAGTGGAGTAATTTCTATACTCATTTGCCCAACGCTTTTCTGCACTCTCTGTTGTCAGTTGTGCAATTAAGTCATGGCATTTGTTTCTGCTCAATTGAAGATAGGCTAGTAATTCGTCCTTACTGTATACACGGTCGGGCATGATACCTGTCGGGTCAAACTCGGAAAGCGTAAACGGTGGCGGCGGTGAAAACTTTTCTGGTTCAACTGCCAAGTAGTAATCAAGGTAGAACAATGAATGATATGCGTTATACCAAAATTTTGAGTTGGTGTCCCACAACTCATTTGGGCAATCCATAATAGCATTTTCAAGCATATCAATGGATGCTCCGAATTGTTTCCATAAAGTTTCTTTTAATGATTCGTCCATGTTGTCGTTTTATAAATTGTTTGTAAATTAAAATGGTTTCCTGTCAAGTGTCAATCCTAAAAGTCCAGCGAAAAAAAAGTTTGTTTTTGTAATACAGTTCGTGTTTGCAGAGGTGGTCATAACATTGCGGCTAATGTTTCTGGATATGCGATGTTGCGTTAGCAATATGAGTGAAGCGAAGCGTAACCGCATATCCAGTGTTATATGATGTACTGCCCATTTTTTATTCAATATAGGTTGTCTTCAGATTTTGCTCTTTATTAAATCTTTCTATCGCTAACTGAATAAGCTTATCAATTAGTTCACTATACGAAATTCCGCTTGCTTCCCAAAGCTTTGGATACATACTAATTTTTGTAAATCCAGGGATAGTGTTAATTTCATTTATGATTATTTCACCACTATCTTTAAGAAAAAAATCAACCCTTCCCAATCCTTCACAAGATAGTGTTTGAAATGTCTTCACAGCTAGTTCTTGTATTTGTTTTGTAATCTGATTCGAAATTTTTGCTGGTATTTCTAAAGCCACACCATGTTCATCAATATATTTAGCGTCATAAGAATAAAATTCGTGATTTGAAATTACTTCACCAGGAATTGAGGCAATTGGATTTTCGTTTCCTAGTACCGAACATTCAATTTCTCTACCTTTAATATATTCCTCAATAATTATCTTGGTATCAAAATCAAAGGCTTTTAAAATACCGTCCTTATATTCAGATTCGTTATGAATTTTACTTACTCCGACTGACGACCCCATGTTTGCGGGTTTAACGAAAAAAGGCAGATCTAATTCATCTTTTATTTTTTGAAACTCTGGGATTGGCTCGTGGGATTTAAGAACAATAAATTTTCCAATTGGAATGCCGGAATCACGCAACAAACGCTTCATCACATCTTTGTCCATACCAACAGCAGAACCCAATACGCTTGCACCAACGAAAGGAATGTTTGCGAGTTTTAATAATCCTTGTACCGTTCCATCTTCTCCAAACGGACCATGCAAAATTGGAAAAACAACATCAATGGAGCTTTCTTTGTTGCTTTGAGATAAATTTGATATTTTGCCACCACTTTGAGGCACTATAGCAATAGAATCACTTGTTTGGTTAAGCTTTATTAGTTTAGGATTGTCAGTATTAAGCAAAAATTTCGAATTATTGCTCAGTAACCATTTCCCAGATTTATCAATTCCGATAAGAATAGAATTGTATTTTTCTTTATCAATCGCCTCAAATACGTTTTTTGCCGATTGCAGAGACACTTCATGTTCAGCTGATTTTCCTCCAAACAGTATTCCAACATTGATTTTTTTCTTATTCATAATTTTCTTTAAATCGTTAAAAAAAATGGGCAGTATTTCATATAACTAGTGTAAAACCGCACTAGTTCTTTTTTTACCTCAATTGTGAGTGTATTAACGAACTTGTTTGTGCTAATGAACCATTTGAAATGTAATTATGAATTTTAGAATTGTCAATCTAAATTTTGTCCTAATAATATTTTTATTCCACCCGCACTTTACATCATTTCAGAGTGAAGAATTTTACTCATGTTACCTTTTCAAAATGCGGTTGATGAATTAGTAGAAATGAAAAAATTGTTGCTTTTACATGTTTCAGTTCAAAAACCCCGAACGAATTGGTTAAAAATATTACATAAAGAATTTTTTTGAAGCCCTTATAAATTTTTTATAAAAAGATTCAGTTCGATTCGATAAATTGCAACTTGGATAAAATACTTCTATTGTTTTATCAAAATCTTTTCATGGGAGACAAATCATGAAACTAAAAACCGTAATATTATTTTCTTTTCTTTCCGTAATAATTTCTGCCCAAGTAAAAAAAGATTATCCCATTCAGCCGGTTCCTTTTACTCAAGTTAAAGTTGAAAAAGGATTTTGGTTTGATCGGATGGAAAAGAACCGAACAGTAACGATTCCTTATGCACTTAAACTTTGTGAAGAAACCGGGAGGATTAAAAATTTTGCAATTGCCGGAGGATCGGAAAAAGGTGATTTCTGCAGTAAATATTATTTTGATGATTCCGATGTTTACAAAGTAATTGAAGGAGCTTCTTATGCGTTAATGCTAAAACCTGATAAGAAATTAGAAAAGCAACTTGATAAAATTATTTCACTTATTTCAACCGCTCAAGAAAAAGATGGTTATTTGTATACTGTTAGAACTATGGGCTCACATAAATTTGAAAGAGTAACAGGTCCAACACGCTGGCTGAATGAAGAAGGTAGTCACGAACTTTACAATCTGGGTCATATGTATGAAGCGGCTGCAGCACATTATATGGCAACAGGTAAAAAAACTTTTTTAAATGTTGCTCTCAAAAGTGCGGAATTAATTTGTAAAGTTTTTGGTCCCGGAAAATTAAGTCTGCCATCAGGACATCAAGAAGTGGAAATCGGTCTGGTTAAACTCTTTCGTATAACGGGTAAAGAAAAATATTTAAATCTTGCAAAATTCTTTTTGGATATGCGCGGAAATTATGTTGACGGAAGAAAATCCTGGGGCGAATATAATCAAGATCATAAACCTGTCATCGAGCAGGACGAAGCAGTTGGTCATGCAGTACGTGCCGGATATATGTACTCTGGCATGGCAGATGTTGCCGCATTAACAGGAGATAAAGATTATCTAAAAGCATTAGATAAAATTTGGAATAATGTAGCCGGAAAAAAATTGTATTTAACAGGCGGAGTTGGTGCAACGGGTTCTTGGGAAGGATTCGGAAAAAATTATGATCTTCCAAATGCAAGCGCTTATAACGAAACTTGTGCTTCTATTGCAAATGTATATTGGAATCACAGAATGTTTCTGTTGAGCGGTGAAGCAAAATACCTTGATGTAATGGAACGGACACTTTACAATGCGCTTCTTTCGGGAATCTCAATGACGGGCGACAAATTTTTCTATCCGAATCCGCTTGAATCTTTTGGCACACACGAACGTGCGGCTTGGTTTGATTGTGCTTGCTGTCCCACGAACGTAACAAGATTTATCGCATCGGTTGCGAATTACATGTATGCTGTAAAAGGAAACGAGTTGTTTGTCAATCTATTTACGAATAATGAAACGGAAATTAAACTTGCTGCAGGTAAAGTAAAATTGAAACAAGAAACAAATTATCCGTGGGATGGAAAAATTAAGATTGTTGTTTCACCTAAAATGAAAGAAGAAAAATTTTCACTTAACTTACGAATTCCTGGCTGGGCACAAAACGAAGCTATAGCAAGCGATCTTTATAAATTTATTGATCAGCCAAAAGAAAAAATTAACTTGACTGTAAATGGTAAACAGGCGGAGCTAAAAATTGAAAATGGATTTGCAGTTATAAATAGAAATTGGAAAGCCGGCGATATGATCGAATTAGAATTTCCGATGGAAATTAAAAGAGTTGTTGCAAATGAAAATGCTGAAGCCGACAAAGGAAGAGTAGCTATTCAACGGGGACCAATTGTTTATGCAGCAGAATGGGTTGATAATAAAGACGGCTATGTTCGCAATATTTTGTTGAAGGATAATTCAAAGTTAACTGCAGAATATAAACCGGAACTATTAAACGGTGTAGAAATTATTAAAGGAAGTGTTTTGGGTTATAGATTAGCAAATGATAAAAAAACCTTGAAACAATCTGAACAAGAATTTACTGCTACTCCTTATTACTCATGGGCGCACAGAGGTAAAGGAGAAATGAGTGTTTGGCTTGCAAGAGAAGAATCTGCCGTTCGTCCTTTAGCTGGACCTAGTATTTTAACAAATGCGAAGCTGACAGTTTCTCACGGAAAAAATCCGCTGGCAATGATAGATCAAATGGATTCCAAAAGTTCTATAGATGAATCGCTTCCGTATTTTCATTGGTGGTCCAGCAAAGGTGAAAAAGAATTCGTACAAATTGATTTTTCTAAACCCGAAGAGGTTTCAGAAGTCTCTATTTATTGGTTTGATGATACAGGAATCGGCGAGTGTCGAGTTCCAGCATCGTGGAAAGTTTTTTATAAAGAAGGGGAAAAATGGCCCGCTGTTTATACAACCGATAAATATGGAATAGAGAAAGACAAATACAACAGTATTATTTTTGAAACAGTAAGGACTCAATCAATCAAAATTGAAATTCAATCACAGAAAGATTTTGCCGGTGGAATTCACGAGATTAAATTAAAATGACATCTATGATGTCACCCTGAGCGTAGTGAAGGGTCTATATTCATCTATATGTTTTTTCATTTTGCAGAAGATGGATTAAGAATTAAGAAAAGGAGAGAAAAAATGTTCAGAACAATCAATGATTTTTTAGAAGCGTGGAAATTTGAGAGCGAAGCAACACTAAAAGTTTTCAAAAACTTGACCGACGATTCGCTCAATCAAAAAGTTACATCGGATGGACGCTCGTTAGGATTTGTAGCATGGCATATAACAGACACAATTCCCGAGATGCTTTCTAAAGCGGAATTACCGTTTAGCCATGATGAAAATACTCCCGTACCAACTTCAGTAGAGATTATTAAAAATATTTATGAAAACTCCTCAAGATCTGTTACTGAATTGATCTTAAAAAATTGGAAAGACGAAATGCTGAACGATGATCTAAATATGTACGGGCAGGTTTGGAAACGGGCGAATGTATTATCCAGTTTAATAACACATCAAGCACATCACCGCGGACAGATGACCGTGTTAATGAGACAAGCAGGATTAAAAGTTCCCGGAGTTTACGGACCGGCAAAAGAAGAGTGGGCAGAATACGGAATGCCGACACAAGACTAAGAAGAAATAATGAATAAGGTTTTTATTCTTAATTCAATCTTTTTTTTATCGGAGATTTAATCTCTTCGGGTTGAATACCCCGCCGCCCCGCATGCCGAAGCAAAGCGGCGGGCAGGTTGCTGCGGGGAGCTTCACTGATAATAAGTATGTGAAAAAATTATTAATAATCTGTTAGAGTGTACTAAAATGAAGAAATATTGAATATCCCGAGCATAACAAAAGAAAAGTTCTTAAGTAAATGGCAAGTCTCCATCACAAAATAGTATGTAG
>Ga0082335_1001834_pt1 | contig 42697 bp, 36 predicted proteins | sample Subgrocontami58m_FD_72375 | JGI IMG/M metagenome (GOLD analysis project Ga0082335, IMG submission 72375) | Subsurface groundwater microbial communities from S. Glens Falls, New York, USA - GMW37 contaminated, 5.8 m (SPADES assembly) (version 2) ...
ACCTATAGCCTGACATTCATTTCTCGTTTCTTCCGACCATGTTTGTGTTTGGATTTCAATTAATTTATTCTTCTCAGATTCAGGGTCGAATCCCTTTACTACTTCATCCAGATCGGAGATTGCCCGCCCTTTTATTGATATGAATTTTGGATCGTTTTTATCCAGATAAACAGATACTGCATTTTTTGTTGTCTTCATGGTTTTTCCTGTTTTATGAGATTGAGAAAAACAATGTCCGCTACCGAATGAAATTAGAGCACTTATTGCAATAATCATTTGGAGAGTAGGCAGCTTATTGCGTAATTCTTTTGAGGGTGTATTTGGTTGCATTTGTTGATCCTTAAATTGTTAAAACGTTTGGCACTTGTCAAAGATGAACTTTATAACATACATGTCAAATTACAACTTGTAGTTTAAGATTTTGTTCTAATCTACATACGACAGTTAGCCGTTACAATAGTTAACAAGTGTACGGCGTGTTCTGGTAAATGAACGGTATGAATTAAGAATTAATCGGTAATTGTGGGAAGAGAATATTACTCCGGAATATAAATTTTATATAGTGGCGGGGGAAGAGAAATAATTACTTCTGTTCCGTGTGAATTGTCATTTCGGCTGCTTAGATCTTCTAATATAATTGGTTTTGGGAGTTCCATTTTTGTACTCAGCAATCTGAGGCGTTCTTCAATAATTTGTATTCCTTTTGAGATATGATCTTCTTTTCCAGAGGATCCTTCGGATTTATTCTTCCTTGCTTCATTAATTCCTATTCCGTTATCGGTAACCTTTATTATTAATGATTTGCATAGGATCGAATCAATATCTACATCCTCAAATGAAAATGAAATTGTTACCATCCCTTTGCTGCCGGAATTAATAATTCCATGCCAAAGAGTATTTTCTACAAACGGCTGTATTATCATATTCGGTATCATTATAGAATTGGTTTTAACGTCTGTTCCAGTTATAATTTCATAAGAAAAACTTTCCTGGAACCTTAGCTTTTCAAGATCGAGATAAAGTTGAAGCCTATTAATTTCCTCTGATAAAAGAATAAATCCGCTTCCTGCTGTATCAAGATTTTTTCTGATCAGCTTAGCCATCATTGCTATATAATCATTTGCCTCTTCATTCCTTTGGCAATTGATGAGGTATTGCACTGAGTTGAGCGAATTAAAAATAAAATGCGGATTCATCATTGCAGATAATGCTTGATGTTTAAGCTCATTGATCCTTTCCGTTAATTCCAATTCTTCCCTAATTTTTTTATTCTTCAGTTTCAGGCGCCATGTTACAACTGAAATGGAGACCAAAACAAATATTGATATTATCCCGAGTTTATACCAGATAGTTTCATTGAAGCGTGGTCCAACTTCGAAAACGAGATTGTATGGTTTGCCCCAGTCACTATTCTGAGATTTAGCCATGATCTGCAGTTCATATTTTCCACTCTCAAGAGAAGTGAAATCCAAAAAATCGCGATCAGTTTCCTCCCACTCACCGTTCAAATTATATTTATATTTTACCATGCCCGGTGAAGAAAAACTTAACGCCTTAAAGTCTATGTAAACATTATGTTGTTCCGGTTCAAAAACTAAATTGTTATAGCTTGTATAAACCGAGTCACCTGCCGTGATACTGATAATTTTTACATCGAGTGAAGGAGATACATAGTTGTCGAATAAATTTATGTCAAGAAAGGAGATTCCGTTACTTGTGCCGATGTATAAAAAGTTTTTTTCTTTATCATAAAAAAGTGAATATACTTCATCCGATGGAAGACCCGTTTGCCTGTTAAGATGTTTGATTGAACTGCCGTCAAATAAATAAAGTCCCTTCATATTTCCGATCCAGATTCTGTTCTTACTGTCTAGTACAAGCGAAGTTGAAGATGATAAATCATGCCCCATAATATTTGTGTAACTGGTAAGAGAATCATTTGAAAGGTTATAACGAGCAATTCCTTTCTCACCGGCAAACCAGATATTCATATCGTTATCTTGAATGATTGAATTTATTCTTGAGTTCAAAATTGGAATACTTGGGAAGAAAGTTTTCTTCCAGCCTGCTTTTTCCAATTTACCGGGTAGGTTGGAGACTTTGCATAAACCCAGACTTGTTCCTACCCAGATATTCTTTTCTGTATCTTCAAAAATTTCGTTAACACGGTTTACATTTGAACTATCTCCAAAAATATAAGACTGGTAAGATCGCTCCTTCGTATAGTTAATATCTCTTTGAACTCTTATTGAATTTCCAGATGTCCCAAACAAATAAAGTCCGCCGCTGGTTTTACAGAACGACCTCTGATCGAACATATGGAGCTTCAATTCCTTGTAGGAAATATTTTTTACTTCACCTCCGCCGAATGCTACACAGATATAAAATTCGTTATTATAATTTTTAATACTGTGGATATAGTCTGTTAATGTTTTTTTCGAATCGCTTATGATATGCTTGAATCTTCCGTTTTCTAAAATGTTAACACCATTAAAAGTGCCTATTAATAATTTGCCCGATCTTTCTTTCACAATGGAATAAACACTATTACTGCTCATACCGTCATTTTCATTATAGCTTTTTATATAAAGATTGTTTAGACAATAAACCCCTTTGCCGAATGTACTAAGCCAGATATTTCCTTCATTATCTTCAAGGTAATTATTTACTAAAGTATTTTGAAGATCCATTTTTCTTCCTATATCAATAATTTTATCCGAACCATCAGGAATTAAAAAGAAACCCTTGTTCATAATCGAAAACCAAAGATTATTGTTTTTGTCTCTAAAAATTGCTACTACATCATTATTATCTGCATATAAATTTATTTTATATTTTCTAACTACTTTATTGTTTTTTATCCTGTAGATCATTCCTTTTGTACCGATAAAGTAACTGCCATCATCGCTTTCGGCAAGACAATAAACATTGGTATCCTTAAAGCCGGTAATGTTCAATTTAGTAAATGCATCATTTTTGAAATTGAATAGTCCAGTTGTTGCTAAGGCAATTGTTTCACCATTAAGTAATTTTTCTAATCTAATTATTTGAGCTGGATGGGGGTTAATTATGTAATTAGAAAAACCGGCATGTTTTTTTTCTTTTATAACATTTATATTACTCCAACTACGATAGGCATATAATTTTTGCTCATCTTTGCCAGTTTGGACAAGCAATAAATATGATAGAGAAAAACTTTTCCCGTTAATCTCACTGCAATAGTTTTCGATACGGCCGTTTCGTAAAACATTAATTCCTTTTTCGTAATTACCTATATACAACTCGCCATTTTTTCCTTCGACCAGAGAAATAATTGAATTAGAATTAAGACCGTCATTAGTTCTGTATGTTGTAAAGTGCTTTCCGTCAAACTTGCTCATTCCGTTTACTGTAGCGAACCAGATAAAACCATTTTTATCCTGAATAATTTCATAAACAGTCGAAGAAGCCAATCCGTCAGATGAAGTGTAATGATAATAAGAAGGTGTCTGCGAATAAAGCTGGGCATACTGAAAAAAACTGATGAAGGTAAGTAATAAAAGCCCATCCCAACCCTTCCCAAAGGGAAGGGCTTTTTTAAAACTTGGTCGAGGTATTTGATCCTCGACCTTCGTTATAAAATCATAACCTCGAAGCAAGCTTCGAGGAACTATTTCGATTAATAATTTCTTAAGCATATTCAGACAACATTTAGCACTGTTTTTATTTTCTGAATAAATTCAGGAACCCTCCGGCGCGAGATCTCAACCTTGCTACCGTCTGTCATAGTAACAAAGTTTCCGCTGATGTTTGAATAGTCTTTAATATACTTCAGATTGATTAAATGCGATTTGTGAATTCTGAAAAATTTTTCTTTCGGTAGTGTATCTTCAAAATCTTTTAGAGTGCGGGAAATAATTTTATCCTTTCCATCTTTAGTAACTACTTTTGTATAACACCCGTCTGCTTCAAAACGGATTATATCGTCAAATACTAACACATTAAAACCGTGAGATGCCGGAAGAACTAATTTATCGGAGTCGGGGACAGTCTCGACTTTTATACTCTTATTCTTAATCAATAAAAGTTTTTTGACAGTCTGCTTAAGCTCCTTAATATTTACCGGTTTAAGAAGATAATCTGCCGCACCGGCTTTTACAGCATTGATTCCAAATTCCTCATGAGCACTGACGAACACAACCATAAAGTTTCGATCATCGTATTCATCAAGAAAGTCAAATCCATCAAGCACAGGCATACTAATATCCAGAAATACTACATCTGGATTATGAATACTTACAAGTTCCTTAGCATTAACAACAGAATCGGCGCATGCAATGATTTCAAACTCACGGCAATAAGTTTCAATGATCTTCTTAAGGTTCTCCCTTCCATGAAGTTCATCGTCAACTATTATTGCTGTTAATTTGTTATATACATTTTTAGAATTCATTGCTCATTGTTTTTATTTGCACTATAAACAGAAATTGTTCTGGCATACTTAACTTTCGTTTATTGGATAAGTCGTTAAATATTTGGGTGATACTAAAATAAATATCAACTACTTAAAAAATTGATTTAACGGTAAGTTGAGATTTACAATAAAAGCCCATCCCTACCCTTCCCAAAGGGAAGGGCTTTTTTAAAACTCGGTCGAGGTATTTAATCCTCGACCTTCGTTATAAAATCATAACCTCGAAGCTCCGAAGGAGTCCCGACAAGTTGGGACAAGCTTCGAGGAATTTTTCCGGTTAAAGTTTTCTTTACTAATTTAAGGTACCGAGAATGAAGTTTTAAGTCAAGAAGTCTTTTATTCAGGAAATTTAGATTGTCTAACAACATAAAGTGGTAAACGTAGAGTTATTAAAAAGAAAACCCCAACGAATGCATGGGTTGATCTAAAAGCTAACTGCTTACAGCTAATAGCTAAAATCACACTTCCATAATTTCTTTTTCTTTGTGTTTGATGATCTCATCAATTTTAGCAATGTGTTCATCGGTAAGTTTTTGTGTTTCCTTTTCCGCTTCTTTTAATTCATCTTCGGTCATCTTTTTATCTTTTTCCATTTTTTTAAGATGATCATTAGCATCGCGGCGTACATTTCTTAAAGCAACTTTTGCTTCTTCACCAAATTTCTTAACCAATTTTACAAGATCTTTCCTACGTTCTTCGGTTAACAGAGGTATAGGAATTTTAAGGTTTGTTCCATCGCTAATTGGATTTAAACCAAGATCTGATGCAAGAATAGCTTTATCAATTGCCTGCACCATTGATTTATCCCATGGAGTAATTGAAATAGTGTGTACATCCAGCACAGTAACATTCCCTACTTGATTGAGCGGACTCATTGTTCCGTAATAATCTACCTTTATTCCGTCGAGTAGAGCAGTTGTAGCTTTGCCGGTTCTAATTTTTGCTATTTCCGATCTAAATGTTTCAACACTTTTATCCATTCGATGACGAGCATCTTTTATTTGCGGATGGTTTAACATATGACCTCAGAAATTTTAGTTCTTAATTGTTTGCGCCAAATTTCTAACCGATGTTCCAACATTTTCACCGGCAACAACTTTTAGAAGATTACCGGGTTTATCCATATTAAATATTATTATCGGTAAATTATTTTCTTTACATAAACTTATTGCTGTCAAATCCATAACACGAAGATTTTTTTGCATAACATCAATGTAAGAGATTTCTTCAAAGCGAAACGCATCCGGATTTTTTTCCGGATCAGAATCGAACACACCGTCAACACGCGTTCCCTTAAATATTGCATCGGCTTCAATCTCAACAGCTCTTAATGAAGCAGCGGTATCTGTACTGAAATATGGATGACCTGTTCCTGCTCCAAAGATTACCACTCTTCCCTTTTCAAGATGTCTAATAGCTCTTCTACGAATATATGGTTCAGCAATTGCGGACATATTAATTGCCGTCATTAAACGAGTGTACATTCCTTTATTTTCGCACGCATTTTGCAAAGCAAGTGAATTGATCATCGTTGCAAGCATTCCCATCTGATCGCCTGTCACACGATCAATACCTTGTCCATTAGTGTTAAGACCGCGATAAATATTTCCGCCTCCGATTACAATTCCCACCTGAACACCAAGAGAATGAATTTTTTTTATTTCATCAGAAAAGAACTCCAAAATTTTCGGTTCGATTCCAAATTCATTTTCTCCGGCTAACGATTCACCGCTGAGTTTTAGTAATATTCTTTTGTATTTAAGTTTAGTAGTCATAAATCGTTTCCAATATAAAAAAAAAGGTCTTATTTAGAAATAAGACCTTTTTTCGAATTACTTTTTCTCATCGCTGAGGTGATATCTTCTGAATTTAATCAGTTTTACTTGAGCTGAGTTTGTTTTATTAAACTCTTCAATTAATCCGCCGATCTTCTTCGTATTATCTTTTACAAATGCTTGTTCAAAAAGACAATTCTCTTCATAGAATTTATTTAGTTTACCCAGAGCAATTTTTTCAAGAATCTGTTCCGGTTTACCTTCTTTACGTGCAAGCTCTTTGTAAATATCAATTTCTTTTTCAACAAGAGTTTTATCAACTTCATCACGGTATATTGATAATGGACGCATAGCTGCAACTTGCATTGCAATGTCTTTTAAGATCAATTCGAATGCATTTGTTTTATCTGAAGGAACATTCTCTGCTTCTATAAGAACACCAAGTTTGGAGCCTGCATGGACATAATCTACAATTTCACCATGAACAGTATTATCAACTGCAAAACGTGATACTTCAATTTTTTCTCCGATCTTACCTATGATAGCATTTAATTCATCAACAACTTTCTTTCCGTCTTTTGACATCTCCATAAGCGATTGTACATCAACTGGTTTGTTGTTAACAACAATTTCCATAACAAAGTTTGTAAAATTTACAAAGTCATCACTCTTAGCAACGAAATCTGTTTCGCAATTCACTTCTAAAATTGCACCAGTTTTTCCATCGTTATAAACACGTGTTAAAACAATTCCTTCATTTGCATTTCTTTCAGCACGCTTTGCTGCAACAGATGCCCCTTTCTTTCTTAATAGTTCTACAGCTTTTTCAAAGTCACCATTAGCTTCTTCAAGTGCTTTCTTGCAATCCATCATCCCTGCGCCGGTTTTTTCTCTTAATTCTTTTACCTGATTTGCACCTACTGCCATAATATATTTACCTCAATAATTTTCTAAAATCTTTTTTATAATTATCTAGCTATACTCTTTTTATTATTCTGCTTTTGTTTCGTTACTGCTTTCTTTTTGCTCAATTGGTTTTACTTCCGGTTTAACTTCTTTCTTTTCAACATGTCTATCATCTCTTCTTGGAGCCGGTCTATTCTGCCTGTTGTCTCTTCTATCTCTGTGCTGCGGTCTCTTATCACCCTTTTCATCAATTTTAACTCTTCTTACTTTACCCTTTGTATCTTTCTTTTCAACTTCTTGTTCTTCTTTATTTTCTTTTTTACTTTCTCTTTCAGCAGCTTCATGTGCTCTTAGTTCTTTTGATTTTACATTTCCTTCAATAACTGCATCTGCAATTACCCGTGTAATTACTTCTACTGCACGTGATGCATCGTCATTTGCCGGAATGATATAATCAATAGGAGCAGGATCGCAGTTTGTATCTACGATTGCAAAGAGAGGAATATTTAATCGTAAAGCTTCATTAACTGCAATTGATTCTTTCTTAATATCAACTATGAATAAAGCTCCCGGCATTTTTGCAAGTGTTTCAACACCATCAAGAACTTTTCTCAGCTTATCTTTTTCTCTTGTAAGAACAAGGCGTTCTTTCTTTGTGATCTTTTCAAAAGTACCGTCGCTCTCCATCTTTTCGATGTTTTGCAATCGTTTAATACTTTTACGAATAGTCTGAAAATTGGTTAGCATTCCGCCAAGCCATCTTTCGCTTACCCAGTTGCTGTCAGATCGTTTTGCTTCTGCTGCAACTGTTCCTTTAGCTTGTTTTTTAGTACCTACAAAAAGAACGCGTTTACCCTGAGATACTATCTCGGTCATAGCTTGAGCCGCTACTTCGATTGCTTCTTGTGTTTTCTTCAAATCAATTATATGAATACCATTCTTTTCCATAAAGATGTATGGTTTCATTTTAGGATTCCAGCGACGTGTTAAGTGACCGAAGTGTGCGCCTGATTCAATGAGTTCTGTGAGTTGGACTCTAGACATGATTTCTCCTGTTTTTCTTCTACCCTCTTCATCTTTGCCTTCCACCCCGAAACATCGTAATATGTTTCGTGGCACAGGGGGCAAATCCGAGAGTATGAATAATGTTAATTAAATAATTATCTCTTAGAGAATTGGAATCTTTTACGTGCTTTCTTTTGACCGTACTTTTTACGTTCAACCATTCTTGGATCTCTTTTCAAAAGACCTTCTGATTTTAACGGAACTCTAAAATCTCCGTTAATTTCTTCCAGCGCTCTTGAAATACCAAGACGAATTGCATCTGATTGACCGGAAATACCACCGCCGTTCACATTTGCAAAAACATCATATTTACCGAGAGTTTCTGTTGCAACAAAAGGAAGCATTAAATTATCACTATGATCTTTGCGTGAAAAAAACTTTTCAAATTCTTTGTCATTAACGGTTATCTTGCCGGAACCATTTCTTAAATAAACTCTGGCTACAGCATTTTTTCTTCTTCCTACAAAAATTTTATCTGTCATCAACTCTCTCCATTAAAGACTTATTACTTCTGGTTTTTGAGCGCTATGCGGATGAACATCACCGGCATAAACTTTTAATTTCTTAATTAATTTTCTACCGAGTTTTGTTTTGGGTAGCATACCTCTAACTGCAGTCTCAAAAGCAAATTCTGGTTTTTTTTCCATTACCTCAGAAAAACTTCTAAATCTTGTACCACCAGGATATGTAGAGTGTGAGAAATATGTTTTTTGAGTCTCTCTTTTACCGGTCATTCTAATTTTATCAGCGTTAATAACTACTACAAAATCACCTGTATCCATATTAGGAGTAAAAAAAGGTTTGTTTTTACCGCGAATTACTCTGGCAACTTTAGCTGCTAAACGTCCTAAAGTTTGATCTTTAGCATCAACCAAATACCATTTCTGATTTGCGTCTTCCGGTTTTATAAATCTTGTAATTCTTTCCTGCTTCAAAACTGCCTCCAAAAGCAAAATTCTATTTTTCAAAGGGTGTAAATATATTTCTATGGGGTTAGAATGTCAAGAAAAGGCGATTTTAAAATTTTAGTGGAATTATATAGCCCAGATTAACAATCCGGGCTATTTTATTGATATCAATTACTTTATTAAAATTAATTTCTTAGTATTAACAAAATTACCGGCTGTTAATTTATAGAAATAAACCCCGCTTGGTAGAGAGGTTCCATAGAACGTCTTTACATATTGACCGGCTTGTTGATATTCGTTGACTAACATTTCAACTTCATTTCCAAGGCAATTATAAACCTTTAACGAAACAAAACTGCTAACCGGTAACTTATAACTTATAATCGTTGATGGGTTAAATGGATTTGGATAATTCTGTTCGAGTAAGAACTCTGTTGGGATTCCATCTTTGTTTTCAATTCCAACTAGAGTTACACTTATTACATTTGAATTTCCACTTGTTCCTCCAGTGTTATATGCTCGCACTCTGTAGTAATGTGCTGTGTTTGGAGTTAATCCCGAAATAGGAAAAGAAGTAACATTTAAAACATCTCTATTATTGTAACCGCTAACAAAGTTCGAAAAAGAATTATTAGTTGCTACATCTAAATAATATCCCGTGGCATTACTTGCAGCATTCCAATTTGCATTAAAACTTGTCTGACCAATTGTAGTGGCTGATGTTGCAATCAGTGCCGAAGGTGCGTTGGGTAAAGTTGTAAATGTTATTGTATTAGAATTACTACTTGTCCCGCCGGAATTGTATCCTCTAACCCGGTAATAATAAGTTGTGTTTGCTGTTAATCCCGTAACCGAATAAGTAGTAACATTTAGTAGATCTTTATTGTTGTATCCGGTAACAAAATTTGTAAATGCATTGTCTGTTGCTACATCTAAATAATATCCCGCAGCATTACTTGCTGCATTCCAATTTGAAGTAAAACTTGTTTGACCTAAAGCACTTGCCGAAGTTGCAATCGGTGCCGAAGGTGCGTTGGGTAATGTTGTAACCGAAACTGTATTTGAGTTACTACTCGTTCCTCCAGAATTGTATCCTCTAACCCGGTAATAATAAGTTGTGTTTGCTGTTAATCCCGTAACCGAATAAGTAGTAACATTTAGTAGATCTTTATTGTTGTATCCTGTAACAAAATTTGTAAATGAATTGTCTGTTGCTACATCTAAATAATATCCTGTTGCATTACTTGCTGTATTCCAGTTTGAAGTAAAAATTGTTGAACCTATACTTGTTGCTGGTGTTGCAGCCGGTGCATTTAATAATAATTCTTGAAGTGGTCTTTTGAAAATACCATCAGCAGTGCATGCATATACATCTGTCCCGATCAATGTAATATAATTTACATATTTGTTAGTTAATCCCGTGTTACTATAGAACCAACTGATGCCTCCGTTATATGAAATACTCACTCCCATATCTGATCCGGAACCCGCAATAACATTTGTACCATTAACAAAAAAAGAATTAATATATGTACTGTTTCCGCTTGGATTAACCCAGGTTGAGCCGTTATCAGTAGAAATAAAAACTCCCCATCCATAAACACTTGCTAAAATTTTAGTACCCAAACTTATTATGCTTTCTACTTTTCCACTAGGAATTCCATTATTCGATAGAGCCCATGTTGCACCGTTATCTGTTGAAGCATAAAGTTTACCATTAAAACATCCGGCAAACATATTATTCCCTACTTGTGCTAAACATGTTGGTTTTTCAGAAAAAGAAAAATTTATTCGAGCCCATCCTAATCCGTTATCTGTGGAGACATATACACCGCCTGGATTTCCCGTAGCGGCAGCATAAATTTTATTGTTTGCAATTAGAAACCAAACTGTAGTTTCACCTACTAATGTTTGTGTCCAAGTGATGCCTACATCAGTTGATGTATAAATTCCAGCGCCAATGAAACCTGCAAAAATATTATTTCCACTACTTCCAAGAGCCCATCCGTTTCCTGTATTAACCTGTGTAATATTATCCCAAGTAACCCCATTATCGGTCGAAACGTATAGTCCACCCAAATTTAAGTTTGCGAATAATTTATTATTAAATTTAATTACATTCTGGACATTGTTACCTGCAAGTCCCCCAAGACGAATCCACTGTGATTGAAGATTGCTTGTGTAGAAAAAAAATAGAATAGAAAAAAGCAGTAAATATTTTTTCATCAGTTACTCCTTTTTATTTTGATAAGACCCTTTCTGTTAGTTAAAAATAATTCTAAAAGATATTAATGAGTATAAATTAAAAAGTAAAGTAGAATCTTATAAAGGATTGCAGCTCCGACATTTAACCGGAGCTGCAATTAGAAATGCTTTACTTCATAAGAACAAATTTCTTTGTTGCCGTATAGTTTGGCGTTGTTAGTGTGTAGAAATAAACTCCGCTGTGTAAAGACTCGCCGCGGCGAGTCTTTACATCAAATTTTACATTATGGTTTCCCGCTTGCTGATATTCATTTACAAGAGTTGCAACTTCTCTTCCGAGCATATCGTAAACTTTCAGAGTTACATGACTGAATGCCGAAAGCTGAAAGCTGATAGCTGATAGCTGTTGTTGGATTAAACGGATTGGGATAGTTTTGTTCTAACTTGTACTCTGTAGGTACGCTAGCGTTATCTTCAACACCTACTAATGTAACCGAAATTGTGTTTGAGTTTGGACTTGTTCCACCAGTGTTATATGCTCTAACTCTGTAGTAATGTGGTGTATTTGGCGCTAAACCGGTTAGAACAAAAGTTTTAACATTCCCAACATCTTTGTTGTTAAAACCGGTAACAAAATTTGTAAATGTGTTGTTTGTAGCAGCATCAAGGAAGTAACCGGTTGCCCCGCTTACTTCATTCCAGTTTGCCGTAAAACCAGTTTGTGTTATTGCGGTTTGTGCTGTTGCAACTGGCGCTGTTGGAGCTACAGCTAAAGTTGTAACTGAAATTGTGTTTGAATTTGGACTTGATCCACCAGTGTTATATGCTCTAACTCTGTAATAATGTGGTGTGTTTGGCGTTAACCCGGTTACAACAAAAGTTTTAACATTTCCAACATTTCTGTCAATAAAGTCGCCTGTTGTAAAAGCTGTAAATGCACTATTAGAAGCTACATCAAGAAAGTAACCGGTTGCACCAGTTACTTCATTCCAATTTGCTGTAAAACCAGTTTGTGTTATTGCGGTTTGCGCTGTTGCTACGGGCGCAGTTGGTACAGCTAAAGTTGTAACAGAAACTACATTCGAATTAGGACTTTCACCAACTGCGTTGTAAGCTCTTACTCTAAAGTGGTATTGTGTATTGGCAGTTAAACCGGTTAATGAGAAAGTCTTAACATTTCCAACATCTTTGTTATTAAAGCCGGTTACAAAAGTTGTGAATGTGTTGTTTGCAGCAACATCAAGATAATAGCCAATTGCGCCCGCTGCTTCGTTCCAATTAGCTGTAAAACCGGTTTGAGAAATAGCAGTTGCGGCTGTTGTAGTTGGCGCAGTAGGTATTGAAGCTAAGAAATCTGCAAACGGGCGCTTCCATACACCATCGAACGTTGCTAAATATAAAATGCCGTTTACTTCTACCATACCAAAGCAATAGGAATTAGTTAAGCCTGTGTAGGCATCTCTCCAGTTAACGCCATTATCTAATGAAACTTTAAGCGGTCTTCCTTGACCACCGGTAAAAAATTTATTGCCGGATTTGTACATAAATCTATACGCGTCTTGCATACCGGCAACTGCAGTCCAACTATCTCCATTATCCGTGGATTTATATAACCCAACGGGATTTACCCAGATCCAAATAGTTTGATTTTCTATCAAAAGCGGCAAAATATTTTTATTCTCCGGTATCCCATTATTCTTCAGAGTCCAGCTATCTCCATTATTTTCAGAAATAAAAAGACCCGAGCCAGCAGTCCCAAGAATGACTTTTGACTCAATAGCAAGTACGTCGGCCGACATTAAATTGGAAACTCCGTTATTTTTTATTTCCCAGGTTGTGCCATTATCGGTTGAACGATAAACGCCTCCGTAATAGATAGCCAAATAAAGATATTGCCCGCTGATACTTATACCGTAAGCGGAACCTTGATAAATCATATTCCAAGTAATACCATTATCTAACGAACGATAAAGAGCACTGATTGTATTAACAAAAAGTGCAGTACCCGAAGACTTGATTGAGTATGGTGAAGTGAATAAGGTTGCTGGAGTAGGTTGAGTCCAGGTAACTCCATTATCTGCTGTTTCAAAAACTCCATCAGCATTTGTAGCAGCATATATCTTTGAGTTATGCACACAAAGACTCCTAATAACTTTTCCATTTACTCCGGCACGCACCCATTGTGCATTCACATTTGTAAAGATTAATAATATAACTACGAATAGTAGAATTGATTTTTTCATAACGGTCCTCACATGTTTTTGTTATTGGTTTTAAGAAACTCGTTTATCATATCCGGTAACTTTGAAAGGTTTTCTTTGTTCAAATAATCGTTTGCCCCAATGCTAATGGTCTCAGTTTTATATTCTTCCTCCGGTAATTGAGACACAGCAATTATTTTAACATCAGTTGATATTTTTCTAATTTCCTTTATTGCAGTTAAGCCATCCATTCCTTTCATCATTATATCCATTAAGATTAAATCTGGCTGGCTCTTTTGAAAATTACTTACTGCGCTTTCCCCATTTTCATATTCAAATACTTCAACCGGCACACTTAATTGTTCTAAGTGTTTTTTAATAAGCTTTCTTATTCTTTGGTTGTCATCAACTATAAAAATCTTCACAGCAAATCCGGTTGAATTCCGTAAAGAAATTAGTTGGTGAGGATTGATTAATAAATAGAGAATAGTACTCTATTTTTATGAGTAGAAGTACTCAGGGAGAGATGCTGGATGTTGGATACTGGATGCTGGATACTGGATGTTGGATGCTGGATGTTGGATGCAGGATGTTGGATGCAGGATGCAGGATGCAGGATACTGGATGTTGGATGCAGGATACTGGATGTTGGATGCAGGATACTGGATGCTGGATAAAGGAAAAGATTTCCTATCTTTATCCAGAATCAAGTATCAAGAATCCAGCATCCAGTATCCAACATCCAGTATCCAGCATCTAAAGTAGCGACTTATGTTCAATGGCGAACAAGAGAAGTTTGTTATGCCCGCATAAACCTAACTTATGAGAAATGTTCATTCGATGATTTTGTATCGTTCTAAAGCTAACAAATAATTCTTTTGCAATTTGAGTGCTGGTTTTGTTTTCCGAAATCAACTTAAGAATTTGCCTTTCGGAAGGAGTAAGTTTTTCTAACTGTTGCATTATTTCATTTTTTGAAGAATTGGTTTTCTTATTCTTTAATATATAATCTGTAAGCTCTTTACTTATGTAAAAACCGCCTTGCAAAACAGTCTTGATACAATCAATAATTTCTGTTGTAGTAGATTCTTTCAAAAGATAACCCCTTACATCATTTTCAAGAGCTTCTTCAAGATACTCTTCCTCGTTATACATTGTAAGAATGATTGGATGAGTACTTAGTTTCTCCGCAGCAATAATTTTACATATTTCAATTCCGGAAAGCCCCGGCATGGAAATATCCAGTACTGCTATTTCAGGCTTTTTATCCCGAATGATTTTAAGAGCATCGGTGCCATTGCCAGCTAAGTTTGCGACCTTATAAGCTTTTTCTGTTTGAATAATTTTGCTCAATCCTTCTCTGAATATCGGGTGATCATCAGCAAGTAAGATGTTAATTGTTTCTTTCATTTAGTTGATTTTTATTGTTATTGAAATTTTAGTGCCGGTATTCGGAGAAGAATCAATTTTAATTTCTCCATTAAGCAAACGAACTCTTTCCTTCATGCTTTTCAATCCCAATCCTTCAGTGAATTTGTTCTGTGTATCAGTATCGTTAATATCAAAACCTTTTCCAAAATCTTCAACTACCAGATGAATTATTTCTTTTTCTTTTTTGATCTCAACAATAGCTTTATCAGAACCTGAGTGTTTTAAGATGTTGTTCAACGATTCTTGTATAATCCTATAAATGTTTATCTCTGCTTCAGGTGAAAAAAATCCGGTTAGATCATCTAATTTAGTATCAATCTCTATGTTAGCAGATGCAGCGATTTTATTAACCATTGCCTTAACAGCTTTTATTAATCCAAGTCTTTCTAGCTGATGGGGATGTAGGTTTGATGAAATTTCTTTGACTTCCGAAATGGATTCTTTAATTAGATTCGATATTTCAACAAGCTCAGTTTCATCTTTTACTTCCGAACTTTTATAGAGGTCAATCTGGTTTTTAATAACAAGCAGATTTTGCCCTAAGCTATCGTGTAATTCTTGCGAGAGCCTTTTCCTTTCTTCCTCCTGTGATTCCATTAATTGCTTGGAGAATTGATTTTGCCGCAGTTTCTCAGTCTTGAGTTTTTTTAATTTCGAATTCACAATCATATAAATTGAAAATAAAACAAAAGCTGAAAAAAGAATGCGGTAATAATTATTTTCCCAAAACGGAGGGGAAATATTAATACTAAGGTTAATTCCGGTATTGTTCCAAATTCCGTCGTTATTAGAACCAATGATTTTTAATTTATAATTACCGGAAGGTAAGTTAACAAAATCAATTTCCGTTCTTTTTCCCAAGGAAATCCAATTCTTACTATAACCTTCTAAATTATATTTGTATTCGTTGTTCTCGGGGTTAAAATAGTTTAACGCGGCAAAACTTAAAGATAGATTTCTCTCATTGTAATCCAATTCAATGCTCTTTATCAGACTTATATCGGTATTGGGATTTATTTCCTCTCCATTCTGACTAATTGATGTAATATAAATGGGAGGAACAGTTTGATTCTTTTGAATTCTATTCGGATCAAAAAAGAGAAAGCCGGATTTACCGGTAAAATAAATTCTTCCCAATCTATCTAAGGTGGCATCACCTAAATAAAAGTCGAATCCGTCCACCTCATGCAACATTGAAAAATATTCTAACGTTTTTGTTCGAGGATTGTAAGAACCAATTTCAGAATTAAAAGTGGAGAACCAAAGAGTGCCGGTTTTATCCTGAGTTATAGAGCAAATGGCTTTTTCAATATCGTTATAAATTATTTCGATAGAATAATTAGGTTTTTTTGATTTATCTATTTTAACAAGTCCGCCAAAAGTTCCAAACCAAATATTATCTTGATTCTCCTTTAAGATGTTTGTAACACGATTAATTGGAGCAGTAAGATTTTGTGGATCAGAAAATACCATTTCATAGTTGTTCTTCTCAAAATTAATGTGCTGCAAACCTTGCGATGTAGAAATCCATAAATCATTTTCATTATCAAATAAAAGGTTATCAACAAAATTACTTGCAACACAATTTGAATTATCACCGTTTGAAATAAATTTATTAAATGTAATTTCGGCTTTATTTTTCTCGCTTAGATCAATTTTGTTTAACCCGCCATTCCAGGTGGTTATCCACAAATTACCTTCTTTATCTTTTGCAAACGAACGGATGAAATTGCTGCTTAAACTTTTAATATTGTTTGGATCGTGAAAGAAATTTGTGAAAGATAATTTATAGTCCGGTCTGAAATTTTGGGGCATAATAAATCTACTTATTCCGCCGCCCCATGTTCCGATCCACCAAGTATTATCATCAACAAAAAATTTTACAATCTCTTCGTTACGATGATGCTGGAATGACTTGGGTAAATTATAATGAAAATAGCGGTTTGTATTTGCTTCTCGAATATCAATTCCTTTAGAAGTAGCAATCCACAGATTTCCGAATTTGTCTTCTAAACAATGATTTACAATATTACTTCTAATTGTATTTGTAGAATTTAATTTTTGGGAAATTTTTGTAAATCTATTTTGGGAAGTATATAATTTACTTATTCCACCAAATGTAGATACCCATAAAATATTTTGAGAGTCGAGATATAATTTGTGTACAATATTGTTAACAAGTGAGTAGGGGTTTTCGGGATTGTTTAAGTATCTAATAATTTTGTTGGTGTTTAAATTTATTCTTGCCAATCCTTCTATAGTTCCAGCCCATAAGATCGAGTCGTTCTGCAGAACAAGAGATGTAATACGGTCACTTGGAATTGAATTTGGGTTATTCTCTTGGAAACGCCAATTTTCAAAAGTGAAGTTGTTAATATTTATTTTATAAATTCCTTCTCCAGCAGTTGAAACAAATACATAATTATTATCGGATCCGGCGATAATCGAATTCACTTGCTGTAGTGGAGGTAAAAAATGAGACAATTCTCTGAATGAAAATTTACCGGTTACGGGATTGAATCTTGAAATTGATCTGCTGAACATTCCGAGCCAAAATATTCCTTTCTTATCTTGGTAAATAGTTTGAATTTTATTGCTAACATCGAGACCATTGAAATTCTCCGGAATTAAAAATTCTTTTCTTTCACTAAAAACACTGTCGGTTTGTATCAAACCAACATTAGCGGCAATCCAATATTTATTTTCCGATTCTTTATAAATGTAAGATAGATTAATATTCTTAAGAGCAGGCTTTATAATGCTAAGGTTTTCAAACACACCTTTGGAATATTTGTAAGAAAAAAGAAAACCATTAAAACTAATGAAACAAAGTTCATCATTGTTCTTTTCAAAAATATAAGTGAAAGTATTTTCGGTTAAACCGTAATTATTTTTCTTGTTGCTGCTAAAAACCGTATTTCTAATTCCATCATACCTGCAAATGCCGTAGTCTGTTGCAAACCAAATAAATCCTTTAGAATCCTTTAAGCAAAAATTAATTCTGTTGGTAGGAAATCCGTCTTTAATTGTAAGGTTGTGAAATTTTATTTGGGATTGTAAATAACCGGAAAATAATAAGAGTAAGAATATGACAAATTTCTTTTTCATTTATTTAAAAATACACTATTGATTTTTTCATTCCATAGTATAATACAACTATATAAAGTAAATTAAATTTCTTCAATAGTAAGATTTATAATTTGATTTTCTGAATAAAGACCAATGGTCTAATGAAAAATCTAACTATATAAAATGATTTCAACTCCAAGTTAACATATTTATATTTACTATAAGTTTTTGAGGATCGAGTGAAAATTCTTGTAACCGGCGGCGGCGGATTCCTTGGAATTAATCTTATCCGCTATTTGCTTGAACGAAGCCATGAAATAGTTTCGTTAGATATTGCAGATTTCGATTATCCGGACGTGAAAGATAAAATCAAAATTATCAAAGGTGATATACGTAATAAAGTAACAGTTGAATCAGCATTGCAAAATGTTGATATAGTAATTCATACTGCTGCAGCTCTTCCTCTTTATACGCCGGAAGAAATTTATACAACAGATGTAAAAGGAACACGATTGCTTCTTCAAGAAGCATTCATGAAGAATGTTAAACGATTTATTCACGTTTCTTCAACAGCAGTTTACGGAATACCGGATCATCACCCGCTTTATGAAACAGATAAGCTAGATGGAGTTGGTCCGTACGGTAAAGCGAAAATCGAAGCGGAAAATGTTTGTATTGAATTTCGTAACAAGGGAATGTGCATACCGATCATTCGTCCAAAATCTTTCATTGGTCCTGAACGTCTTGGAGTGTTTGCATTATTTTATGATTGGGCAAAAGACGGTAAAAATTTTCCAATGATCGGAAATGGAAATAACCGTTATCAGTTGCTTGATGTAGAAGATCTATGCGAAACAATTTATAAATGTATTACTCTTCCCAAAGAATTAGTAAACGATACTTTTAACATTGGTGCAAAAGAATTCACAACAATGAAGGAAGATTATCAGTCGGTTTTGGACTACGCAGGATTTGGTAAAAAAATTATTGGTCTTCCGGAAAAACCAATCATACTAACATTAAAATTTTTGGAAGCATTAAAAATTTCACCGCTTTACAAATGGGTTTACGAAACTGCATCCAAAGATTCATTTGTTTCAATCGAAAAAGCTGAGAAGATTTTAGAATTCACTCCAAAATATTCAAATAAAGATGCACTCATTAGAAATTATAAATGGTATCTAGAACATCAATATGAATTTGCAGAAAGCACCGGTATCTCACATCGTGTACCGTGGGAACAGGGCATTTTAAAGTTGGCAAAAATATTCTTTTAATTATGACACCAAATTTGATTTTTCGAAAATGGAAAGAAGAAGATGCTGCCGGTGTGCGAAGAGTTTTACAATTATCGTGGTTTGAAGCATATTCTTCATTTATTCCTAAAGAAGATTTAGATTTTTATCTTGATAAAACTTACTCCAAACCGATGTTGCAAGAGATGAGTAAAAATCCCGATTACATTTGTTATGTTGCCGAAATTGAAAATACAATCGGCGGTTGGTTAAAATTGAATGATAACAAAAGTGAAAAACGTTTTTATCTTTCTTCAATTTATGTTTTACCCGAATTTCAAAACATGAAAATTGGAGAAAAATTTTATCATATAGCTTGCGAAGAAGCGTTGAGGAATGGATTCAAAGAGATATACGTGGGAGTAATGGTGCAAAACATACGCGCCTTAAAGTGGTATCAGAAACTTGGATTTACATTTTTCGAAGAGCAACCTTTCACAATGGGAAATACTTCAGTGCCGCATTTAATCGGAAAAAAAAATTTAAATAAATAATTTCTGATTTTCAGTTATCTTTGCGAACAAAAAAAAGAGGAATACATGGCAACAAAACAAGATTATCTGAAAAATGTAGTTAAACACATAGACATAAAAGAGCACAACGTTGTTAAACTTGTAGAATCAATGGAAGCGATGGCTTTTAGCGCACGCGATCTTAACCGTGCGGCACAAATCTATGATAAGATGCTTCGTGATAAAGATTGTGCAATTATATTAACTCTTGCCGGAAGTTTGTTCAGTGCAGGATTAAAAAAAGTTGTTTACGATCTTATTACCAATAACATGGTTGATGCCATTGTATCTACAGGCGCAATAATGGTTGATCAAGATTTTTTTGAAGCTCTTGGTTTCAAACATTACATCGGTACTCCTTTTGTTGATGATAATGTTATGCGCGATCTTCACATTGATAGAATTTACGATACATTCATTGATGAAGACGAACTCCGTATTTGCGATGACACTACAGCAAAGATCTTCGATTCATTAGAACCACGTCCTTATTCATCAAGAGAAATATTATGGAACTTTGGAAAATATTTGGATGAAAACGGCGGACCAAAAGTTGATGACTCTGTTATCTATGCTGCATACAAACATAATGTCCCGATCTTTGTTCCAGCATTCTCAGATTGCTCGGCAGGATTCGGAATAATTGTACATCAGACAAACCACCCGGATAAACATGTGTCCTTCGATTCCGGGAAAGATTTTCTTGAGTTGACACAAGTTAAACTCAACAGCAAAGAGACGGGTATTTTTATGATCGGCGGCGGCGTTCCAAAAAACTTTACACAAGATATTGTTGTAGCGGCTGATATATTAATGGAAAATGCGCCGATGCATAAATACGCAGTTCAAATTACAGTAGCAGATGTTCGTGACGGCGCTCTTTCATCATCAACACTTAAAGAAGCAAGTTCATGGGGAAAAGTTGAAACTACTTACGAACAGATGGTTTATTCCGAAGCAACAATAGCAATGCCTTTAATTGCCGGTTATGTTTATCATAAAGGTGCGTGGAAGAACCGATCAAAAAGAGAATTCCAAAAAATATTTAATAAGAAAGAAGTTAATGTTTAATCTTTATTAAAATGAGTCTGTCTCAGAAGTCTTTGTGAACCTTCGTGTGCTTAGTGTCTTAGTGGTTATGGGTTTGTTTTTCAAACATAATCAAAACATATTTACCACTAAGACACTAAGTTCACTAAGAAACACTAAGTAATATTTATTTATGAGACAGTCTCCATAGGGTGAGATCAAAAAAAACCCGATTGCGTAGATCGGGTTTTTTATTTACTGAAATCTGCATACTGCAAATTATTTCATCAAGATCATTTTCTTAGTCTCAATTTTATTTCCGACTGATAAAGTATAGAAATATACTCCTGAACTCAATCCAGAATGGAGAATGGAGAATTGAGAATTATATTTTCCGGCTTGCTGAAATTCATCAATTAATGTTGCTACTTCCCGTCCCAACATATCAAAAACTTTTAATGAGACATGACCTGCAACCGGTAACTGATAACTGATAACTGTTGACGGGTTAAACGGATTAGGATAATTTTGTTCAAGCGAGAATGATGAAGGAAGTAATTCTATAGGATCATTTACTCCGGTTGTGCCTGTACTTACATAAGCACGAATTATATAAACTACTAAAGAGTCTTGGGGAGACACTTTATCAACGTAGTAATTATACCAAGCACCATTAGCGCCAGTATAAGTACGACTATTAGAAGATGGTTGATATGTACTCATGACACGATTGGGTCCATTTGGAAAACCACCGCCTTGATATTTTCCATCAATCACAAAAGAAACTACAAAATTTGTACTTGCATCAATATTGTAACTTCTTAAATCAACTTTGCCCCAATTTGTCCAAAGTGGAGGATAAGTTCCAGTTACATAAGTATTTCCACTAACAGCTATAGGTACAGCTAACTTCTTACCTAATAATGGCGTTCCAGATGTCGAATTAGCGAGTCTCCACACGCCGCCCTGGAGTGGACTAAGAGTTCTTAAAGCTACTTTGATCGAATCAAGTTTTGCACCCTGTACACCGGAAAAAATAACTGCAACCGAATCCCCAACTGGCCAATCGAAAACTCCAGTCGGTTCTTTTGTGTCATAAGCAATTTCTTGTACTGTTTGAACTGCAGTGCCGGAAGAATTAAAAGTATAAACAGTTGGTCCAATATTACCATCGTTTCCATTATTGTGGTAAATCATAAATGTTACTGAAGAATATGTAGTGCCCAAATCCGGAACCGCGTAATCGGTGCCGGGCGTTACATTTTCAATCACTTTAGTATTAGCACTAACCTTAATTGCTTTTATTTGAATATATCCGTTCCCGGCTGTATTAAAATTTATCTTTAAATTCTTAGCTGAATTAAAAGTTAAGTATTCAGCAGAATATTTATATAGACCGCCCGTCATGCCATTTGTAATATTTGGATTAGTATAAGTAACATTTGAAGGTACTTTTGTGATTGGAGTATAAGTATAAACCCATTCGGGATGAATGTTACCAACATTCTCATTAAGAAAATTTGCCAACCACCAATCAACTAATACAGAAGAAAAAGTTCTACTGCCAACGCTTGTTATGTACTGATTTAATCCTGTTACGCCGTTGATTTTACGGCTTAAATAATTTTTTAAGATAGCTGTTCCAAATTGTTCTTTTAAGTAGAGCGAAAACCTTGCTGCACGGGAATAATCTTTTAGCACTGCCGTGTTATCATTACTTCTCCAATCGAGTAAATAACGATTTGATTCACCTACAAAATAAGATTGATTATTGAGTGAATAGCCGTTTACAACTTCAGCAGCCAACGACCATCCCTCGTTGAAAAAAGTTTCAGAACCGTCGGGAAAATAATTCCATTGAATCATATGCTGAAATTCGTGCGCTGCAGTTTTCATTCCAGTTGTTATGCCGCTTGTTGTTTTTAAATTCAATGGATTTGCATCAAGATAATATATCTCTGCTTTATTACTGTTTGCATGTATCATTGATTGGTTAACACTGTAAAAATATCCTGCAACATATCCACCAGTTCCTTTGTAGCCATCTTTAATATTCAGGATAAAAATGATTATTCTAGGATCGAAATCTTTATCAGGCGGATCACCAAATGTTTCAACGTTGGTCTGATAAATTCCTTTATTGCTGTTAGCAGGGGTTTTAGAATCAAAAGCAATACGGACACTATCTACTGCAGCTTGAGTTACTCTTCCATTTGTCCATAAAGAATCTTCAACAAATATATAACAATATGTCCCTCTTGCTCGACAGGTAGATGGAGTTCTATAAAAACCAGGTTCGGATTGAGGTTTATTGGGATCTAAGTCTGATGCCCACCAAGCTTGGGTTGATCCTACATCAAAGTTCCAAGCAGTTTTGTTGATTTTATTTAAAACTTTTTCTTTAGCAAGCTGGACTTCATCAATCCCATTTGCTTTGTTGAATCGTTCAAGATAAGATCGTACATCAACAGGATAACTTTCATCGCCTGAAATTTTTTCTTGCGATGTTTGTTGAACAAAAGCTTTCTGCTGAGCATACACTGTAACAGTAAATACAATAAGTATTAGGATAGATTTATTAATCATTTTAGTAATCATAAAATTGTTCCCTATTTTTCTTCTTTATTAATCGGAATTACTTTTTCTACTACTAAAGTTGAAACACCTTCTTCTTCTCTAAGGTCACTAAATTTTACATAGTAGTAGTTACCCTGCTTCTTCCATAACTCATCTTTCAACTCCTTGCTAATTTGAAGAACATAAATTTTATTATCATCTGTTCTTACAGCAAGTTTTGTAAACGGTTCATTTCCTATGACAGTAATAATACCTTTAACAGTGTAGTTTTCATCTAAATTTTTTCCGCAATTACAACACGCAGAAAAAGAAATCATTAGTAATAGAAATGGAAAGATTAATATCTTTTTTGGAAATTTCATTTTGAATCCAAATTGATTTGACATAAAGATAAATAAATGATTGTAATCACGCAAAGCAGATATTCGGTGATTGGTGATTAGTTATTAGTGATTGGTTAAAAATTATAATCTACTGAATTATCTATTCAATGATGTGAGAGCAAGATTATGATCAATTTTTAAGAATAAATTTAAGCATGAACAATCATTTCAAAAAGACCATCTTTTTGGTTTCAGAATAATTTCCCGTTTGTAATTTGTAATAATATATTCCTGAACTCATTGAAATTCTTGTTTGGTTTTTAGTTGTTGAAATATTTTTAAGAGCATTGATATTGAAATTTATTCTGTGTAATCCTGCTTTTTGGTCCTCATCAACCAAAACATAAATTTCTTTTCCAAGAGAATCATAAATCTTTAGTGTTACATGGTCATCAATTGGAAGTTGCCAGCTAATTGTTGTTTCGGGATTAAAAGGATTTGGATAATTCTGTTCTAAGCAAAAATCCTGATTAATTTCTGTTTCCGAATTTTTTAAATCAGTTGGATATTGCCCATTATTATTCGTTCTTAAAACAATTCCCATATCACATAAGATCCACCCAATATTATTATCAACGAAACATAAATCTCTTGGTCTAACCAAATTAATATTACCATTCCAGGTTTTGCATGAATCTGAGCTTATATTCAATTTAGTCCATGTCATAGCCCAGATTTGGTTGGGATTGTTTTTTAGAATTTCAAAATCTCCACAAAATAAATCAAAGCTTGAGGGAAAATTTTTCCAGCTATTACCGCCGTCAGTTGTTATTAAATAATTATTACCTGCGAAAGATATTCCGTAATTTTCATTATAAAATTTGAAAACGTTTACAAATGTTGGATAGTTTGTCAAACTCCAAGATTTACCCCCATTTGTTGTTTTGTACATTTTTTGAGGACTAGCTGCATTAGGAAGACGTTTGTAAGCAAAAAAATATCCAACATTTTCATTAACGAAATCAATAAATCTTCCACATGAGCCCGATAGATAACCAATTAAGTAAGATGTATTCATGCTCTGCCAGGTAATTCCGCCATTTGTAGTTCTTAAAAATATAGCAGGAGTGGATTCGGATAAACAATCCCCCATTGCAATACCGTTGTTCAGATCGAAAAACTTTAGATAGCTAAAGGATTTTGTTTTTGTTGTGTCATAAAATTGTAGCTGCCAGCTTTTTCCTCTATCATTAGTCGCAAAAATTTCTCCATCACTTGTTGCCAACCAAATATGGTTTCTATCTTTCATTGATATTCCAGGAGCCCAGAAATATTTTAATGAATCAGAATAAGGCGAACGAATCCCTTTCCACGTGTCTCCACCATCCTCAGTAAGAAGTAAATCGTAACCAGTGCTTGTTTTCCTCGTTACATGAATAATTGCGATTTTATCATCAAGAGCGGAGATACCATACGCATTACTCCAACCTGGACTTGTAGTGTTTTTGATAATCCACTGAGGAATTACTAAAGAATTGACGACGCAAAAGATGCATAATGTAAATAATAATTTTTTCATACTACCCTAGTAGCGTAAATTCTTTCTGTTAATATTTACAGAAAATACTAAATAATAGCAATTACATCTTTTAACTATTATTTAAATATAAAAGAAGAGCTAATTATTATCGGTGAGTAGATTAGAATTACTATTACCCATTAAATCAAGAAGATTATATTCGTTTCCCATTAAATCTTTCAACGTAATTTTATCCACCACAGAATCAACAGAATCCTGGATCAATTTCCATAATGAACGAACGGAACAATCTATTGAGTTAGTGCAAATATCCATTGCGCCGGTATGTGTATTGCAAAACTCATCATCAAATAATCTTCCGCCGAGAACTTTAAGAACAGTGCCGACAGATATCTGTTCCGGCGGACGGGTTAAAGTGTAACCTCCAATTTGTCCGCGTGAACTTTCCAACAAACCGCCGATACGAAGCACGCGTAAAATTTTTCCGGCGTTGTGTTCGGTAATTCCTTCCGCTCTGCTTATTTCCGGAATAGTTAAGGATTTACTAACAGCATAGAATTTTGCTATACGAAGTAAACATCTTAAACCATATTCTTCTTGTGCACTGAATTTCATTTTGCTTCCAACCACCCCTGTGTCCCCCTCCTTTAGTTAAGGAGGGGGAATTGAAGGGGGTGGTCTGTTTAATTTTGATTAAGTGGAATTTTTGAACCGCACGCCACAGCATGCACCAGCTCTTTATATTTTTCGGATGAAATAGATGGACCTTGTGCAGAACAATATTGATTAAATACATTTTGAAGTTCTTCGGCAATTTCTTCAGAATTTCTTCCTTCAATATTATGTCGAGGCATAGTATAAACCAATTCACCATTTTTATAAAGTGCCATAAACGGTGATGATGGCGGTAAACTTTTTAAGTGATTATTCCGGAAATGATCAACTGCCTCACGATCCTGTCCCGCAAATACTGTAATGAATTTATCCGGTATAATATTATTCTGCAATGCAAGAGCTACACCCGGACGGGCACTTCCAGCAGCACATCCGCAAACAGAATTGATCATTACAAAAACTGTTTTATCACTTTGTTGTTTTAGATAGCTGTCAACTTTTTCGGGAGTTGTTGCTTCCTCAAAACCAACATAGAGCAATTCATCTCTCATTGGCTGAACTGCTTCGGGATCATAAATTGGTCCTTTTTGATTTATAGTGAACATGAATGTTTCCTTTCATTTAATATTGAGGAACGAAGTGACGAAATATCTCATAATAATAAGTTTGAGATTCTTCGCTTCGCTCAGAATTAATTATAGAAATCCCAATTCCAATTTCGCTTCTTCAGTCATTTTTTCCATACTCCATGCCGGCTCCCATACCAAATCAACATAAACATCTTTAACGCCTTTAACACTTTTTACTTTTTCTTTTACGTCCCCGGGTAAACTTCCTGCAACGGGACAAGCCGGAGATGTTAAAGTCATTTTAATGTATGTATTCCCTTCGTCATCAATTTTGATTCCGTATATCAATCCCAATTCCCAAATATCAACCGGAATTTCCGGATCGAAACATGTTTTAAGAACAGCAACTACTGCTTGTTCTAATTTTCCTTTATCAATCATTTTATTTTTCTCTTCCTTCAAGTCCCTCTCTTTTTTAAGGAGAAGGGTTTAGAGGCTTTGTGAAAATGTTAATTGTAAAGCGAGATTCATCTCGCTAATTGCGGAAAAAATAATATTTTCACAGCATTTATGAGCGAAATAAATTTCGCTATACAATAATTACACAGACTCTTTAGGGTGAGGTCACGCAAACATTTTCTTTACTTTATGAATTCCACTTATAAGTTTATCTACTTCTTCTTTTGTATTATAAAATGCAAATGATGCTCTTGCCGTTGCCGGTACATTAAATCTTGCCATCAGCGGTTGTGTACAATGATGACCTGTGCGAATTGCTATGCCGTCCGTGTCTATAATAGTTCCGATATCATAAGGATGTATTCCGTCTATCACAAATGAAACTACAGATGCTTTCTCTTTTGCAGTTCCGATTATCCGCAATCCTTCCACTTGAGAAAGTTTTTCTGTCGCATAATCCAATAATACATTTTCATGAGCTACTAAATCGTTTCTATCAAATTGATTTAAGTAATCAATTGCTGCACCAAGTCCGATGCCGCCGGCAATGTTAGGTGTTCCGGCTTCAAACTTTCTCGGCAGATCATCGAATGTAGTTTTTTCAAATGTTACAGTTCTAATCATGTCTCCGCCGCCTTGATACGGAGGCATCATTTCCAACCATTCTGTTTTACCGTAAAGCACACCAATGCCCGTTGGTCCAAAAATTTTATGTCCGGAGAATGCATAAAAATCTGCGTTTAGATCCTGAACATCAACTTTGAAATGCGGAACTGCCTGAGCACCATCAAGAAGAACCGGAACACCGTGTGAATGTGCTATCTCAATTATTTTTTTTACGGGATTGATTGTTCCTAATGAATTTGAAATATGTACAACTGAAACAAGTTTTGTTTTTTCTGTAATCAGTTTTTGAAAAGCATCTAAATCAAGTTCACCGGAATCGCTGATAGGAATTACTTTTAAATTAATTTTTTTTCTATCACCTATTAATTGCCAAGGCACAATATTAGCATGATGTTCCATGTGCGAAATAATTACTTCATCGCCATCCTTAAAATGTTTTGCTCTGCAAAGTGATGATGCAACGAGATTAATGGCTTCTGTGGTTCCGCGAACGAAAATAACTTCCGAAGCGCTTAATGCATTTATTAATTCTTTTACTTTTAGACGTGCTGTTTCAAATTGCTCAGTTGCCAGCTCACTTAAGAAATATAAGCCGCGATGAATGTTTGCATTATCAAAAGAATAGTATTGTATAAGTGATTCAATAACTGATTGAGGTTTTTGTGATGTTGCTGCATTATCGAGATATACAAGTGATTTTCCGTTGACCAATCGTTTTAGAATTGGGAAATCGTTACGGACTTCATGAACATCAAATTTTCTTTTTACTTCTTGGATTGTGTTAATCACAAATCACCTTTGGATGCCGGATCAAGTCCGGCATGACAATTATTATTATGTCATTCCAGCGAAAGCTTGCCTACCTGCAGGCAGGCCGGGATCTATTTATTTTCTATTTCAACTCTGTGCAAATGTTCAAATATCATATGATTGATCTGCTCTTTAAGGGGCTCAATCTTTACTGTTTCAATTACATCATTAGCAAATGCACGGATCAACATTGATTTTGCTAATTCTTGCGGAACACCGCGCGATCTAATATAAAATTCGGAAGTATCATCAAGATGCCCGACTGTTGCACCGTGAGAACATTTAACATCATCGGCAAAAATTTCAAGCTGTGGCTTTGTATCTATCGTTGCCGTTTTTGAAAGTAAAATAGTTTTGTTCTGCTGATAAGCATTTGTCTTCTGAGCATCTTTTCTTACAATAATTTTTCCGTTAAATACACCGCGTGAATTGTCGTCAAGAATTCCTTTGTAAAGTTCATTGCTCATGCAGTTTGGTTTTGCGTGATCCACAAAAGTGTGATTATCAACGTGCTGTTTGCCGTGTGCAAGATATAATCCGTAGTAATGTGTTTCAATGTTCTGATCATCATGTAAAGTATTGATGTCGTTGCGTACTATAGCCCCGCCAAAATTTATATTATAATGATTGAAGACACTGTTCTTCTTCTGAATTGCCTGAACTTTTTCAATATGATATGATTCATCGTTTTCGTTTTGAATCTTGTAAAGATCTACAATAGCATTTTCTCCGGTATAAACTTCTGTAATAATATTACTGAAATAAGTCTTGTCACCGAATCCACGATAATTTGTAATCACACTTACTTGCGAATTCTTTCCGGCTACAATTAAATTTCTTGGTAATGAAAGCACAAGATCATCCTTACTTGAATTCAAATAGAGAACTTGAATTGGTTTTTCTAAGATCACTCCATCCGGAACAAGAACAACAAGTCCATCGTATGAGTATGCGGTATTCAGTGCATTGAATGCATTATCTATCTTCGAAAGATTATTTATGTACTTATAAATCGAGTCGGGATTATTTTTTGTGATTCTATTCAATCCATCAATAACAACACCTTTGGGCAAATTACTTATCTCACTAAGTTCTTCTGCAAATAATCCGTTTACAAAAACCATTAAATGATAATCAAAATCCTTAAAAAGTAAATGTTTGATTTCTTCTTTCCGGAATTTCGAAATGGTTGAAATCATTGCCGGAATAAAATTGTGTTTAAGTATCGGTGCTACGTTTGTGTATTTCCATTCTTCATTTCGATTTGTTGGAAAACTAAGTTCAGCTAAATTTTTTAATGCGTCTTTACGTATCTCATGCAAAAAGGATTTTGATTCACCATTCAACTTATTTTCAAATGATTTGAACTTTTCAACATACCACTCGTTCGCACTTTTATGTTCCATATTATTCATTCGCTCTCCAGTCATGCGTTTTCAGTCTCAAATTCTTCCGTCTTGATCCAATCATAACCTTTTTCTTCCAACTCAAGCGCTAATTCCTTTCCGCCGGATTTAATAATTCTTCCTTTCGAAAGTACGTGAACATAATCCGGTTGAATATAATTAAGTAATCTTTGATAATGAGTTACAACCAAAAATGCATTATTTGGATTCCGGTAAATGTTTACTCCATTTGATACAATCCGCAATGCGTCTATATCAAGTCCGGAATCTGTTTCATCAAGAAGAACAAATTTCGGTTCAAGTATTAGCATTTGAAATATTTCGTTTCGTTTCTTTTCACCGCCGGAAAATCCAACATTAACGGCGCGGCTTATAAGTGTATCATCTAATCCCAAAACTTTTGCTTTGTCTTTTATGCGGTCAAGAAATTCTTTTGGAGTTAGCTCGGTAAGATTATTATACTTTCTTATTTCATTCAAAGCGGTTTTCAAAAATGTTGCATTACTAATTCCGGGTATTTCAATAGGATATTGAAATGCTAAGAACATACCTTCGCGTGCGCGTGTTTCTGGATTCATATCCAATAAATCTTTTCCCTCAAACAATACTTTTCCATTCGTTACTTCATAACTTTTATTTCCGGTTAAAACATTTGCAAGAGTACTTTTTCCTGAACCGTTCGGACCCATTATAGCGTGTACTTCACCGGTTTTTATTTCAAGATTAATTCCTTTAAGAATTTCTTTTCCATCAACATTTGCATACAGATTATTTATTGATAACATTTTATCCTCAGCTTTCGGCTGTCAGCAATCCGCTTTCAGCTTTTATTAAATTCGCAATTCTAAATTCTCAATTGCTTTTATCCAACGCTTCCTTCTAAACTAATCGCAAGTAGTTTCTGTGCTTCAACCGCAAACTCCATCGGCAATTCCTTAAATACTTCTTTACAAAAACCGTTTACAATCATATTAACAGCATCCTCAGTTGATATTCCGCGCTGATTTAAATAAAAGATTTGGTCTTCTCCGATTTTTGATGTTGTTGCTTCATGTTCAACCTTGGATGATTCGTTTTCAACTTCGATATACGGGAATGTATGAGCACCACACTTATCGCTCATCAGCATTGAGTCGCATTGAGTATAGTTGCGTGCGCCTTCAGCATTCTTGCCTATTCTAATCAATCCGCGGTAAGAATTGTTACTGAATCCCGCGGAAATACCTTTTGATACAACTGTACTCTTTGTGTTTTTGCCGAGATGAATCATTTTTGTTCCGGTATCTGCTTGCTGGTAATTATTAGTAACTGCTACTGAATAAAATTCTCCAACGGAATTATCACCTTGCAGAATACAGCTCGGATATTTCCATGTAATAGCTGAACCGGTTTCAACTTGTGTCCAGGATATTTTTGAATTTTTTCCTCTGCAAGCTCCGCGCTTCGTAACAAAATTGTAGATGCCGCCTTTGCCTTCTTTATCACCCGGGTACCAATTTTGTACAGTTGAATATTTTATTTCGGCATTATCAAGTGTAACCAATTCTACAACAGCCGCATGTAATTGATTGTTATCGCGTATTGGTGCAGTGCATCCTTCAAGATAACTTACGTAAGCGCCTTCTTCTGCAATTATCAGCGTACGTTCAAACTGTCCGGTGTCTTGTGAATTGATTCTAAAGTATGTTGAAAGTTCCATCGGGCATCGGACACCTTTGGGAATCCACACAAAAGAACCATCGCTAAATACGGCGGCGTTTAATGAAGCATAATAATTATCAGTGTATGGAACAACGGAACCTAAATATTTTTTTATGAGTTCAGGATGTTCTTTAACGGCTTCCGAGATCGAACAAAAAATAATTCCCTTCTCTTTCAATGCTTCTCTAAAGGTAGTGGCAACAGACACAGAATCGAAAACTGCATCAACTGCAACACCCGATAAAAGTTTTTGCTCTTCTAATGGAATACCGAGTTTTTCAAAAGTCTTTAGTAATTCAGGATCAACTTCATCCAGTGAATTCAATTTTGGTTTTTGTTTTGGCGCAGAATAATAACTGATATCCTGAAAATTAATTTTAGGATAATGAACATTCGGCCATGTTGGTTCTTCCATCTTCAGCCAATAACGAAATGCTTTCAATCGCCATTCAGTCATCCATTCCGGTTCATTCTTTTTTTTAGAGATCATGCGAACGACATCTTCATTCAATCCTTTAGCCGCGGTTTCTGATTCTATATCTGTAACAAAACCCCATTTATATTCCGAGCTGGTCAGATCGTCCAAAACTTTCATGTCATCACTGCTTGTTTCTTCAGAAATCATCTTTTTCTCTTCTATTTCATTCATTTTTACTTCTTTCAATTATTTACTATTTCAAACCTATTCTATCTGGAAAATAAAGTCAAGATTAAAAATAAAACGATTATTTATGTTTAATCGTTCCAAAAATTAAAATTTGGTGATAGTTCGCTGACGGTTTATTTCGAAGAGTAAAACACCCGTGGAGACAGAAACATTGAGGGAATCAATCTTTCCTTTCATTGGAATCTTAATGAGGAAGTCACAATTTTCCGCAAAGAGTTTGGGTATCGATCCTATTTTGAATTTAATTCAGCCAACTTTTCTTTAGCCATTTTTTTGTGAATCTCTGCATCACTGTTTTTCAGTACCCAGTTTGCATTCTCAATAGCTTCCTTTCTCTTTCCTAGTTTTGAATACTCATCTGATAGCCGAAGACGTGACCATGATTCTGTACCGGGGACCAACTTACTATCAATCAATTCATTATATACGGCAATGCTCTTTACATGGTCATCCATTGCACTATAATTATTTGCAAGATCTAAATAGAACCACGCTACTTCTAATTTATTAAATTCGGAAAACTGTTCTTTTTTTGCATGTTCTATTTCATTTCGCAGAAATTCCATTTGCTTATTTCTATTATCATCGCCGGAAATAGACCATGAAATTATCCTCTTGTATTTGAAGCGATTATTTGGGAATTCTTTTCCAAGTCTATCACAAAGTTTAATAGCTTGATCATATTTCTCTTGTCTCAAATACAGTTGCATTAAAAACTCCATGGCAGCATATTTTGCATAATTACCATTATCAGCAACTTTTTTTAAGTTTTCTTCCGCTCGTGATTCTGTTCCACTCTTTCCTAAAATCCAAAGAATTGGCTTTAACCACCAGGGTACATTGCTTGCATAAAAATTGAAAACTCCTTCACTATAATAGACATCATTCCATTTGGGACACATCTCAATCAACTTTTCATGATAATTCATTCCTTTTTTACCTTCTGATGCAGCTTTGAACATTTCGCCATCGATAGTAAGATACATACCGATATAACCGTAAATCGCACCTGTAAAAAATAAAGAAACAGTATCACGAGGATTTTTTTCAATTAGCTTTTCTCCAATTCTTGCTGATTCAATTAGTTCATCGTATGACCTGTTAAATAATTTTTTAGCTTGAGTCTTATATTCCTCTCTACCATAAGAACCAGCTAAATATGTTTGATATTCTGCCTGCCGAAAAAGAATCATTGCATGAAAGTATTTCCAAGTGAGAGCTTGCGGCTCTGTGGATAAGTGTTCGTCAGCTATTTTAAAAGCTTCATCAAATTGAGAATTGAAAGTAAGTCTAATTACTTCTTGAGTTTCATTTTCAAAATTTTTAGTCGATTGTTTTTGCGAATAAAGAATGGATGGAATTAACAATGATAAAAGAATAATAATTTGATGGCGATACATTTGTACACCTCCCATGTTTTTATATGTAGATTCTTCAAATCGGCTAAATATTTCGTTCCCGTAATATTTCAAATAGTAAAACACCTGTGGAAACAGAAACATTGAGGGAATCTATCTTTCCTTTCATTGGAATCTTAATGATGAAGTCGCAATTTTCCGCAACGAGTTTACGAATCCCTTTTTCTTCGTTTCCAACAATTAATGCCAAAGGCATTTTATAATCAAGCTCTGTATAATTTTTTGAATCTGAGGTTAGATGAGAACCGGCAATCCAAAATCCTTCTTTCTTCAACTTTTCAATTGCATGAACAAGATTATTTACTTTGCATATTTTAAGATGCGAGACAGCTCCTGCTGAGATTTTTTCAACTGTATCAGTTATTGGTGCACTTTGGTTTGTTGTTACAATTACTCCATCTACTCCGGCACATTCTGCGGTTCGTAATATCGCACCCAAGTTGTGAGGATCTTGTATCGAATCGAGTAATAATAAAAAAGGAAATTTTGTTCTTTTGGATTCAGATATGATTTCATCTAACTCAAAATATTTTTGAGAACTTTTGAGTGCAATAACACCCTGTGTATTTTGTCCTTCAGCAAGAGAATCAAATTTTGGTGCAGATAGTTGTGTAATCTTTATTCCGCGTTTTTTAGCTGCAGAAAATATTTGGTTTATAACTTCTCCGTGCTGACCAAAGGCAACATAAACCACCTCAATCTCCGCATCGGATTTGAGGGCTTCAAGAACTGGTTTTCTACCATAAATTTTATTCATAATTAAAATGGAACGCAGATTCTTATGATCGTTTATGTCCGAAGGACTCCTACGGAGATTTTTTATGATCTTAATTAATAAGATCAGCGTTCTATTCCTCTCTTATTTTTCTGGAAAGGAGAAATTCTCTTCGGCGATTTCAAATTTGCAAAAGAGACGATTGTTTTTCTTATTCGTCTTGTATTGCTTAGTTAATAAAATTTCTTTTTTATAAATGTTGAAATGAAATTCGCCAGTGTTAATTGCCCCATCCTGTTTAACAACATTAACAACATAATCACCAATCAAATCTTCAAAGAACAATTCAGTTCTTGCAGGCTGAACAAGAGGAACAACATTTGTTTTTGCTTTTAATCCCATTAAAATAAAATTCAAAACATTTTTCTCTTTTACTACTTCAAGAGAAACTTCGTAAGAAAAACTTGTAAACTCAACAATTGTTTCAATTGCAAAAACACAATACTGCTTTTTAACGGATTCATCATATTTATAAAATGCTTTACAGAGATATTCAATCTTATCGGGTTTTTTTAATGGGATTGCGGCAATTGCAGTATGAGCTTTCTTTTTTCTTGTTTTAGGAATTTTTGGTGTTTCTTTGGGCTTTCGAAGAGACAATTATTTCTCCTTGATGCTCGTATAAATTTTATCAAGATCATTCTTAGAAAAATTCTTTTGTTCACTGCTGCTCATATTTTTCAAAACTATTTCACCATTGCTAAATTCTTCCCCGCCAATAAATAAAACATATTTTGAATTCAACCTGTTAGCCTCACGCATTTGTGCTTTAACACTGCGGATTAAATAATCAAGATCAACGATCAGTCCTTTTCTTCTAAAATCAACAGCGGTTTGATAAGCAAATTTTTCTAAACCTTTTTCGATTGTTACTATGAATAAGTCTATTTTCTCATCTTCAAGGGAAAATGATTTTTCGTTTTCACATGCAAGTAAAATTCTTTCTAAACCCGCAGCAAAACCAACTCCCGGCGTTTCGTTTCCGCCTAATTCTTTAACTAAAAGGTTATATCTGCCTCCGCCGCACAATGCACTTTGGGATCCAACACTTCCGCTCACAACTTCAAATGTTGTGTGAGTATAATAATCGAGCCCGCGGACAAGTTTTGTATCAACTTCGAAAGGAATATTAGCCGTTAGCAATGTTTGTTTTACTTTTTCGAAATGCTCAAGACTTTCATCATCAAGAAATTCAATAAGCAGCGGAGCGTTTTCCATTATTTTCTGATCGTTCTCTTCTTTACTATCAAAGATGCGCATAATGTTTGTATCAAATCTTTTTCTACTTTCCGATGATAGTTTGTTCAAATGTGGCTCAACATATTGCCGCAAAACTTTTTTATAATTTTCCCGCGATTCCGGAATTCCCAGTGAATTAATTTTTACTATTAATTTTTTCAACCCTAGACGGTTAAAAATATCGTAAGACATAATAATCATCTCTGCATCAAGAAGAGGGTCGTTACTTCCTAAAGCTTCTGCACCGAATTGATGGAACTGTCTAAATCTTCCTGCTTGGGGTCGTTCCTGCCTGAACATTGGTCCGGCATAAAACAGTTTGTTAAGATTTTGTTTTTTATCCAGAGAATGTTCAATAAAAGCGCGTACAACACCTGCTGTCATTTCAGGTCTTAGTGTAATACTCTCTCCGCTACGATCAATAAAAGTGTACATCTCTTTACTTACAATATCCGTAGCTTCGCCAATTCCTCGTGCAAAAAGTGATGTCTCTTCAAAAATTGGAGTACGGATTTCTTTGTAGTTAAATTCTGTAAAGACGGATTCAATAATAGATAAAAGATAATTCCATTTAGGAATATCATTCGGAAGTATATCGCGGGTGCCGGTAATAGCTTTAATCATGTAATAATATTATGCTGTTTCAAAATATTGTTTTTCTTCATTATCGAAGAGTGAATAAATCTCTTCGGCAGTTTTAGCTTTTGCAAGATTTTCTCTGAATTCATCTTTGTTCATCATACGAGAAATTCTGCTAAGCAATTTGATATGAGGACCGACTAAATTTTCTTTTCCAATTAAAAGAAAAACTAAGTTAACAGGTTGTTCATCAAGCGCCTGGAAATCAATTGGTTCATCAAGTTTACCGAATGCAGCTACAATTTCATTAACGCTGTTTGTTTTTGCGTGAGGAATAGCAAAACCTTTTCCAACACCGGTTGACATGATTTTTTCTCTTTCATGAACTGCGTTACGCAATTCATCCAAATCCTTTACACGTTCATCATTCTTAAATAGATCCACAAGTTCATTAACAACATCAGTTTTTTCTTTTCCTTGTAAAGAAGAAATAATATTGCCTACCCGTAGAATTTCGCAGATTTTCATGTAATAATCCTATTAATTGCTAATTAACCAGAGGTAAATTTAACAAAGCAACGGTGTTAATCAAAATAAAGTTACAGAATGATCATCGTATTTTTCTTGCAGTGTCAGAGTTCTAGCAGTAATTTTTCATAGTAAATTTTTCCAAACCTGTTAATGAGGATAATACAACATGGATATTCAGAACAAAACAGTTTTAGTTTTAGGCGGATGGGGATTAGTAGGAAATGCCGTTATTAGAAAGTTAGTGCCTGAGAGACCCAAAAAAATAATTGTTACATCATTAAGACAAGAAGAAGCAGAAGATGAAGTAGTTCGTCTTCAAAAAGAATTTTCCGATTTACCAAAAAATTATTTTGTTCCCTGGTGGGGCAATATTTTTGTCCGTTATGAATTTAAGGATCAAGACCGTTTTGAATTGCTTGCCGATCCTGAAAAAAGAAAAGTCTTAATGCGCGATACTATGGAAGAACTAACAGATGAGATACTTCACAATTCATCAATTTACAAATTACTCATCGAACACAAACCGGATATAATAATTGATTGTATAAACTCTGCAACAGGCATTGCTTATCAGGATGTTTACACAACATATTACCGGATAAAAAAAACAATTGAGAATAAATCACCCTTAGAAGATCTTACGACCGAAATAGAAAAACTTCTTTGTACACTTTATGTTCCTCAATTAATCCGTCACGTGCAAATTCTATACAATTCAATGAATAAAACTAAAACAGAAATTTATGTAAAGATCGGGACAAGCGGTACGGGTGGAATGGGATTGAACATTCCTTACACACACAGCGAAGAAAAACCTTCGCGAGTATTGTTGAGCAAATCTTCAGTTGCCGGCGCTCATACTTTACTTTTATTTTTACTTGGAAGAACGCCCGATGCGCCTATCACAAAAGAGATCAAACCTACTGCTGCTATTGCATGGAAAAGAATTGAATTCGGTGAAATAAAAAAACACGGAAAAGCAATTGAAATTGTTGATGTATCTCTTGATCAAGCAGTACCTCTTCAAAATAAATTAGTATTGAAGCTTGATAAGAAATTCAAATCAAGCGGCGAGAATTTAAAATCTGTATTTATAGATACTGGTGAGAATGGAACATTTTCCCGCGGTGAATTTGAAGCAATTACAACCCAGGGACAAATGGAATATGTTACGCCGGAAGAAATTGCCGTTGATGCAATCTATGAAATTAAAGGCGGGAACACCGGTCATGATATCATCAACGCACTTGATAATGCCACACTCGAACCGACTTATCGCGCCGGTTTCTTACAACATTCCGCTGTTGATAAATTAGAAGAACTGGAAAAGCTTCACAATACTAACAGTGTTGCTTTCGAATTACTCGGTCCGCCGAAATTATCTAAACTATTACATGAAATAAATATATTGAAAGCGATTTGCGGCGGAATGAAGCAAATACTAAAAGAAACTCCATCTGATTTATCGAACAAAGCCCTCGAACTTTTAAAAAATAATCCGAAATTAAGAAATGAAATAATCTCGATAGGAATTCCAATTCTACTGGCGGATGGTAAATCGCTGTTACGCGGTAACGAAATAAAAATTCCCCCTTTCCGCGGGGATAACGAACTAGATCTTACTCCGAAAAATCTTGACATGTGGGCGCATGACGGCTGGGTAGATCTGCGTGAATCTAACATGAAAAACTGGCAGACAAGAATTAAAACAATTATTGATGAAGCTGAAGGAATAGTTCCAACAGATACAAGTTCAATGCACGTCCGTACAAAAAAATATTGGAATAATTTTGAGATAATTGATATCGGGAAAGTTGTAGGTTGGATCTTTATTAAAGAAGAAAAAGGCGAACGGATGAAAGCGTAACAAGTTTGCAGTCAGCAGTTTTCAGTTAACAGTAATAAATCCCGCTTAATGCGGGATTTTTATTGAAAGTTTAATTATGTAATTCTAAAAAAAAATGAAATAATATTATTTTTAGAGATAAAAGTTTGCTGCGCGAATTCTCGATTTGTTCATATCATCATTCACAATAGTATATCGTTTTCCATTTCCGTTCCCATTTCCGTTTGTTTTGTTCAAATGCTTTTCTTCTATTCGAATTACTTCTTGTGAATCTCGTTTATATGCGGTTGGTTTACGTATAATTTTAACTTCTTTAGGTTTTATATCTGCTATTGGAAAAATTTGAGGTTGAATGGAAGTCATTTTCCTCCGATATAATTCCTGTTCATAATTAATTTTTCTTTGTAAGATTAATGCTTTTTGATTAAACCTATTATCAACAGAGTTATAAGAAACAGTTTCATCAATTCTTGTTTTCGAAATTAAATAAGAAACGATGATTACAAATACTAATAATACTCCTCCAAAAAGAAGGATATCGTAGATAATCTGAATTAATTCCATAATAATTTCCTGTTTTAAGACTTTATATAATGACAACTGTTATGCCATTATTTATTGGATTTTTTGAGTGCTTTTTAAAGATTGATAGTTGATACGTGGGTTCAAAGTGAGATTAGGAAATATTTTAAGACAGTTTTTGTTTGGGGAATCTATCTTCTTTTTTGCTTCTTACTTGTTATTAGTCAGTTGAAGATCAACTCAAACCTACGTACTACATACTGGATACTACTTACTGATTTTTAGTGAAGAAACAAAAGCGCTACTCCGCCGACTGCAATAAACGCACCTATTATTGAAATCCAAGATAATTTTTCTTTATAGTAAAAGTACACTAATGGTAACATAAGAATTGGAACTGTAGCCATTATAGTTGAAGCTATACCAACTTTTGTGTTTGAAATAGATATAAGACTAAATGTAATTCCAAGATATGGACCAAATACTGCGCCTATAAGAGTGAACAAAAATCCTTTTTTATCTTTCATGAAAACTTTTACAGGTTCTCTAAATCTTTTTGTTACGATGACCATAGGATAAATTATTATCACGGCTGAAGCAATTCTAACAAAGCTTGCAAGAAAACCATTTATCCCGCTTTCATTAAAAGCATGTTTCGCAAAAATTAATCCGACTGCTTGGCCTACAGCACCGATCACAGCATAAAATATTCCGGTGTAATCAATTTTATAATTTGATGTAGGTCTTTCTTCCCTTTTGAAAATGACTAGAGCTATTCCAGATACAGTTATTGTAATTCCAAGTACGCCAAGAATTGATAATCGTTCACCCAAAAAGAAAAACGCAAGTAAAGCTGATATAGGAGGAACAAGCGCCATTACTAACATACTTATCCTTGCGCCTATATTTTTGAATGCTTTGAATAAAAAAGTATCTCCTATAACCAATCCTGCAAAACCGCTTAATGTAAGATTCCAAATTTGATTAGAGGAGAGATCTACTTTCACATTTAAAAATATCAACGTAACAGATAAAAATATTAAAGCGATCAACATTCGTGTTACATTTACATACATCGGTCCAACACGTATAGATGCTTCGGTAAATGCAATTGAAGACATTGACCAGAAACACGCGGTAATAAGGGCGGCTATTTCACCAAGTAAAGGCATAATAATTTAGTTATGAGTTATTAGTTATGAATGTTTGAATGAATTATCAGATAATCATTTAATGATGCGGCATATCTTTAATTATTCCATAGCGTGTAAATGCATTTCCATCATCTTTTATTTTTTCAAATAGATCTAAATTCTTTTGTAGTCTTGGTTGAAATAAATGGTAAAGATGATATTGGATTGCAATATTATTCAAGGATTTTATTTTAACATTATTTAATTCAAGGCGGAATTGAATATCACTGTCCTCTCCCACTGAAGGTGCTTCGTATCTTTCGTCAAAACCATTAATTGCAAGAATATCATTCTTATGAATTGAAAAGTTAGAACCAAGTAACCCGCGATACTTTTTATTAAATATTTTTCTGAGAAACTTATTCCTAAAATAAAATCCCTTTTCAACTTCTGTGGAATAACCTAATATACTATCAAGCAGAAACTTAAAAATATTCCTTTCTAAATAACCGGACTTAATTTTTTCTTCATCCAATAAGTCGGTTATTTTCTGCGACATATTTATTCTTCGACCTGTCAAACATGTTTTTTCTTTTCTGTTTTGGAAATGCTCTTTTACAAACGCTGAATGAGGAATGCAGTCTCCATCTATGATGATCAAATAATCTGTACTTGCAGCTTGAATAGCCCGGTTTAGTATTCGGTTTTTTCTAAATCCATTATCTTCTTGCCAAACATGATAAACCGGAAAATTAATTTTACTAATTAGACTTTTAATTTCCTTAACAGCATTTTCGTTTGAACCATCATCGGCAAGAATAATTTCAAAGTTAGTAAAAGATTGATTTTCAAAACCGGCTAAAACTAATTTCAAATAATCAATCCGGTTATAGATAGATATAATAACTGAAACTTGAATATTGTTTGGCATATCATTCATTTACTTTCAATAAACCACATTCTATGCTATAACGTAAAATACATCTTGTACTCAAACGGATGCGGCATTGTGCCGATAGCATGAATCTCTTCGCTTTTAACTTTTACCCACTGCTCTAAAAGTTCATCGTTGAAAATATTTCCGCGTTTTAAGAAATCATTATCAGCTTCCAAAGCATCTATCGCTTCGGCAAGATTACGCGGAAGCATTTTTACTTTGTGGCGGTCTTCTTCTAAAAAGTTTTTATCGTATGGACCGAAACCTTCTTTTACAGGATCAATTTTATTTACAACACCATCAATTCCGGCTAGTAACATTGCTGTTAAGCACAGATACGGATTCATAGTAGCATCAGGCGGGCGATATTCAAACCGTGTCTCTTCCGGATTGTTAACATATTTTGGAATTCTAATTGCTGAAGCGCGGTTGCCCTGTCCGTAAGTCATTGCAACAGGTGCTTCAAAACCCGGGACTAAACGTTTGTAGGAATTTGTACTTGGATTTGTAAATGCAGAAAGAGCAGGTCCATGTTTCAACAATCCGCCCATGAAAAATCTTCCAAGTTCATTCACGTTTCCATATTCACCTTTTTTATAAAAAGCATTCTTTCCGTTCTTAGTAAGAAACAAATGTAAGTGCAATCCGTTACCCGGCTGATGATACATCGGCTTCGGCATAAAAGTGATGAATAAATTTTTCTGGCGTGCAAAATTAAACAGAACATATTTTGCTGTTATAATGTTGTCGCCGGTTGTTAACAGATCATTAAAATAAGTTTCAATTTCCTGCTGTCCGCGTTCGCCTGCTTCATGATGATGATACTTTATTTTTATACCGAATCTCTGCAGCAGTTTGGAAGCTTCGTCACGGAAGTCATCATAAAGATCAAAAGGATTAGCAGCGTGGTATGCACGTTTATAAAACTCTTCGTTGTGTTCAACACGGTAATAGGAAGTTGCAGTCCGCGTATCGTAATCAACATTCGAAAAAATATAAAACTCAAATTCCGGTCCCCACCATGATTTATCAGCACCGGTTGCTTTTTTCAATAATTGTTCTGCCTGCATTGCAAGATATCTGCCGTCTTGAGTGAAGCGTGATCTCTTTGAATCGGTTAACATAATATTAGAATAAAAACTGAGAGTGGGCGCATCTCGGAAAAGATCAATGACTGCTGTTTCTAAATCCGGAATTAAAATCATATCGCTGTTTTCAACTATACGGAACCCGAAACTTGAACCATCAAAACCAACTCCTTCGGAAATTAATTTGTTCATAATGTTATCATGTACAGGAAGAGAAATGTGATGTAGTCTTCCGGAAAGATCAATACACTTTAAGTCAATGACCTCAATTTTATTCTTCTTAATAATATTGTTGACTGATTGAATTGATTGCTTTGGCATTATTACCTCAAAAAGTGTTCAGATTTATAGAAAAAAAAAGAGGGTGTCTTTTATGTTAAAAAGCAAATCCTCATTCTTAAATAATTGAGCTGAGAGCTAAAGCCCTTGGCTCTTTTTTTAGTTTTTATGGAAAGTGTTAATCAACTCAATCACTCTTTTATCAGC
>Ga0082335_1001835_pt1 | contig 42681 bp, 35 predicted proteins | sample Subgrocontami58m_FD_72375 | JGI IMG/M metagenome (GOLD analysis project Ga0082335, IMG submission 72375) | Subsurface groundwater microbial communities from S. Glens Falls, New York, USA - GMW37 contaminated, 5.8 m (SPADES assembly) (version 2) ...
CGATGGTGAAGAAGTTCACATAAAACTGTTCCGCCTGTTTCATATAAACCTTTGACAATCTGTCGTAATCTTCCAGCATCTTTTGCTTGTCAGAAACGACGCCCCTGAGAGATTCCAATTCATCCTTGTAGGCGTCGGCCCATTGGGCAATCATGGTCTTTGTCACCTCCACGTGAAACTGGACGCCATACATATTCCGGCCATACTTCAACGCCTGGTTCTGACAGAGCTCCGCAAACGCCAGCCTCTTCCCACCCGAAGGAATACCAAAGGTGTCGCCATGCCACTGAAAGACGGTAAAAATTTCGGGCATGTCTTTCAATAAATCGTCCTGTAATCCGTCATTGCTGAGCACGATCCTGTACCACCCAATCTCTTTCTCGGGGTTTTTCGTCACCCGCGCGCCAGTCGCCTTTGCAATCAGTTGAGCGCCCAGACAGATGCCCAGAAACGGCGTTTCCTCTTCGGCTACCCTTCTCAGCCAGAAGTCCTCTTCCCGCAGAAACGGGTACTTATCCTCTTCGTACACATTCATAGGCCCGCCAAGGCAGATAACCGCCTGAAATTCCCTTTTCAGCCTGGGCAGCTTATCGCCGGATGAGAGATCCATAACCGTATAGAGGATTTTATTGTCTTCCAAAAAATCCCCCATGGTGCCCGGACCTTCGATACCGATATGTTTTATAAATAAAATCATTTTTTATAGAGCCTCCGTTCAAACATTTTCATGTAATCCGTCCACGAGCTGCTGGTGTCCTTATGCTCGCTTATTGCCTTCGTCGCCGCGTGCACCTTCGCGTCCAGATTATCCAGATAGTGCAGTGCAATGGCCTCCGGTGTGCCCGGTTTTACTGGCGAACCCCACTCGTATTCACCGTGATGACTCAGTATCATGTGGAAAAGGACGTTGAGCAGTTCTGGTGGAAACCCTTCTATTTTCATGGCCTTTTCAGAAACCATCAGGACGCCGGAGATGAGATGACCGGTAAGCTGTCCCTCGTCGGTGTACTGAAAACTGCGGTCGCAAGACAGTTCACGCGTCTTGCCGATATCGTGCAAAATCACGCCGGTGATTAACAAATCCCTCTTTATCGCAGGGTAGAGACTTGCAAAACTTACCGCCAGCCTGGCGACGGAAAGGATGTGCTCCAACAGACCGCCAAGAAAGGCATGGTGATACTGCGTGGCGGCCGGCGATGCAGAGAACACCCTGCAAAACGCCTCGTCCGAAAAAAATGCGTCCAGGAGTTTCGAAAGGTGCGGATCTTTTATGGTTTTCATAATCTGCCGGAGTTCATTCATCATCTCAGGCACGTCTCTTTCCGTACAGGGGATGAATTCACCCATACGCACCTGTGTTTCAGCAACGGGGCAGATTTCATTGATCCTGATTTGCAGGCTGTTGTTGAAGGTCTCGACAACCCCCTTTATCTTTACAAAGTCGTCTTTGTTAAAGCTGTCGCAGAGCTGGCGCGCCGCGTCCCATTTTCGCGCTTCGAGGAAACCGGTCTTGTCCGCAAGCTGGAGGTTGAGGTAGGGTTTCTTTTCTTTCGTCTCCTTGACCTCCTTTTTCAGCACAAGGAAGACGTCTTCAACAAGTTCGCCGCTTTTCAGGCTGGATATGTATGTCCTTGGCATTTTGTTGCACCAAATAAATATTTACCGTATTGTGTAGGGGCAGGTTTGAAACCTGCCCCTACGATAAATACAATGGGAAATTTATGTCCAGGAATTTCGTAACAGTTTAGCTTTTTGAAAAATGTAGCGCCGATCCCTTGTGGTCGGCATTGTGCGGGGGATAAACCACCCGCGCTACGTATTCCGTTTTGTATTGATTACACATAAAGGTACGGGATTTTCAAAAAGCCAAACTGTTACCAAAAATGCAAAAACTGCCATTTGCCGCTTGTCCCAAACTTTATGCCTGGATTTTACGGAAGTGATTAGTCAATGTCAAGCAGTATCAGCATTGCATCCGTATTTTTTTATTGCAAACTGTTGTTGAACTGTATAATATCTGAAATACAAAAATGACTGCATTACTCGAAAAAATTAAGACAAAAAAGGCGAAAATAGGCGTTATCGGGCTTGGTTACGTCGGACTGCCGCTCGCGCTTGAATTCGTACGCAGCGGATACTGCGTGACGGGCATTGATAAGAGCAGGGAACGCGTCGAGTCACTGAGCAAGGGAAAATCTTATGTCATTGATGTGCGGGATGAGGATATCTCCCAGTTCGTGGAAAAGGGCATTTTAAGCATAACCGATGACACCGGCGTATTGTCCGACCTGGACGCTATCAGCATCTGCGTGCCGACCCCGCTGACGAAGACAAAAGACCCCGACATGTCCTATATAATCAACGTGAGCCAGGAGATTAAGAAATACCTGCGGGAAGGTCAGCTTTTCATCCTGGAAAGCACGACCTATCCGGGAACGACGGAAGAACTGGTACAGCCGATACTGGAGGAAAATGGCATGAAGGCGGGGAAAGACTTCTTTCTCGCCTTTTCTCCTGAACGCATTGACCCGGGAAACAAGCGGTATTCCGTCAAAAACATCCCGAAGGTGATAGGCGGCGTAACAGACCAGTGCACAAAGCTGGCGCGTTGTTTATACAGCCAGATCATTGAAACGATCATACCCGTTTCGTCGCCGAAGGTGGCGGAGATGGTAAAGCTCCTGGAAAACACCTTCCGGAACGTCAATATTGCCTTGGTCAATGAGATCGCCATTATGGCCGAAAGGCTTGGCATTGACGTCTGGGAAGTTATTGACGCGGCAAAGACGAAGCCGTTTGGCTTTATGTCGTTTTATCCGGGTCCCGGGCTGGGCGGACACTGCATTCCCATTGACCCCCTGTACCTTTCCTGGGTTGCGAAAAAGAACGGTTTTGAATTGCGGTTTATTGCGCTCGCAGACCAGATAAACAGCGCTATGCCTGAATTCGTCGTGGAAAAAATTACCGACGCGCTGAACAGCGCGAAGAAGAGCGTAAAAGGTTCAAGTATTCACATTCTGGGCGTTGCTTATAAGAAAGACATTAACGACGTCCGGGAATCGCCCGCCCTTGAAATTATGAACCTCCTGAGGCACAAAGGGGCTAAGATATCGTACACCGATCCGTATATTCCAAAGATTGATTACCACGCGCTGAGCGCTAAATCAAAGCCGTTGTCAAAGGAACTGCTGTCAAAAATTGATTGTTCGGTTATCGTGACAGACCACTCTAATTTTAATTATAATCTGATCGTATCCCATTCCAAACTAATCGTTGATACCCGCAACGCCTTGAAGGGCATCAATAAGAAACATATCGTGCGACTCTAACATGACCAACCTGCTTTTCGAAATCGGCGCAGAAGAAATTCCCGCCGGCTATATTGACCCCGCGCTCACTCAGATGAAGACGCTGTTTGCGGCGCTGGCAAAAAAATATCGCCTGGAAACGCAGTCAATGCACAGCGCAGGCACGCCGAGAAGGCTCACCCTGTTTGTAAGCGGCCTGCCCCACAAGCAGGAAACCGTAACGGAAGAAATCCAGGGGCCTTCGGCGGCGATTGCCTTTGACAAGGACGGAAATCCTGCAAAGGCGGGCATGGGCTTCGCCAAATCCCAGGGTATTGACATAAAAGACCTCCGGAGAAAAAGCACGCCGAAAGGCGAGTATTGCTTCGCAGTGAAAAAGATAGAGGGACGGGAAACGATTCACCTCTTGCCGGAAATTCTCACGGAGGTAATAAAAACGATTTCGTTTCCAAAGTCCATGAAGTGGAAGAAAAACGGTTTGTCTTTTGCCAGACCCATACGGACGCTTCTCGCGTTATTCGGGGACAAGGTCATTCCCCTGGAAATCAACGGAATCAAGGCCGGCAGGGTCGTCAACGGACATCCCTTTTTGTCCGGAAAAAAGATTGAAATAGGCGAGGCCGACTGGGAATCATATAAACAATCGCTCCGCCAGGAGAAGGTCGTCGCCGATATGACCGAACGCCGCGAGGCGCTGAGAATGAAGATAACGCAGCTCATGACCCCCTATGGCGCGGCTATTGACGACGAGGAGTTGCTGGACGAGGTCACCAATCTGGTTGAGTATCCCAACGCCATCGAATGTAATTTTGACGAAGAATTTCTCGACATCCCTGCCGACGTGATAGAGACGGCCATGAAGGAGCACCAGAGATATTTTCCCATAAAAAAAGGAGACGGGAGGCTTTTCAATAAATTTATTGCGGCGCTCAACCGGGACGAAAGCAATGCCGCCACAACCATCCGCGGCAATGAACGCGTGCTGAAGGCGCGGCTCTCCGACGCCAGATTCTTCTGGAAGGAAGACAGAAAGACCCCGCTTCTGAAACGGGTGGAAGACTTGAAAAACCTGGTCTTTCTTGAGAAATTGGGAAATTACCATGACAGGACAAACCGCATCATCGGGCTTTCCGTATTCATATCGCACAAATTAATCGCCTGCAATAAGCTGACAATCCAGGACATGGAGCTGGCGAAACGTGCGGCGTTCCTCTGCAAGGCAGACCTTGTTACGCAGATGGTGGGCGAATTCCCGTCTCTCCAGGGAATTATGGGCAGAGAATACGCCGAATGGGACGGCGAGGAAAAATCCGTCGCCGTTGCAATCGCCGAACACTACATGCCCCGCTACGCCGCAGACAACATCCCCGCATCAAAGCTCGGCGCAATTGTGGGACTGGCGGACAAATTCGACACGATATGCAGTTGCTTTGCGCTTGGACTGATACCAACAGGCTCGCAAGACCCTTATTCCCTCAGACGGCATGCCTATGGCATTATCAGGATAATAGAAGAACACGGACTTGCCCTGGGGCTTAAAGACGTCCTTTGCGAATCATTGAACCTGCTTCCGCCGCTGCCACAGAAAGAGCCGCGCCATACAAAAACATTCCATGAATTAATACCGGAAATAAAAGTCTTTTTCGGTGACAGGCTGTTTCAGGCAAGCATCGAGAGGGGGTATCGTCACGACCTGGTAAATGCCGTTATGAACGCCGGCGTGGGGTTTGACGACGTGAATGATTTCTCGCAGAGGCTGAAGGTCATATCAGGCATTTCGGAAGAGACCTGGTGGCATGATTTGGTCACGGTCGTCGAGCGCACGTTTAACATTGGCAAGAAGGCAAATAGCAGCGGGAGCGTAGCCGAAGCCCTGCTTACCGAGCCCGAAGAGCGCACGTTATGGGACGTTTACAGGAAAAATGAGGCGGAAATCAGAAGACTCATGGACGACAAGAAATACAAAGAGGCGTCCGTGGTATATTGCCGTGAATTTGCAAAACCGGTTCACACCTTCTTCGACAAGGTATTCGTAAACGTGGAAGATGAAAAGGTGCGGAACAACAGGCTCTCGTTGATGAAAGAGGTCAACGAATTGTACTCAAAAAAGGCAGCCGACCTTTCACAAATCGTCATGCCGACCGACAAACCTGCCGGCAGTTAGTCTAAAGTATCCCTAACAATTATTCATAGAAAGTGAGGTTTTTACATGAAAAACGTAGAATTTTCAGTAGAAGGAAACATGCTTACCATCAAAATAGATTTATCAAAAGAGTTCGGTCCCTCATCATCAGGGAAGAACATCATTGTCGCTTCAACGGAAGGAAACGTCTCCATTCCCGAGCGCGAAGAAAAGATAGGCTTAAACATCTACCGGAAGAAATAACCGCACCCTGTAGAGCGAAGAATCTGTGGTGTCAAATTTGCAATTTGAACCCCACCTTTTCCCTTGCTGGTTTCGCCAGCGGCGGTATATGCCGCCACAACCTGAATAAAATCAGGCCTTCGGCAACTTTTCGTTGATGTAGAGCGAAGCGCCGCTTCGCTAGAACGAAGTAATCGCTTCGTTCTACAACACAACATTGCGGGTTCAAGTTTGTAACTTGAACCTGGGGGTTTATGTATTTCTGGGCGTTGTGACTGTTCAACTGGGTATCGTTTGCTCAAACTACGGGGTTCGGGTTGCAAACCTGCGCCCGCCCGATGAAATTCCCCTCTTGGGAGGGGATATAAGGGGTGGGTAAGGCGATAACTTCGTGAAATATTCATTGAGATTTCACAATCATTGTCCTCATGAAAATGGGGAACGCGGAAAAGTACCCACCCCTTACCCCTCCCAAGAGGGGAATTGTGTTGTTTCCTCCCAAGAGGGGAATAACCCATGCCAACCTGTAACCCGCATAATTAAAATGAAACATCCATGAGCCGTTGGTTCACAAAGGGGGATGAAAATTTAATAACTGTCATGCCCGAATGCTTCTATCGGGCATCCAGTGTTTTTTGCGATACTGGCGAAAACAAAAAGACTCTGGATTCCCGCTTAAAGACCGCGGGAATGACAATCTTAATCAAAAAGGTATTTTCAGGTGAAAATTCCTATACAACCCCCGGCGTCCGGTGGGGGATAAAACCACCCGCGCGACCCGTTCGGGTCAGGGTGCTTTGGCCATAGCCGCCAGGTTGCGCAAGGCGTCAGGGTGCGCAGCGTTATATTGTAACGCCTCCCTGAATGCGCTTATGGCGGCGTCGGGTTGGCCTTTTCTCGCATAAATAACCCCAAGATTGTTGTGGCAATCGGCATTCCCCGGATTGTTTTGCAATGACTTTTGAAATGCCATGACAGATTCATCAAGCATACCCAGCTTCATGCAGGCAACGCCCAGATTGTAATATACGGCGGGGTGATCCCCCTTGCCTGACAGATAAAGCCGGTATTCCGCAGCGGCCTTATCGTAGCGATTCATCTTCAGGTATACATTGCCAAGGTTGTAGTGCGCCTCCGGCATCGTTTGGTTAATACTCAGGGCGCGGGCGTATTCCTTTACCGCGTCTGTGTACATGCCCTTTTGCTCATACAGCGTCCCCATGTTGTTGTGCGCGTCTGGATACGAGGGATTAAGGGACAGTGACTTCTGCAGCTCGGCCATCCCCTCCTGCTCAAACCCCTTGTTGATTAATAAAATTCCCAGACTGCTGTGCGCCTTGTAGCTGGCCGGTTCCCGAACGATTGTTTCCGACCACAGGGTAAACTCGTCCTTCCAGTCGCCCGACCGCGAAGCGCCCTGCCACGCAAAACCAAGGAGTATCACGGCAGTTAGCGGATAAAACAAGATATGGGTGAAAGAAGAAGACAAGCGAAGAGCGGTAACCAGGCAACCGCCCATAATGCACATCCCAATCACGGGTATGTAGAGATACCGTTCAGCCATGATATTGCCAATAGGCACAACATTCAAAACGGGCATCAGCGCAACGAAGAACCATACAACGGAAAAAAATAAAAGCCTTGCATGAAAAAACAACCGGCAGGCAATTACTCCAACGGATACAATCAGGAGGAGTGACAAGATACAAGGCGCATCCCAGGCAGACGAAACGGCAGGTACAAGGTAATCCGCGTTCAGATGCACGGGGAAAAACAGCAAACGGAGGTATGACGCCGCCACCTTGAGCATGACAAGGAAATTAAACCAGTGATCTCCCTGTGGGTAAGAAACGCCCGACTCGGCAGGATTATGAAGCCACCAGAACCGGACAATGAGGTAAAAGGCGGTAACAAGGACATAACCCGGATACAAACGCACGATACGATTCGTAAAACTACGACCGCTTCCTGTCGCGGCATTGGCGCGAAAACACCCCTCTCCCGCGTCCCCCTGGCTGCCGCCGCGCAGTATTATGCAGTCGAAAAGAACGATGAGCAGGGGCAGGGTAACGGCCATTTCCTTAGAAAAGAGGGCGAGGAGATACGACAGGAGGGACAGGGGATAAAGATAGAATTTATTGAGGGACTGCGTCCTGACGTACAGCATAAGGGCGGTGATAAAAAAAGTAGCCGCCAGGAGGTCTTCCCGATAACTGACGGCATTTACCGCCTCCGACAAAACAGGGTGGCAGACGAAGAAGGCCGAAGACAGGCACGCAACGGGCGTATTTCCTGCCATACGCCGAACAAAGAAAAACAAGAGCGCCGCATTCAGGGTGTGCAGCGCGACGTTGGCAAGATGATACCCCAGCGGGTTCAGACGCCACAGTGAGTAATCTATAAAATATGACAACGTCACGACAGGCCGGTAGCTGAGTTCGCCCGATGCGGCAAAATACCTGTGCGTAAAAAGCCCCCAAAAATTCTTCCAATCCCGGATGAAGTAATTTCCGGAAATAACGTAAACGTCATCAAAGACAAACGCATTGGACAGTGTATTCAGATACGTGACAGCAGACAGGATTACGAGCAAAAGAACCGCGCACATTGATTTGCCATACAAACGGCTTGCTGAACCTCCGGGGTGTTTTGTTTTTTGAAGCATGTTTTTTAGATTGTGGATTGCGAATTGCGGAATGCGGACTTTGCAATCCACAATCCGCATGCTGCATTCCTCTCCTCCCGCGGGTTCAAGTTTGCAACTTGAACCTAAAGGTTTATGTATTTCTGGGCGTTGTGACTGTTCAACTGGGTATTGCTCGATCAAACCCCAAGGTTCAGGTTACAAACCTGAACCCGCCGTTGTTGGAACCCGCCGTGGGTAGGAGCCAACTCCCATTGGCGACCGGACGCATGCACGCCGTATTGAATTGTCCATCGCCGACGACCATTTCGGATCACGGACTTTGCAATCCACAATCCGCATGCTGCATTCCTCTTCTCCCGCGGGTTCAAGTTTGCAACTTGAACCTAAAGGTTTATGTATTTCTGGGCGTTGTGACTGTTCAACTGGGTTTCGCTCGCTCAAACCCCAAGGTTCAGGTTGCAAACCTGAACCCGCCGTTGTTGGAACCCACCGTGGGTAGGAGCCAACTCCCGTTGGCGACCGGACGCATGCACGCCGTATTGAATTGTCCATCGCCGACGACCATTTCGGATTACGGACTTTGCAATCCGCATTCAGCATTCCGCATTCTCTCTTTTCCTCCTTCATCCTTCCGCCTTCATCCTTTCTTCCCCCCCTCACAGTTCCCATCGCCGAATCGCCGTCCATCGCCGACAGGAGTCGGCTCCTACCATTGCGGATTGTGGATTGCGGAATTCGGACTTTACAACCCGCAACCCGCATTCTGCAATCCGCAATCTTTTTCCTTACCACGCATGCACCTCACGCGCCATTTCTATCGCCTTCACCGGACACTCCTCGGCGCAGATCATACATCCCTTGCAGTTGTCGTAGTCCGTGTAAGGAAAACCGTCCTCATTCACCGCAATACAACCGTCGGGACACCGGGCAACACAGGTCATACATTTGGTGCAGGCATCATAATTCCAGACCGGCTTGAATACCCGCCAGTTACCGGTCTTTCGCAATGGCGTGTTTGCCGTTGTGTTGATCGCGGGACTGGAAACTATCGCAGGCTCAAACGGCACGTCCATTACGGGACTGTCCTTGTGGCCGGATTCGGTCGTCTTTACTTCTACCGGCTGGACAGCGTGGTAGCAGCGCACCGACGCCTCTGTGTTTTTTACGATAAGCTCTTTTTCCTGAATGAACTCAGACACCTCCTTCTCAACCGCCCTTTTTAAGGCATCCTCGCCGAGACCTGCAATCCTCGCGGCAACGCCGCCTGCCAGGGCGCTCAGTACCGGTTTGCCCAACATCTCCAGGCCTATCTTCGTTATATCGAGGGTAATGACCTGCGCGGTTATTTTGTACTTTGCCTTTGCCTCGTCCGGGCTATGCGTCGTATTGACAAAGACGACGCCGCCCTCCTTTAACCCCGACAACGGGCGGGCAAGGGGGTCTTCCAGCAGGGTTTCGTCCATTACAATCACAACGTCAGGATTGGAAATGATTCCCCGTTCAAGGATGGGCTCTCTGGAAATGCGCGTAAATGCGGCTATTGGCGCACCCCTGCGTTCTGCGCCGTAAAGCGGGAAATCCTGGGCGTAGTAATTATCCAAAAAGGCGGCAGTCCCGGCGATCCTGCTTGCAACCTTTGCGCCCTGACCACCCCTGCCGTGAAACCGCAAACGAAACAATAATAATTGCGGAATGCGGATTTCAGATCGCGGACTTTGCAATCCGCAACCCGCATCCCGCAATCCGCATTCTGTCTTTTCATCCTTCATCCTTCCGCCTTCATCCTTTCTTCCCCACCTCTCACAGTTCCCATCGCCAAATCGCCGCCCTTCGCCGACAGGAGTCGGCTCCTACCATTTCGGATTGTGGATTGCGGAATTCTGATTTTACAACCCGCATTCAGCATTCTGCGTTCCGCAATCTATTCCTCTCCCGCGGGTTCAAGTTTGCAACTTGAACCTGAATGTTTCTGTGCTCGTTGGCGCTATGATTGTTCAACCGGGTATCGCTCGCTCAAACCCCAAGGTTCAGGTTGCAAACCTGAACCCGCCGTTGTTGGAACCCGCCGTGGGTAGGAGCCAACTCCCGTTGGCGACCAGACACATGCACGCCGTATTGGAATTTTCCATCGCCAACGACCCTTTCGGATCACGGACTTTGCAATCCACAACCCGCAATTCGCATTCCGCAATCTTTTTTCATCCTTCATCCCTCAGCCTTCATCCTTCGCCCCTCCTCCTTCATCCTTCCATCTTCAAAAACACCTCCACCACCTTCGGGTCGAAATGCGTGCCGGAGAGCGACCTGATATACTCCCGCACCTTTTCTTCCGGCCAGCCCTTCCGGTACGGACGGTCGGAACGCAGGGCGTCCCACACGTCCACCACGGCGAAGATGCGTGCGGCAAGCGGTATCTGATCCCCCTTCAGCCCGCGCGGATAGCCCGTTCCGTCCCACTTTTCATGGTGACAGTACGGAATGTCTATCGCCTGCCTCAGGTATGCGACGTGCGAAATCATCTGATAGGCAAAGGTGGGGTGCATGCGCATGATTATCCATTCCTCGTCGGTAAGCGGACCGGGCTTGAGCAGGACGTTGTCCGGTATGCCCATCTTGCCGATATCGTGGAGCAGCGCGCCCCGTCGTATGTGCGCCAGTTCGCCGCCGTCCACGTCCATGGCGCGCGCCAGATTCAGCGTCATTTCGGTAACCCGTTTGGTGTGCCCTTCCGTCTCCTTGTCGCGCAGGTCAAGCGCCATTGACCACCCCTCCAGGGTGCTGTCATAGGCCATGACCAGTTCAATATGAGAACGCTGCAAATCGCCGTACATTACGGCGTTGTCCACGGCGATGGCGCACTGACCCGCCAGGACTTCAAGAAATTCCAGCCAGTCACGGCCCGGATCGAGCGGCGACCGGTGGAAGACCTCAAGCACCCCCTTCACCTGCCCTTTTGCAGTCAGCGGCACACAAAATTGACAGACAAACTGCTCGTCTGCCAGGAGACCTGTACGCGTGAATACACTCTTTTTCCCGGACAGGTCAACAACGCTGAGGAGTCGCCCTTCAATCGCAGCGCGCCCGGCCAGCCCCCCGCCAAATCGCAGGAGGGTGCGCTGGATGGCGTTTGTGTGAAACCCCCGTCCGGCAGCATACTCCAGCGTCTGCATGTGCGGGTTGAGCAGGAGCACGTCCGCCGCATCCGCGTGTAACAGGGTGACAACCTTCTCCAGAAAGACGTTCAGGCTGACCTTCAGGTCAAACGAGCCGGCGATTGCCACGTCAATATCGTGCAGGGCGGATACGCGCTGCAATTGCAGGCGCGTCTGCTCCTCCGCCTCGCGGTGTCTGATGAACAGGCCGAGCTGCTTGCCGATGGCAACCATGACGTCCACAATGGCCTTCTCCGCAAGCGTCTGCGTACGGCCAATAAAGACCATGACGCCGAGCGTCTTCTCCATGCTGATGATGGGGAAACAGAACGCCTGATGCAGTTTATTGTCAACCGTAACCGACGCCGACATAAAATTATCGTCAACAAGGACGTCCGCAAAGTCATCCAGATACCCGCCAAACACAATTGAATTGGCAAGTTTCCTGCACGTCTCCTCATGCTCCTGCGGTTTAATCGCCGGCAAGCGCCACGTATTGGCGCAGTACAGCGCGCCGGAGCGGTGGTCTACCAGCCAGAGGGCGCTTGTTTCACATTCAATAATCTCGCTGACGGCCTGAAGCACCCTGGGCGGGGCTTCCTCAAGGCTGGCAGATTCGGCCAGCACCTTCGTCACGGCGTATAAAATAGCGGAGCTTCGTTCGGCCATTCTCCGTTCGGTAATGTCAATGGCAAAGCCTACAATACCCACAACATTCCCCATTTTATCCCGGTAAGGGATCTTGTCCGTCTGAACCCACCGGATTCCTTTTTTCGTCTCTAGTGGCTCAATAATATTCATTTTTTGTTGACCGAGGACAATCACCTCCTGGTCATCTTCCCAGTACTTACGGGCCTGATCGTGAGGATAAAGATCAAAACACGTTTTCCCTTCTATTTCCTCTTTTGCCATGCCCATCGCCTCGGCAAGGGCTTTATTGACCCGAATAAAACGGTTTTCGGTATCCTTGTAAAATATCATTGCGGGGGAGGCGTCTATAATAATATCCAACTCCTCTTTCTGCCTGAGCAGGATTTCTTCGAACCTCTTGCGTTCCGTGATGTCCTCTCCGGAACTCAAGGTGGCTATGATATGTCCGTCGTCTTTTAATACCGTGTTGTGCCATGCGATTAACCGTTCCTCGCCGCTCCTGGTCTGTACCGGGTTTTCGTAATTTTCGAATTGTTTGGCCTCTCCGGCCATGAGTCTTGCAAACGCGTCTTTTAATTCGTTTCTTATCCTTTCCGGAACAAAGGAGTCGAACCAGTTTTTGCCGACAATATCCCCTTCTGCAAACCCCAGAATTTCGCATCCTTTCTTGTTTATCCGCTGAACCGTTTGATCGTTTGCAAGAACCACCAGCATCACACCCGCGATGTCAAAGTACCGCTGCGCCCTGTCTCTTTCCTGCACAACCTTAGCTTCGGCCTGCTTGCGTTCCGTAATATCGCGGGCTATCGCAATAGCTAATGGCTGCCCCTTGAACTCAAAATAACTTGCGCTGATCTCAACGGGCACCCTCCTGCCGTCTTTGGTTACGTGCATCATTTCACACGTAACCTGGCCATTGACGCAATACTGCTTTACCGCCTCAGCCCTCTGGCCTGACATTTCCGGGGCGTCAATGTCTTCAGGCGACATATCCAGCAGTTCCTCCCGTGAATAACCGAGTCTTTTACAGGCAGCCTCGTTGACGTCAATAAATTTACCCAGCTTGCCGCCCGGCGATACGGGAAGGACAAATACGGCGTCACTGCTTCCGTTAAACAACCGGCGGTACCGCTCCTCATTCTCCTGCATTTCCTTTTCATTTTCAATGACGCCTGCCAGCATTATGTTCCGGCTGAGCATGATATCGCCCAGTTCGTCGGCAGGAATTTCTTTTTCCGGGATAAACGCATGTGTGAGGTCGCCCAGCATGGATACCCTGTCGGCCTGGATAAGCCGTGAAATAGGTCTTGTCATCCGGAGGGCAAGCGTCCACGCCACGAAAAAAACACCTATGATCAGCATACATCCGCCAACCGATATTGCGATCTGCGCCTTTCGAACGGGGGCCTGCGCCTCGGCAAAATCCATCTCAGAAACAATTATCCAGCCCATGTCCCTGATGACCATAGAGGCGCCAAAGACGGGCACGCCCCGGTAATCCGGATAGCTAACCAGATGCACCTCGCCCTTGTTTATGGAACAACACACGATCTCCGTGTCAACGGACTGTTTCAAAATAGCATCGCCGGTAAATCTGGATTCTGTAATCATGAGTTTGTCGCGGTTCACGATATAGGTCTCTCCCGTCTCTCCCTTCCGCACCGGGTTGGTCTTTGCGCCAAAGGCAGTGGCGTTGCGGCCTGTGGTTATATCGCCCAGGGTGTGTGGATCAATCCTGTTTGCCAGCACCCCCAGGGGCTTCCCGCTTCGGTTATCCACAAGCGGCGCGGAGACGACCCAGTCAATCGCACCGGTCTCCTTATTGCGGAAGACGTCGCTCACGTACGCCGACTTCTGGCCGTTCACGAAGTAGTCGGTTTGGGAAAGGTCTTTGCCGACGTGCGAGGCGTCGGAAGAGGCGATAACCCTTCCCCGAACGTCCAGGATAAGGGTTTCAACGCATTCGTGAAATGCCGGTAATGTACCGGAGGCAAGGTAACGGTTCAGCGACCCGGTAATTTTCACGTCTTCCGGATGCCGGTAGTGATTGTTGACTGCGCGTATGATAGCCCGGTCGGCGCACAATGCAGACGTCTGGCGTCTCAGATAGTCCAGATATTTGTAGACCATTGCCTCTGCGGCGTCCGCCGAGATTTCAAGCTGGAGCAGGGATTGCCGGTGAATCACCGTCTCCCCTTTCTTCAGCGCCGCCCATGACAAGGCAATCATCGGCGGCAGCGACAGCGTCAGTAGCGTCACCAGGAAACGCCGGTAGATTTTAGATTTGAATATCATATAACACCCTCACTATTGCGGAATGCGGATTGGGGATTGCGGATTGCGGATAGTTTTGGATTTCACAACCCGCATTCTCTCTTTTCATCCTTCATCCTTCCGCCATCATCCCTCTGCCTCTCGCGGGTTCAAGTTTGCAACTTGAACCTGAAGGTTTATGTATTTCTGGGCGTTGTGACTGTTCAACTAGTTATCGCTTGCTCAAACCCCAAGGTTCAGGTTGCAAACCTGAACCCGCGAGGGGGAACCTGAACCTGCCGTGGGTAGGCGCCAACTCCCGTTGGCGACCGGACGCATGCACACCGTATTGAGTTACCCATCGCCGACGACCCTTTCGGATTGTGGATTGTGGAATTCGGATTTTGCAATCCGCAACCCGCATTCTACAATCTACAATCTTTTTTCATCCTTACATCCTTACGCCTTCATCCTTTCCCTGTGGGTTCAAGTTTGCAACTTGAACCTGAAAATTTATGCGTTTCTGGGCGTTGTGACTGTTCAATGCGGTATTGCACGATCAAACCCCAAGGTTCAGGTTACAAACCTGAACCCGCCATGGTGTCGGCTCCTACCATTGCGAATTGTGGATTGCGGCATGCGGATTTTGCAACCCCCAACCCGCAATCTTTTTTTTCATCCTTCATCCCTCATCCTTCCCCCTGCATTCTGCAATCTTTTTTCATATCTCCATCAATTCCCTGCCAATTGCCATGATAACCAATTTCCCGGACTGCACATGAAACTCCACGCTGCGCCCGTGACTACCCCCAATGTCCGCGCCTACCAGGGGTATAAGCTTTTTTTTCAGGAGTTCCCTGATGCACGCAATGTTCTGTTCCCCGACGCTGGTAGACGCGCCGTTATACACGGGAAACATGCGCGCGCCGCCGGCCATCTTGGCAATGACGTTGTGCCGGTGCGCGCCGGACTTTTCCATTTCATCCAATAAAGCGTCAAGGGCGAAATCCGCATACAAATAGGGAAGAGGAACGCTGTTCTTTCTGCTTTTACATTCTGACAAGTGCGGAAGCATGATATGCGCCATACCGCCGACTCCCTGTAATACGTCGTAAAGACACAGGGCGACGCAGGAGCCGAGCCCCTCCGCAATGATAATATCCGGCGAACGCGCTACCGCCCCCTCCCCGATGCCAACCCTGATCGCAGGGGCGGGTTTGAAACCTGCCCCTCCCGTATACGTATGATGAGACATACCTGTTGCCTTTCAAAACGGTAACAATTCAGCAAAAAACCATGCGGAATCGGATTTTACCCATTGCGGATTTCGGAATGCGGATTTAAAAACTCACGCCTCTGGCCTCCCGCTTCTCGCTTCCGCTGCATTGCCCCCTGTGCGGGTTCAAGTTTGTAACTTGAACCTGAAGGTTTATGTATTTCTGGGCGTTGTGACTGTTCAACTGGTTATCGCTTGCTCAAACCCCAAGGTTCAGGTTGCAAACCTGAACCCGCCGTTGTTGGAACCCGCCGTGGGTAGGAGCCAACTCCTGTTGGCGACCAGACGCATGCACGCCGTATTGAATTGTCCATCGCCAACGACCATTTCGGATTACGGATTTTGCAATCTGCAACCCGCATTCTGCAACCCGCATTCTCTCTTTTCATCCCTCATCCTTCAACCTTCTGCCTTTACCCTGATTTCCCTATTGCCCGAACATTTCTTTTCTTGCATCTTCTATGGAATCCGCAAATACTTGTATAGATTTTTGTTCCGGGATTATCAGGAAAAACGTGCTGATGTTTTCTTCCTTGATGACGAACTCGCTTTCTATCAGGATAATCTGAGACGTCCCGGCTGCGGTGATTGCAATGGATTCGTCAATGAGGGCCTGTACCATGTCCACTCTCAAATCGGGGACGGTATGATAAATATTCAATCGGCAGAAATCGTGAATGGACACCAGAAAGACCCCCGCCAGGATATTGCCAATCTCCTCCAGCACCGAGAGGTCTACCACGACGCCGCCTTCATTCCCGCCCGGCGCGGCATTTTGCACTATTTCAACGAGCCTATCCTTCTGCCCATCCGGCACCAGGTAAAACAATTTGCCTTTTACATCGCCCACCATATTCATGGACACACCGGCAAAAGGTCTGTCCGGGTCTTTCAGGAAAGGCGGTATCTGTGAGGCAGGGAAAAAGTATATTTCAGGGATCTTTAAATCCACCATGCAGGACAGCATCTGCGAAAACGCTGTGGCGGCGTTTCCCGCACCGATGTTTACCATCTCGCGGAGGAAGTCCAACTGCTCTTCCGTTAACAATTCTTTGTCCTTCATACAATATATTTCTCCTCTTTTAAGGTTTCGAAATTAAGGAGCGCCGGAATATCCAGCAGGAGCGCAACCCGTCCGTCTCCCAGGATCATACCCCCTGAAAAGCCTTTGAATTGCTGGGCAATGGGGTCAAACGGCTTCACGATGTTCTCCATTTGGTCAAACACCGTTTCCACGCCGACCGCCATGAATTTGGTTCCCCTGCTGATGATTACCGCGATGTAGTTTTCCTGTGACAGCGGAGACTGCATGCTTAACGCCTCGTGCAAAAGGACGAAGGAGATGACCTCGTTGCGCAGGACAAGCACCTTTTTATCTTGGATTTCCCTGATATCCTTCAGCTTCACGTCCAGGGTTTCAACAACGATGTCGGAAGGTATGCCAAAGACATGGCCGCCAACGCCCACCATAAGCATCTGCATGATAGCCGTTGATAACGGAAGTTTTAAGGTGAAGCACGTTCCCTTGCCTATTTGCGTTGCCATCTCGACTGAGCCGCCAAGTTCTTTCGTGGCCGTCCTGACCACGTACAGCCCCACGCCCCTGCCTGAAATGCCCGTTACCACTTCCGCCGTGCTGAATGACGGGTGGAAGAGGAGGTTCATGATGTTTTTATCCTGCAAGGCATCCGCCTCCTCCTGCTTTATAAAACCCTTCTTAACGGCAACCTGCTTGATATGGGAGGTGTCAATACCGCGTCCGTCGTCTTCCACTTCGATCAGGATGTGATTCTCGGTTCTTTTCGCGGCAAGCCTGACCTTGCCCCGCGCGCCCTTGTTATGCCTTTGCCTTTCCTCCGGAGATTCCAGGCCGTGATCAATAGCGTTTCTGAGGAGATGGAGCACGGGCTCGCCAATGGCGTCGAGGATGGCCTTGTCCAGTTCAATATCGCTGCCTTCAAGCACAAAATCTATCTCCTTGCCGCGTTCTTTTGCCAGGTCGCGCACCATCCGGGGAAACTTATCAAAAATCTCGGCGACCGGCACCATCCGGGCGATGGACACCGTGTCCTGCATCTCGCTGACGAGGCGGTTCATCTCCGACAGCGTTGACTTCAACTCCTTGTGCTGTATGGCGGAGGCGATGGTGTCCAGGCGGTTTCTCAGGATGATGACCTCGCCCACAATGTTGAAGAGGGAGTCCAGCAGGTCTACGTGCACCTTGATGGTTTTTATTTTTTCGATTGCGGGGGCGGCTGTTTTATTCGTTCCCTTCTTTTCATTGTCACTGGCGCCTCCGCCCTGTGGCTGCGTCGGCGGGGGCGTCGTCAGGCCCTTTAATTCCGCAATCCGGGAACGGAGGTCAGAAATCTTACCCGTCCAGTCGGCGACCTGCCTCCCTTTGTTTTCGCTTCGTTCCGTAATCATACTGCCGAGGGTATCGGCAATTTCGAACAGGAGGTCAATGCCCTTCTGCGACACACGGACTTCGTTTTTCCTCATGAGGTCGAGGAGGTCTTCCGCAAGGTGGGCGAGTTCGGTAATATCGGCAAACTCCAGCATAATGGACGCGCTTTTCATCGTATGAAACACCCTGAATATCTCGTCCAGCAGCCCTGTCCTGCCGAAGTCCTTCTCCAGCGCAAGGAGGGCGGTATTGGCCGCCTGGAAGCCTTCCCTAGCGTCGTTTACGTAGTCCTCCAGGAACCTCAAAAAATCAACTTTATCGCTTTCTGACATAAGCACCTCTCTAATTTCGGAATGCGGATTGGGAATTGCGGATAGTTTTGGATTTCACAACCCGCAATCCGCATTCTACAATCCGCAATCTGTTTTTCCTGTGCGGGTTCAAGTTTGCAACTTGAACCTGAATGTTTATGTATTTCTGGGCGCTGTGACTGTTCAACTGGGTTTCGCTTGCTCAAACCCCAAGGTTCAGGTTGCAAACCTGAACCCGCCGTGACATAAACACCTCTCTAATTTCGGAATGCGGATTGGGAATTGCGGATAGTTTTGGATTTCACAACCCGCAATCCGCATTCTGCAATCCGCAATCCGTTTTTTTCATCCTTCATCCTTCCGCCTTCATCTTTTTCTTTCATATCATCTCCATAATCACCTGCGCTATGTCCGGCAACGGCACGACCCTGTCCACACAGCCCAACTCTATGGCCGCCCTGGGCATGCCGAACACAATACAGGTGGACTGGTCTTCGGCAATGGTGTTGCCGCCCGCGTCCTTTATCGCCTTCATGCCTATAGCGCCGTCGCTCCCCATGCCCGTAAGAAGCACCCCAAGGGCGCCGCCGCCGTACGCCCCCGCCACGGACTGCATTGCATGGTCAATCGCGTAGGAATTATAATCAAGAGAAGCCGCGCCGGTCAGGGTTACTTTCTTTTGGTCTCCCTCCTTTACCACCGACGTGGGATAGCCGGATGCGACAAGGATACGGCCTGGATGCAGCGCCTCTCCTTCCTGCGCAACGGCAACTTCCATCGAGCAGCTCCACCGCAGCCTGTCCACAAGGGAAGGCACAAATTCCGGAACGATGTGCTGCACGACCAGTATGGCCGCCGGGGTATCGCGCAGCAGCCCTGACAATACCGTAACTATGGCCCTGGGGCCGCCGGTTGACGCCCCGATGACGACAATCCCTTTCCGGGCGCGCCGGGACGTCTCTTTCCGGTATGACGCCGCCGGCTGGCTCAATTTCAGTTTTTGTACGTTGACGCCGGCGGCGGTTTTCACTTTGGAAATAATTTCTTCGCTTATTTTGTCTATATCATACGAGATGCAACCGGAGGGTTTTGCAATAAAGTCTATCGCGCCGTATTCAAGGGCCTTGATAGCAATTGTCGGGTCTTTTTTATTGAGGCCGCTGAACGCCAGCACCGGAGTCGGGCACTCATTCATAATGCGCATCAGGGCGGTAAGCCCGTCCATCCGGGGCATCTCAATGTCGAGAATGACCACGTCGGGACGGAGTTCCCTCACCTTTACAATAGCTTCGATCCCATCCTCGGCGTGGCCTACCACTTTTATTGCCGCATCCGATTCAAGGATATACGCAAGGGATTTTCGCATAAAACTGGAATCATCGGCGATGAGAACCTTTATAATTGCGGATTGGGGATTGCGGATTGGGGATTGGGGATTGGGGATTGGGGATAGATTCATAGAATTTTTCTATTACTTCGCGCAGTCTTAATTGAGGATACGGTAATCGCCAGAATTTCATTGCCGTCATTCATTAACGATTCTATTGTTTTGAACTCGACCTTACCGCTTTCGACCAGTACCTCTATCCAGTACGTGGATTCGTCCGCCTCTTCCTCAACAATTCCCATTTTGGAGATAAAATCCGCTCGGGATCTGGCGCGACATGCTGCACGGTAATTAGCGCCCACTGATGTGCCGGAGCGCAACAATTGATTGCCAATTGCATCAGCAGTTCTCCCTCTTGGCAAGCTTTCTACCAATTTAATAATATTTAACCCGAATTGCATAGTCTTACGTTTCATATCAGCCTTATTCATCCTCTTCACTCCGCACCATAATAATTCTGCAATCCGAAATCCGCATTCCGAAGTATCTTATTTCTTCCCCACCACCCTCTCAAACTCCTTCAGCACTTCATCCTGTTTAAAGGGTTTTTTGATGAAGCCGACGGCGCCGTTGTCCTGGGCCTCTTTCTGCTTTTCAACGTGGCCAAGGGCTGACACCATAATGACCTTTGCCGCCGGATCAAACTTCCTGATGTCCTTCAACGCCGTGATGCCATCCGTATCCTTCATGAGGATGTCCATGGTCACCAGTTCGGGCTTCAGCTTTTTGTACATTTCAAGCGCTTCTTTGCCGTCTTTCGCCATGCCCACAACCTCGTGGCTACCGTTTTCTGCAATGTATTTTAATGAACCCCTCATAAACGATGCGTCATCCACAATTAAAATCTTCGCCATTGTTACCTCCTGATATTTTCAAAATTCATCCTTCATCCCTTTATTTCCCCTCTTTCCGCTGCCCTGGCTCATCTTTCTTCCCTTCGGGTTCCGGTCTTTTCGCAGGCTGAACGTTCTCCGTTGCCAGCCTTGCCGACTCCAGTTCAGACAGCTCGGCCTTTGTCAGCACCTTGTCCACGTCCAGCAAAACAACCAGCCGGTTCTCAAGCATTCCCACGCCTGTTATGTACTCCTGGGACACCGCGGCGGCAACCCCCTCCGGCAGTTTTTGCACCTTTTCGTCGGGGATTTTGATAACCTCCTCTACGCTGTCAACGATGATGCCCGTGGGAAACCCGCCGCATTCGACAATGATTACGCGGGTATCCTCGTCGTGCGCTTTTACCTCGAACCTGAACTTTTTGCGGAAGTCAATAACCGATACCAGCCGTCCGCGAAGGTTTACGATGCCTTCGATGTGTACGGGTGTGTTGGGAATCTTCGTAATGCCCAACGGCGCAGAAATCTCATGCACCCGCATAGCCTGGATGCCGAATTCCTGCGACTTGCTGGTAAAGACAAGGTATTGGTCTTTTTCTATCTCTTCCGCTTCTACTATATCCTCTTTTATAGCCTCGTTTGCCATAAAACGACCTCCATTCTATCTTTTTTAATTCGGATTCCGGATTGCAGAATGCGGATAGTCTCGGATTTCACAACCCGCAACCCGCATTCTACAATCCGCAACCTCCTCTTTCATCCTCTTTCCGCGGGTTCAAGTTTGCAACTTGAACCTGAATGTTTATGCGCTCACAGGCGCTATGATTGTTCAACCGGTTATTGCGCAATCAAACCCCAAGGTTCAGGTTGCAAACCTGAACCCGCCGTGGGGTCTTGGATTTCACAACCCGCAATCGCCTCTTTCATCCTTCCGAAAAATAGGCTACTAACGCAAGTTCCTGATCCAGAGAAATAAGTTTAACCAGGGCGTTGATTGCAAGCTTTGCCTTGTTTCGGTCGTACTCGAAGGCTGCCAGTATCCTGGGAAATACAATCTGCATATACGTGGCGTACGCGCCCATGTACCATCGCGGCGTCAATCCGATGCGCCTGTGTATTGTCCCGATCCGCAGACGATCTTCCATGTATTCCACGCCATAGTTGCCGCTCGTGAGCCTGACAAAGTATTGTTTCTGAAGTTTCTTTACCCGCTCAAGCACAGAAGCGTCAGTGAAAAAGGTTTTTAATTCCTCAAATTTCAGCCAGTGCGCATAGAGTTCTTCCATTACCTCGTCGGCATAGGTGCGCGCAATGATATGCAATTCCCGCAAAATCGCTTCGTCGCCCTCTGAAAAACCAACAAATTGCTTTCGCCGTTCCCATTCGGCGGCAGTGACGATTCCGCCCCAAAGACCCTTTTCTTTCATAGTTTCGTTTGCCACCAAACAACCTCCGTTTTAATGCGAATTTTGGATTGCAGAATTCGGATAGTCTTGGATTTAACAATCCGCAATCTCCTCTTTCATCCTTCCGCCCTCATCCCTCATCCTTATCTTTATCTTTTCGTTGTTTTCGAAGCCGCAGAAACCTTCACCGCCTTACTCTTCAGTTTGGCCGGCTCCTCCACCGGCGACTTCCTTGGCTCCTCGGCAAGGGTCTTTTTCCCAGCCCCCTCAACGCTGAACCTTCCTACCGTCTGCTGTAGCTTTTCTGACATGGATGCAAGCCGCGTCGCCGTGGACATGAGTTCCTGCGTTTTTGAAAGGAGTCGCTTGCTGCCCTCGGCGGACTGCGTGGAACTGGATGACGTATCAGCCGCAATGCCGCTGATTTTATCCAGACTCTCGGAGATCGCGTCTATGCTCTTTTTCTGGTCTGCCGCGGCTACCGAAATCTCTTTGGCGGTGCCGGACGTCGTCTCGATGGAACGGTTGATATCTCCGAACGCCTTGGACGTCTGTTCAATCGAACGCCTGCCCGTCTCGACGTTTTGCGCCATAGTCTTGATCGTCGTCACGGTTTCTTCCGTCTCTTTCATAACGGCCTGAACCAGGGTGGAAATCTTTTTCGCCTGCGCCTTGCTGTCGGCGGAGAGCGTCTTCACCTCTTCAGCGACAACGGCAAACCCTTTTCCCTGCTTGCCTGCGCGGACGGCCTCAATTGCCGCATTAATGGCGAGAATGTTCGTTTGCGTGGCGATATCGCGAATGACGTCCACGATTTCCTGAATCTGCTCGCTGCTCTTGCTGAGCGCCTCAATCCTGACCACGGACTCTTTCGAACCATCGAGCATCAGGTCTGTGTTCTGGATGGTGCTTTCCATCGCCTTGCCGCCTTCGCCCGCCGCCTTGTTTGCTACTTCAGCGGCCTTATTCATGCTTTCGGCCTGGGTCAGGGTGTTAGAAGCGGTCTTTCCCACCCCTTCGCTTTCCCGTAAAGCCCCGGCGATTTGCTGCGCCTGGGTCTTGGCGCCTTCGGCGATCTGTTCCACCGACGCAGAGGTCTGCGACACCATCCGGTTCATCTCCTCGCCCGCGCTCAGCATGTTCTGCGAGACCGCGCCGATGTTGACGCCCGCGTCTCTCAGTTCGGTAACGATGCCGCGCAAACTTTCTATGGTTCCGTTTATGCCTTCGACCATCGAGGCGAATTCGCCCGACGCGGCGGCTTCGATCAGTCTCGTAAGGGTTCCTTCGCCAACCAGCGCCATGACGTCGTTGACTTCCCCGATAATCGTGCCGAGTTTGTCCACCATACCGTTGATCGTGCTCTTCAGCTCCTGTATTTCACCTTTTGCATCAACCGTGATTTTCTGTGAGAGGTCTCCGTTCGCCAGGGCGCTTGCAACCATAGCGATGTCCCTCACCTGTGAGGTAAGACTGGCGGCCATGGCGTTGACGTTATCCGTAAGGTCTTTCCAGGTACCTGCGACCCCCCTGACCACTGCCTGGCCTCCGAGTTTTCCTTCCATGCCTACTTCCCTTGCCACACGGGTCACCTCAGCCGCGAAGGCGTTGAGCTGATCCACCATCCGGTTTATTGTCTCTTTCAACAGGAGAATTTCACCCTTTGCCTCAGCCGTAATCTTCTGGGACAGGTCGCCGTTTGCCACGGCGGTAGTCACCTGCGCAATGTTTCGCACCTGTCCGGTCAGGTTGGCGGCCATCAGGTTTACATTGTCCGTCAAATCCTTCCATGTGCCGGATACACCCTTCACCACAGCCTGGCCTCCCAGCTTGCCGTCCGTGCCCACCTCCCTTGCCACGCGGGTCACTTCAGCCGCAAAGGCGTTCAACTGATCCACCATCACATTAATCGTATTTTTTAATTCAAGGATCTCGCCTTTTGCCTCTACAGTAATTTTCTTGGACAGATTTCCCTCGGCGACCGCAGTGGTCACCAGGGCGATATTTCGCACCTGACCCGTCAGGTTGGCGGCCATAAAGTTTACGTTATCGGTAAGGTCTTTCCATACACCGGCAACGTCTTTGACCTCCGCCTGACCTCCCAGTTTTCCCTCTGTGCCCACTTCCCTCGCCACACGGGTAACTTCAGCCGCAAAGCCATTGAGCTGATCCACCATCTTGTTTATCGTGTCTTTCAACTGGAGGATTTCGCCCCGCGCCTCTACGGTAATTTTCTTGGCCAGATTACCCTGCGCAACCGCCGTAGTAACCTCGGCAATGTTTCTTACCTGTGAGGTAAGACTGCCTGCCATGGCGTTTACATTATCCGTCAGATTCTTCCACGTGCCGGCGACGCCTGGAACCTCGGCCTGGCCTCCCAATTTGCCGTCGGTGCCCACTTCCTTTGCCACGCGGGTGACCTCTGCCGCAAACGAATTGAGCTGATCCACCATCTTGTTTATCGTGTCTTTCAACTGGAGGATTTCACCCTTCGCCTCGGCGGTAATTTTTTGGGAAAGGTCTCCGTTCGCCACGGCTATGGTCACCTGGGCGATGTTTCGCACCTGAGAGGTTAGGTTGGCGGCCATCCTGTTTACATTTTCCGTAAGGTCTTTCCATGTGCCGGAGACGCCTTTCACCTCAGCCTGGCCTCCCAGTTTGCCGTCCGTTCCTACTTCCTTTGCCACGCGGGTGACCTCTGCCGCAAATGAATTGAGCTGATCCACCATCTTGTTTATCGTGTCTTTCAACTGGAGAATTTCGCCCTTCGCCTCGGCGGTAATCTTCTGGGAAAGGTCTCCGTTTGCCACAGCGGTAGTCACCTGGGCAATGTTTCGCACCTGCCCCGTCAGGTTGGACGCCATTAAGTTTACATTGTCGGTAAGGTCTTTCCAGACGCCGGCAACCCCTTTGACTAACGCCTGGCCGCCCAGCTTGCCTTCAGTTCCCACCTCTTTCGCCACACGGGTCACTTCCGCTGAAAAGGCGTTTAACTGGTCCACCATGATGTTGATGGTATTCTTTAGCTCCTGAATCTCTCCCTTTGCCTCTACCGTAATTTTCTTCGAAAGGTCTCCCTCAGCCACGGAGGTAGTCACCAGGGCGATGTTTCGCACCTGACTGGTCAGGTTGGCAGCCATGAAGTTCACGTTGTCCGTCAGGTCTTTCCAGACGCCGGCAACCCCTTTGACAAGGGCCTGGCCGCCCAGCTTCCCGTCAGTACCCACTTCCTTTGCCACGCGGGTGACCTCTGCCGCGAAGGCATTCAACTGGTCCACCATGATGTTGATGGTGCTCTTGAGTTCCTGAATTTCTCCTTTCGCCTCTACGGTAATCTTCTTGGACAAATTACCTTCAGCCACAGCGGTGGTAACCTCGGCGATATTCCGCACCTGAGAGGTAAGGCTACCCGCCATTGCGTTGACGTTGTCAGTCAGACCTTTCCACACGCCGGACACGCCTTTGACATCGGCCTGGCCTCCCAGTTTTCCATCGGTGCCTACCTCTTTTGCCACGCGGGTGACTTCCGCCGCAAAGGCGTTGAGCTGGTCAACCATGGTATTGATCGTATTTTTTAATTCCTGAATTTCCCCTTTTGCCTCAACGGTAATCTTCTTGGACAGGTCTCCCTCTGCAACCGCCGTGGTCACCAGGGCGATGTTTCTTACCTGAGAGGTTAAATTGGCGGCCATTCTGTTTACGTTCTCCGTCAGGTCTTTCCATGTGCCGGACACCCCTTTGACCTCGGCCTGGCCTCCCAGTTTTCCGTCAGTGCCCACTTCCTTTGCCACACGGGTGACTTCTGAGGCGAATGCGTTAAGCTGGTCTACCATCTTGTTAATCGTATCTTTCAACTGGAGGATTTCGCCTTTTGCCTCGGCGGTGATTTTTTGGGAAAGGTCTCCGTTTGCCACAGCGGTGGTCACCTGCGCAATATTTCGCACCTGCCCCGTAAGGTTTGCGGCCATTAAGTTCACGTTGTCCGTTAAATCTTTCCAGATGCCGGCGACCCCCTTGACTGCCGCCTGGCCTCCCAGTTTCCCGTCCGTGCCTACTTCCCTTGCCACGCGGGTGACTTCCGATGCAAATCCGTTCAACTGGTCCACCATCTTGTTAATCGTGTCTTTCAACTGGAGGATTTCACCCTTTGCCTCGGCGGTAATCTTTAAGGAAAGGTCTCCGTTTGCCACGGATGTGGTTACCTGCGCAATGTTCCGCACCTGGGCGGTCAAGGTTGGCGGCCATGAAGTTGACGTTATCGGTGAGTCCTTTCCAGACGCCGGAAACGCCCTTCACCTCCGCCTGGCCTCCCAGTTTCCCGTCCGTGCCCACCTCTTTTGCCACGCGGGTGACTTCCGCCGCAAAGGCGCTTAACTGGTCCACCATGGTGTTGACCGTGCTTTTCAGCTTGAAAATCTCGCCTTTTGCCTCAACGGTAATTTTCTTGGTCAGGTCTCCCTGCGCTACGGCCGTGGTAACCTCGGCGATGTTTCGCACCTGATCCGTCAGGTTGGTGGCCATCTTGTTCACGTTGTCGGTAAGGTCTTTCCATGTGCCGGATACTCCTTTGACCTCTGCCTGGCCTCCCAGTTTTCCCTCCGTGCCCACCTCCTTTGCCACGCGGGTAACTTCCGATGCAAATCCGTTAAGCTGATCCACCATCTTGTTTATCGTATCTTTTAACTGGAGGATTTCACCCTTTGCCTCGGCGGTGATTTTTTGGGAAAGGTCTCCGTTTGCCACTGCGGTGGTCACCTGCGCAATGTTTCGCACCTGCGCCGTCAGGTTGGCAGCCATGAAATTAACGTTGTCCGTCAATCCCTTCCACACGCCGGACACGCCTTTGACCTCGGCCTGACCTCCCAGTTTTCCTTCGGTGCCTACTTCCTTCGCTACGCGGGTTACTTCAGCCGCAAAGGCGTTGAGCTGATCCACCATGATATTGATCGTATTCTTTAATTCCTGAATTTCCCCCTTTGCTTCCACGGTAATCTTCTTGGAGAGGTTGCCTTCTGCTACCGCGGTGGTAACCTCTGCGATATTTCTCACCTGCGAGGTAAGACTGCTTGCCATTGCGTTGACGTTATCCGTAAGATTCTTCCACGTGCCTGCAATCCCGGGGACTGCCGCTTGGCCGCCCAATTTACCATCCGTACCCACCTCTTTTGCCACGCGGGTGACTTCTGCCGCAAAGCCATTAAGCTGGTCAACCATCTTATTTATGGTGTCTTTTAACTGAAGGATTTCGCCCTTTGCCTCGGCAGTGATTTTTTGGGAAAGGTCTCCGTTCGCCACCGCCGTGGTTACCTGGGCTATGTTTCTCACCTGCGCCGTCAGGTTTGCGGCCATCAGGTTGACGTTATCGGTCAGACCTTTCCATACGCCGGATACGCCCTTCACCTCGGCCTGGCCCCCCAGCTTCCCTTCCGTGCCCACTTCTTTTGCCACACGGGTGACCTCTTCAGCAAATGAACCGAGCTGGTCTACCATCGTGTTCACCCTTGAACCGATCCTCAGGATTCACCTTTCAACGGACGGTCTTCAATCTCCAGCCGCATCTTCTTCGTCAGGTCGCCTTCGGCAACGGCGGAGATCACGCGCCCCACTTCCGTGGTGGGCTGCGCCAAATTGTTGACGAGGGCGTTAATCGAATCCACCTGCGCCTTCCACGAACCGGTGACGTTCCCGATCGAGGCGCGTTCCGTAAGCTTGCCGTCTTCACCGACAATTTTACTCACCCGTATGACCTCATTTGCCGTGCTCTCGTTTAAGGCGACTACGTCATTGAACATCATTGCTATTTCAGACATGATGCCGCCTCTCTCAACAGAAAGCCTTACGGAAAAATCGCCCTGCTTTACCGCCTTCAGGGCATTCAGCAAGCGCACCCTATCCCTGTGGATTGCCTTCAGGTCTATTGCGCCGCTTTCGGTTTCCGTCCCACCCTCTTCCTGCAATTGTTCCTCATTTTCGGTATCTTCAAAAAATACCGACCGGCCAGGCTTACGCGTCTCTTTCGGATTTGGCATTTCTACCCCTCCTTTCTGTTATAGTGACTACCTCGCAAGGCTTAGAAAGCCGCAAGGCGAATTCTGTATATTTGTATTAATTGTCATGCCCGAATGCTTCCCCGTCTTCACGAGGACAAGTTTATCGGGCATCCATGTCTTTATGACCGCTGGATTCCCGCTAAAAGCATGCGGGAATGACATGCCTCTTGCTTTTAACTTCTTGCTTCTCACTTCCTCCTTCACCCTTTATCCTTCATTCTTCCGCTATTTCTTAGCGTTGGACTTCTCCATAATGCTTTTTGCAATGACCTCATACGCCTTCCCCGCCCTGCTTCTTGGGGCAAAGTGGGATATGGGCGTCCCCTTTTTTTGCGCATCGTAGATTTCTATAGCTTCGGGAACGGTAAAGACCGATGGAAATAATTCCCTCAGCCTCGACTCAACCTCGTGGGAAGGATGGCGCCGATGAAACATCTTCGCAAAGATGTCGTGTTCTACGTGGTATCTGTTGAGAACGACGGTAATTTTCTTTATCGGGTGAGCTATGCGCTTGATGTCCCGAAAGGTATGTTTGAGATTTTCCAGCGCTTCCAGGGCATAGATACTGGGGTCTACCGGCACGACCACCTGGTCTGAGGCGCATAAACCGTTCAGGGTCAGCAAACCGGAGTTTGTAGGCAGGTCAACAAGGATGTAGTCGTATAAATCTCTTATTTCTTCGAGGATAAGCGTCAGGACGCCGGTTCTTTCTCTGACCCGATGCAGGAGCACTTCGGCCACGGAAAGGTCAAATTCAGAAGGCGCCAGGTGGAGATTTGTTATGTTTGTCTCCAGGATAGCCCTGGTGATGGGCACGCCTTCGTATCCCTCGCATTGATCTAATATGACGTCGTACATGGAATACCGGAGCGTTGCCGTGTCTATGCCCAGACCTGATGTGGCGTTTGCCTGGGGGTCAAAATCCACGACCAGCGTTTTGTGGCCGTCTTTCGCCAGAAAACCGGCGACGCTTATGCACGAGGTGGTTTTCCCCGTGCCACCCTTATGATTTACAAAGGCGATACATTCAGCAGTATTTGCCATTTCTTTGGCCCCTGTCATAAATTTGGCCCGGCGATCTCCCCCGTTGGCGATGGGCGCTTGATCACCGTTGCGTATTGCCGGTCGCCGTCAGGAGACGGCGCCTGCAAAGAATTTTGCGTTTCCTGTTTCTGAACATTTTACAAAAAACCCCCGGTCGCCAATACCTTGACGAATCCGGGGTTTTTAAAAAAGAAAAAGGGCAGACCTCGTGGCCTGCGCTGTTTGAAATGAGAGGAACGAAGGTGGGTAACATACCAGTCCCACTTTTATCGGTTGTTTTTAAGACATGATCATTTGATGTCGAGGTCATAGGTTCTTCACAGTTCATGCTTTAAAATATGATGGATTTATGGGGGCGATTGTAAATCAATTAATTTTAATGTCAAGGAAAATTACATGGGATGGGATGGGATGGGATGGGATGGGATGTTTTTTGCGGGGATCAAGGCTGTAACTTGTTGAAAAGCAGCAGTCAGTGCAGTCAGTGTTGAAAGGCTTGTTACCGGGAAGGAAAGCCACTTTGCCCATATTCAAGAACAAAGGATTAACGAGGATTAACAATGATGGATATTAATCTTGTAAAAACAACGTTAATAAGGTAAAAGGGACTGGAAAAGTAATAAAAGAAATGCCAAAATAAAAGTAAAATAAACCCATCTTTTTAAATAGCAGGAGTTAATTTTTATGAAGACAAAAATATTGGGCAGATACATTGTGGCTGACCCTGAAATTTGTCATGGAGAGCCAACTTTCCGCGGCACACGCATTTTAGTTGCAGACGTCCTCGAACAAATCGCCAATGGTATGGACTGGGAGGCAATCATTGAAGAATGGCGCGGTAAAGTGACCAGAGAAGCGATCGCAGAAGCCGTTCGCCTTGCTCGTGAGGCATTGATTACACATACGCCAGAATTAATGACAGAGACGGCTGCCTCGTGAACGTACTTGACGAAAACATCCCCGATAGCCAGAGACAGCTTTTACGTAGCTGGGGAATCCGTGTTCATCAAATTGGTGATGAGGTGGGTTATCAGGGAATTAAAGATGAAGATATCATCCCTTTTCTGCATAAGTCGCGTACGGTGACTTTCTTTACGCGTGATTTGGGTTTTTATCGCCGCAATCTCTGCCATGCCAACTACTGTTTAGCTGTAGGCCAGTACGAGGTTGCCAGTTTCACACGGCGTTTCCTGCGACATTCAGAATTCAATACCAAGACAAAACGCATGGGCAGGGTAGTTAGAATTACCCACATGCAATTGCAGATATGGCGGATTAACGCTGAAAAAGAAACTGCTCTAAAATGGTAAAGTTGAGTAAAAATTCCCTTTTTAGATTACCTTTTAGTTTTTTTATATCCCTCAAAATCCATTCCTTCTGAGATCAAGCCAAAAACCTTAATCGAACACATTCTTTTCCAGAGACCATTTATTGAGGATATTGCAAGTCTTAAGTATTGCAATATAATCTTTAGTTGGTGGAGACGAGGGGAATCGAACCCCCGACCTTCTCGTTGCGAACGAGACGCTCTCCCGGGCTGAGCTACGTCCCCATATCATAAAATAACGGATTTATTATATATTCCGCGCTCAAAATTGCAAAGCAAATCTTTGGGGACGCCAAGAGGATAATCTGCCGCAAGAAATTGCCTTTTAGGTTGACATACCCAAAAACCTCTGTTAATCTAATCCGCACATACAGAGCGCGCCTGAGCCGAAACCAATGATAAAATGAGTGTCATGTGACGTGTGACAGGCGTCGGGTGCTGACTATGTTCGTCATTCGCTGGTCGTCACAATTTTAGGTTTTTTGCATGATATACTTTTCCCTGGCAATCGGTCTTATCATAATTATCTTCCTCAGTTATGCAACCTGCGGGCTGTGGACAAAGTATATCAATTCAAAAACGGTCAACGGGTTCCTCATGCCAGGCGCTATTGTTCACGAACTCAGCCACGCCTTGCTGTGCCTGGTTACGGGAACGACTATCAAAGAACTGAACCTGTTCACACCCAATACCACGGGGATTAAGTACGATAAACCCAAGATACCCTTCCTCTTTGATTTCATAATCGCCGCTGCGCCCATGTTTGGCTGCGCCTTCTTTATCTTCTTCATATCGAAGCTACTTTCCAATCCCATTCATCTCGACACGACGTTTCCCCGGGAAATTCATTTCACCCTAAAAGGGCTTTTCGACCTGATACGACATCTGCTTGACGCCGTATGGGTCACCTTCAATACCTTCCGGGGTCAGTTCCGCATAACCGACATGCGCCACGTCTTCTTCGTGCTGGCGCTCACTATTTTTACCGTCTCGATGTCGCCTCACAAGCAGGATATCAAACACCTTGTCCTTGGGTTTGGCGTCGTCGCGCTCATCCTCTTTTTCCTGGAAAAACTCGGCGTGCGCCTGTTCCAGTATTCCTGGTGGAATTTCTGCGTAAAGGAGTTGTGGGTGACCACGACCCTTACCATTTCGGCGCTTGCCACCCTGCTTTTTATCACGTTAATCATCATGGGCTTCATCAAAGGATACCGGCTGACGTTTGGACAAAAAGGTTCTCATAAATAATCCGGGCATGCTTTACTACAGCAGTTTTACCACAGCGATTGGGCTTGTATGTATCGTAAAGAGCCTGAAAGGCGTCTGTCAGATATCGTTTCCATACCGCACGGCAGGCGAGATTGAAGAGCTATTCCGGCATAACACATCCCGTTATGCAAAAGTCCCAACGACAGACACGATTTACCAGAGAAGTGACGCGCGCCTGAAATATGAAAAAAACCTCCTGAAGGCGTATTTTCAAGGCAAGCGGGTGGACTTTGATTTCCCCTTAGACTTTGGGAACGGCACGCCGTTCCAGGTGATGGTATGGGAAAAATTGCGGGAAATTCCGTATGGCGAATGCCGTTCTTATAAATGGGTTGCAGAGCAGATTGGGCGTCCCCGCGCCGCCAGGGCGGTCGGCATGGCGAACAATAAAAACCCCCTGCCGCCTGTCGTCCCCTGCCACAGGGTCATTGGTTCGGACGGCTCACTGACCGGATACGCCAGCGGACTGGACGTCAAAAAATATTTGCTGGAGATGGAAAAAGGCATTTTGGGATAGCCCGTAAAACACGCGAAACAAACGAAAACGGTTTCCCTTTCGCGTGTTTCGCGGGCGAATAATCATTATATTTTCTGCAACTCCAGCAAGTCGGGTCTTACCCTTGTAATCAGGCTGAGTGTGGCGACGGTAATGAACCCTTCGCCAATGCCAATAACGGCGTGGATACCCGCCATGGCAGACAAAACAATCTTTAACGGCGCTGCGCCTGAAATGCTTAATTCTATGGCGCAGCAGGTCGCCGATAACACAATTGAACACCACGCCGCCGTGAAGCCGCCGATAAAAAGGCCTTTTCTACCCTGAGCAAAGAGCCGGATGATGGCGTTTACATAGTATCCGAAAAACCCGCCTGCAACGCCCATGTTGAAAATATTAGCGCCCAGCGCGGTGAGGCCGCCGTCCTGGAATATCAGGCATTGGACGGTGAGCACCGTCGTCATGATGAGCACGGACGCCCACGGACCGAGCAGGATGGAGATGAGGGTTGCGCCCATGAAGTGACCGCTTGTACCGCCGCCTACGGGAAAATTAAACATCTGCGCGGCGAAGACAAATGCTGCCATGACGCCCAGGAGGGGGATGTGTTTTTCCGAAATCTTTTTATTTGCCGTTCGAACTGCAGCGCCAAGAAACACCGTGGAAACGCAGCCCATTCCGATCCACGTCTTTGTGTCGAGAAACCCATCAGGAATATGCACAGATAAACCTTTCCTTATTGTATTTTTATTTTATCGTATAAATACTATTATCGTTGCAACTGTCCGAACACGCGCTAGGGATGGCAACCCTAAAGGATCGCCCAACTTTGCGGGTTCAAGTTTGCAACTTGAACCTGGAGGTTTATGTATTTTGGGCGTTGTGACTGTTCAACCGGCTATCGCTTGTTCAAACTACAAGGTTCAGGTTGCAAACCTGAACCCGCCCGTAGGCGGGGGATAAACCACCCGCGCTACGTATTCCGTCTTATGTTGCTCACGATCATGACACTTTTCCAGCCTCCCTCCCGACGGCGATTGACGGTGTACGACAACGCATAAGCGCCCGATCGCCAACAGGAGTTGGCTCCTACCAAAAACTTTGAAATTCCTGAACATCGAGCTAGGTTGTATGAGACAAGAATTGATGCCGCAGTATCTGTCTTTTCAAGGGTGTTGTCCGATAAGCGACGGTATTATAGCATCTTTTTTGTTTATAGTAACAGCATTTTCTTGTAGAATGGTAAGCGCTGATAGCATCAAAGAAGAAAGAAATATCAAGACACATGAAAAACGACCTGCGTTTTATTATTGTAAACTGGAATACACGGCAGTTATTGCTCGACTGTATAGATTCCATTCATGCAACCGTTACGGGCTTCAATTACCAGATATGCGTTGTGGATAACGGCTCCGCGGACGACAGCGTTAAAGCGGTGCGCGAGCGATTCCCGCAGGTAATCATCATCGAGAACCAGGAAAACAGAGGGTTTGCCGCGGCCGTAAACCAGGCTTTAAGGGAAGACGACGCGACTTACAGCGTTTTAATCAATACGGACACCGTCCTCCGCAAAGACGCCATTCGCGCAATGCACTCGTTTATGGAACAGCGGAAGAACGCAGGCATTGCCGGCGCGCAGCTTGAAAAAAGCGACGGCGCAAGACAAAACAGTTACGATAACTATCCCACCCTGGCGACTGAGCTTTTTAACAAAAGTTTGCTACGGTGGATTTTTCCTCATAAATATCCGAGCAAGAAACAATCAATAGACCAGCCGGTGGAGGTTGAATCGGTTATCGGGGCGTGTATCATGGTGAGAAATGAGGCGATAAAAAATATCGGGAAACTGGACGAAGATTATTTCTTTTTTATCGAGGAAACCGACTGGTGCTACCGGATGCGGAAGGCCGGCTGGAAGGTGTACCACCTGCCCGAAGCCAGGATTGTTCACCTGGGCGGACAGAGTAAGAAAATGGCGCCATGGCAGTCGCAGGTTGAGTACTGCCGCTCGCTCTACATCTTTTTCAGAAAGAACAGAAACATTGCCGCATACCTACTGCTCAGGATCGTGTATCCGGTAAAAATATTTATAAACTTCGCAGGAAACACGATCGGCAATATAACCGTCTTATTTCTAAACCGGAAATTGCGTTATCGCTTGTCCACGTATGCCATGCTGCTCTGGTGGCACTTGCTCCTATGCCCTGACCGGATGGGTCTAAAACCGGCAAAAAACAAGAAACAATTAAGAAGATGACCAAATCCGCATGCTGAAAAATACGAAACCATATTTAAGTCAAATTGCAGCATACGCCTTTACGGTCTATTTCTTTATCCTCTCTTTTTTCCCCTACGACGCGGGCGTCATCAAATTACTGTGTCTTTTAACCGCCGTTGGCTGCTGGGTACTCATGATGATATCCGAGAGGAAGCTGTTGTTTGTCAAGACGTCGCTTCATATCCCCATCCTTTTCCTTTTTCTCTGCGCACTGGCGGCTTCATTTCACTCAGCTCATATCAAAAATAGCCTTGAAACCGTACTGCACGATTATGTTATATACTTCATCATATTTTTCTGCATGATCAATACCCTTCATAGCCAGGAACAAATCAGGCGCATGGTAAAAGTCATGCTCATTACCTGCGGGCTGGTGTGCGCTTATGGGATTTATGGATATTACACCGGCATCGCTGTCCGTGATGAAAGGCTTATAGGCACCTTTGGGTATCATTCCAGAATGGCGAAATACCTATCGTTGCTGTTGCCCATCGCCGTATGTCTTTTCCCCTGGTACAAAGACAAGCTGTCCCGTGTACTGCTTTCTCTCCTGATACTCCTCTGCGGCGTTTCCCTGGTTTTAACCATGAGCAGGACCAGTTGGGTGGCTATCTTTGTTACGCTCGTTTTTATCGGCTTCGCTACTCAGAAAAAATTACACGTGGTCATCGGTATCGGTATATGCGCATTATTGGTCGTTTTTGTCCTGCCCTCCAAATTCGTTACACACGCCAAGACAATCACCCAAATTAATAAATTTTTCACCTCGGAAAAGATACTGGGAGAACGGCTGCTGTGCTGGAAGGCGTCAATTGCAATGATTAAAGAGCACTCTTTGCTGGGAATCGGACCGGGCAAAAAGAATTTTCGTGAGGCGTATCAGCAATACGGGCAGAAGATAAAAGATTCGGAAAGACAACCGGAAGGCGCGCCGCAGACCGAACAATCTGCGAAAATAAAGAAGAAGAAAAAGAAAAAACTGGAGCGGTTATCCACCGCGCACAATATTTTTCTTCATGCGGCGGTAGAAACCGGCATGGTGGGATTAGGGATATTTCTGTGGTTATTCACGAAGGTGTTTTCCGCTGCAATCAAATCGTGGCGTGCTTCGGAGGCCGGGTACGAAAAAATGCTTTTCATGGGCGTCACGGCAAGCCTTGTTTCTATCTTCGCGCACGGTTTTACCGATAGTTTCTGGAAAAAACCCGATGCGCTCTTTCTCTGGTATATCATCGGTCTGCTATTTGTTATGATGCGCAGCGCGTCCCCGACATCACGAGACAAGAAGAGCCTGCAATCCCCGTGACGGCGTGTGATATCCTTAAAAACCGTATTGGCTGGCGCCGTCTCCCGACGGCGATAGACAGCGCACAACGGCGCACAAGCGCCCGATCGCCAACGGGAGTTGGCGCCTACCAAAAACATTGAAATTTCTGTACATCAAATTATTCCCACGTCCTTCTTCGGCAGCCATCCTTTTCTTACTTCCTTGCCTATCTTTTCCTCCGCGCCCTGTTTTTGTCCACTCGCCTGTTTCACGCCAACATACACATAGACGTTGTACCAATCGTCTTTTTCACCTTCTATCACGCATTCAGCGCCGTCGTGGATTTCGAACTTCGGCTCGTATTCTTCGCCGGGTCCGTACCGCACCTGACATTTTGTCGTAATGATTACTCCCTGCGTTACGCCGTGTTCTTTATAAATTTTAACTCCCAGAGAGACCACTGCGATAAGCAAACCGGCGGAAAAGCCTATGATCAATCTCTTCAGCCACGCATATTTGAGGATGATGAGCAGGAAAAAGAACGCCATCAGCACAACGTAGAGGGATACGGCCAACACGATTAGCTCGTTTTTGCTCAGCAGGAAAAACCAGAAAAACACCCTCTTGATCACAACCGGTATTTCATCCGATAATTCCCTATCTTCCGTTGCGCCTTTTGCCAGCAGCAGGTTTGCGCTCAGGTCGGCGTTTCTCGGCATGAGACGCTGCGCCATCCGGTAGTTTACAATGGCCTTCCCCACCGCTCCCATGCGGTAGTAGGTGTTTCCAAGGTTATAATAAATCTGGCCCTGTCTGTACCCGTTCGCCAGCATCGTTTCGTACCGGGTAGCCGCTTCATGCAACTGCTGTTCTGCCTCCTGGTTATTCTTTGCGGCAATACATTTCGCGGCTTGCAGATAATTTTCATTCGCAGCGGTGAATAATTTTATCGCCTCATCCGGCGATATTTCAGATTTCGGCTTTCGGTTTTCGGATGGAGACGCTTCGCAATTCGCAATCCGCAATCCGCAATCCAGGAAGGGAATTATGAAGAAAAAAAACGCCAAGAAGCTGATCTTCATTATAATTGTTTCTCCAGTCTTGTAATGAGATGTTCAGCGAGTTTTAAGGCATGGTTCATCTCTTCCATAGTTCCTCCGTCTTTCGAAAAGCGACGGTAGTCGAAATCAGCCAGACAGCCGGAAACTTCCTCGATTACGCCGTCGCTTACCCCCCGCTGCTTTAAAAGAGCGCCGACTTTATCGCCCGTTGCGCTCGCGGCGGGAATATTACATTTATCCGCCAGATAATCCGCCACAGACCGGGAAAGAACCGCGTAAAATTCCCCCGGGGTATGCTGGGAAAGCACGGATTTTGCCATCGCAAGCCTCTTCCTTGCCACGCCGTGCGCCCGTTTATCTCTGGCATACCCGACGTCGGTCTGTAACCTTTCTTTGCGTCTTGTTACGAGGAACGAGACTACGACGGCAATGGCCGGAACAGAAAGAGCCGCTATGAAAAAGGGACTCAGATAAATGCCGCCTGTCTGGTTTCGCAGCGAAGACACATTCGTCATAATAGGCAGGATATCCTGTGTCAGTATTTGTACCTGCTGTTTAGCGGAAACGATATTGTTTCCGGCAATGGTTAGCTGAATGGGCGTCTCCTGCTCGCTCGCCTCAATTATGACGGGCATAGGGTCTTTGGTAAGAGTCCTGTACTGTCCCGCGCCCGGATCAAAGAAACAAAACACTATCGCAGGAATAGCTTTCATGTCTGTCTTTTGAGGTTCAATAACCTTGCTGAATACCTTTCGTCCGCGAATCAATTCATCACGATTGGTGATTTGGGTGCTGGATTCGGCGGGGTACAGCTTGAAATCCTTTTCATTATTCAGCACCAGCAGAGGCTCGTTTATGGTCTGTATGTTTCCCTCGCCGTATACCGACATGGATAGCGTAATCGGGTCTCCCACTTTTACGCTCTGTGTCTTTGTGGAAACCTCCATGTTGTAAGAGCCAACTGCGCCAGAAAACTCTTTGGGCCTGCCCTGCTCAGGCAACGGCTTCACCTTTACGGCAACCGTTCCGGTTACCCTCTCAACGGGATACCTCTTTTGACCCCGTCCAAAGAATTCATCAAAGAATGTATCCTGGAAAAAACTTTCGAAAGGCTCATTTTGCCGGTCTTTTCGTTGCTGCAGGATCAGATTGCATTTCAACTTTGCAGGTGATATAGCCAGGTCGCCGGAAACCATCGGGAAAAGGGCGGTGCGCAGCTCTAAGACGTTGTATGCGATTCCGTCCCTGACTTCCTCGTACTGCCGCTGATCGCCAAGTTTTTCTTCCATAAAATTTTTTGTGGATGGCGCAACATAATCTATATCGGCGACGGGCAGTCCCTTTTGAAAATAAAATCGAAAATACAGAATAATCTGTTCGTACAAGTACGCCTCGTTTTTGTCGGCGCACAGTTCAACAAAAACAAGCTTACTGATGTCCGGGGACTGCGAAGCCGGTAATTGCGCCGTATCTACCACTTCAACGCTCAGCGGACGTGAAGCATACGTCGTCCCTTTGTATTCCACGGTGGACGGTCCGATGGTGAGATTGCCCTTTGCGGCAGGCTGGAGAACATACGTATACCCTTTACTGACGGAAACGACCCCATTGATAATGTTTGTTTGCGCTGAGATTTTCGGGCCGAACAGCAGGGTAAAACCTTCAATGCTTGGAAAGGAAGGCGGGGCGGTCTCCTGTGTTCCGTGTATGGTAAGCGTCAACTGTAAGCGGTCGTTTATCGTCAGGGAATTCCGGTCAACGGTTGCCGTTAAACTGATATCCTCCGCAAAGACTTTCCCTGTACAGCTAAATACGATAACGATCAGCGCTACTATATGGAGACATCCGGCGTACTTTCTCATGTTAAATCCTACCAGTCCTTTTCTACTGATTTATGCTGTGAATGCTGCTTATCCCTTACCGTGGCCCGTGCCTCTTTTTCAGACTGATGCAGGGCGTCAAGCAGACGTTCTGCCTCTTCCTTTGACATCTGATTCGTTTTTTGAGGCTGTTGCTGCTGTTGTTCCGGGGGCTGGTCTTCCTGTTTGTCTTTCTCCTGATTACGATTTTCATCTTTTTTGTCTTCTTTCTTTTCCTGGTTATTTTCAGGGGCGGGTGGTTGTTTATCCTGCTGCTCCTGCTTATCTTTGTCTTTGTTTTCGTCCGACTGTTTATCCTGCTTGTCCTGTTCTTCCTTCTGTTGCTGGTCTTTTTGTTCCTGTTTTTGCTGCTGCTGCTGCTGTTGTTGCTGTTGCTGCTGTTCTTTCATCTTCTTTTCAACAAACTCATAATTGTACTTGGCGTCATTTTTTATTGCGTCGAGTTCATGGGAAGCCGGCGACAATCCGTCAATTGAATCCACCGTTCTTGCATAGCATTCCAGCGCCTCCTTCATCTTTCCCTGCCGATACAAGGTGTTACCGAGGTTAAAATCAGACCTTGTCCTCAGCGTCGCATCGTCGTACTTCATTGTCTTTTCGAATAATTGGGCAGCCTCGTTGTACTTGCCACGCTTGTACTGGACGTCGGCGATATTAAAATCCAGTTGCGGCGTTTCCGGCAAATCCAACTGGGCGTTTACGTATGTATCCAGCGCCTCGTCATACTTGCCGTCCTGGTAAAGCAGGTTCCCGTCCCGTACCTTATCGGCCATTGGATCAATCCACCCGATGGAAGCCCAGCCAAGCGCCATGGTCAGGAGAAATCTGCATTTATAATTTTTTGATATATTCATATTTTAAAAATTCGCGGAAAAACTTCTGCAATGACTGCGTGCCGTACTCCCGGCTTTGCGTCCGTGCGGTTAAACTGGCATCCTTTTCCTGTCCGCCAAAAAACCTTCCAGTGCAATGAGCGCCAACGCCACAAAAAGGGGAATCTGGAAGCGATTTATATACCTTTTCACCCTCTGGGTTTTGTACGTGGACTCCTCTATCTTTGCAATACTGTCCTTATAAATCTTCTCAAGTCCCCATTGTGTGCCGTACGCGGGCGTGTACAGCCCGCCTGTTTCCAATGCAATCTTGTTCAGGGTAATCTCGTCCAGCCTCGATTTGATGACCTGTCCCTGTCTATCCTTCAATAACGTGTCATTACCCCGTTCATCCTTAATCCTGATATACGACCCGTCTTTCTTTCCAACTCCCACCGTATAAATAATAATGCCCCGTTCTTTTGCCTCTCTGGCCGCCTTTACGGGGTCGTCTTCGTGATTTTCCCCGTCAGTAATTAATATGATAGCCTTGTGATTTTCCGAGTTTTCCTCAAAGGCGGAGACGCCCTTTCTGATCGCCGCTGCAAGGGCGGTTCCGCCCAGGGGAATAATGTTTGTGTTGATATCATTCAAAAAAAGGCGGAATGCGCTGTAATCAGACGTTAACGGGCAATAGGTAAACGCAGAACCTGCAAACACCACCAGACCAACCCTGTCGCCCTCCAGCACATTTAGCAAGTCCTCCACTTCCATTTTTGCCGCTTCCAGCCTGTTTGGCTTTACGTCGTCGGCCAGCATGCTCCGCGAGGTGTCCACGGCAATCACAATGTCAATGCCTTTTTTCTCCACCTCCTGCCAGTGATAACCCCACTTGGGCTCGATGAGCGTGAATATAAGGAAAAGCACGCCGGTGATCATCAATACGGCCTTAAGCCATTGCATCTTTCTGCTGACAGAGAGTCCCGCCTTCCGCAACAATTCGATGCTGGCAAATGCGTTCAAATCCTTCGCCTTTTTTTTAAAGACAAGGATGTATCCGGCAATCAGGAGCAGGATTACCGGAAGCAAATAGAGATAATTGAGATTTCCGTATTTCATAATTTCAAATTTTTGATTGTAGAGCGAAGAGTCTCTTCGCTCTACTCAACTCGCTCCCACGGGTTCCAACTCGTTCCCACGCAGAGCGTGGGAACGAGGCGTATGAGGCGTTGCGGCGGGTTACGGTATTTTTCTGAATCTTGTTTTGGCCAGGCCTAATTCAAATAATAACAGACCGAAGGCCGGCAGCAAAAAATAATGAAACAGTTCGTTGTATTCTGTATATTGGGTTACCTCAGACTCGGTTTTTTCGAGCCTGTCTATCTGGCTGTATATCTCTTTTAACGACTCCGTGTCCGTTGCCCGGTAATATTGCCCATCGGTTATTTTCGCGATTTCCGCCAGGGAATCGTCGTCAATGTCAATCTTTACCTGCCGCATTACCTTGTTTCCAAAGAGGTCAATCGCGGGAAACGGCGCCAGACCCTTCGTGCCGGCGCCAATCGTATAAATCTTAATGCCAAAGGTCTTTGCCATCTCTGCGGCAGTAAACGGTTCTATTTCTCCCGCGTTATTTCTTCCGTCCGTCAGCAGGATGATCACCTTGCTCTTGGCCTTCGTATTTTCAAGCCTGTCCACCGATGAAGCGATGCCCGAGCCTATCGCCGTGCCGTCTTCAATCATACCGATCTCCACTTTTTCCAAAAGCTGCAACAGCATTCCGTAGTCGAGCGTCATGGGACATTGCGTGTACGCCCGCCCGGAAAAGACAACCAGACCAATGCGGTCGTTTACACGCCTCTGAATAAAATCCTTTACCACCTGCTTGATGACGTAAAGCCTGTTGTACCGCCTGCCGCCCATCTCAAAGTCTTCCGCCAGCATACTTCCCGAAACATCCACGGCGAGCACGATATCTATCCCCTCAGTCGTTACCTTTGTTTGTTCGTTTCCATACTGAGGACGCGCAAGGGCGGCGACAAGCAGCACAATGACGACGGACCTGAGGATAATCAGGATATATCTGTACCGCTGGAAGAATGACGGTTTCAGTTTCTTCAGCGTCTCTAAAGAGGGAAAGAGCACCCGGTTTGTTCTCTTGCGGCGCAGGTGAAAATAAATTAAGGGTGGAAGAATACCGACAATTAGTAAGAGTATTAAAGGATCGTGAAAAATCATGTATGACAATTATTATCTTTAAAAACTATGCCGCCGATAGCTGAATTTGTTCACCCCTGGCAATGGCATTCCGTATACCTGCGTCGGAGAGATCGTTATTTACCAGAATATCAACCAGGGTCTGAAGCGCCACGTTGGTCGTTTTCAGAATCTCTTCTGCGCCGCTCTCCGGCGTGAAATACCGGTTTACAAGCATAGTGTCCTGTTTATAGATTTGCGCGCCCGCAAGCTCCTGCTTGCTCCCCAGGTCTAATTCATATTCCATCAGGATACCTTTATCCACAAGACTCAGGTTTAAAAACACCGCGCCGCTCTGAACCGCCAAAAAGGAAACGTGCTTTTTGCGGGAAACGGTTTCTCTCGTTTCCGGCGAACAATAAGCGTCCCACACGGTTTGTAAATTCTTTTTGAGCCTTGCAAGTTCAACGTCAGAAACCTTACGTACCTGAACCTCTGATGGTCTTTGGTCTTTTTTGCCTGCAACCTTCGCTACAACCTCGCGCACTACAGCCTTTTTACTGATAATCCCTTTTTTCCGTTTTACATCCCTGCCTGAAGTTTTTCCTGGCGCTTTTACCATTTTTTTACCCTTTTTAAAGAGGTATAGTTGATAAGCAGGATGGGTAAGACGAAGCGAACCCATCGCCACCATTTTTTGTTGGGTGCGCTTCGCTTCACCCAACCTGTTTGAAAATATTCCCTAAAACCCGCGTATCTAAACTGAAATACAACCCGTTCCCAAACTTCGTTTCTAAAGAAGCTGATTCATTTTTTATCAGCGACCACCTCCTTCTCTTCTCTGAGTTCCTTTGTTTCATCAATAAACTTTTTTGCCGCGTCGTAGGTCTCTTTGATTTCCAGGCCGGACGGCCCGTATTTGGCGTATTTTACCATATCGCAGCGCACAAGGAATTCCCGTATCAACGTCTTGTGCGTCTCTTCTAATTTATTTGTATGCGCCAC